>Ga0209862_1000131_pt1 | contig 28085 bp, 31 predicted proteins | sample OrgsoiDNA_201061_FD_185809 | JGI IMG/M metagenome (GOLD analysis project Ga0209862, IMG submission 185809) | Permafrost soil microbial communities from the Arctic, to analyse light accelerated degradation of dissolved organic matter (DOM) -... | ecosystem: Environmental > Terrestrial > Soil >... | reverse complement strand
TTCCGCCGCCATTTCATATTCCATCGTTTACGTTTGTGTTGGCGTGGCATAAGCGGCGGGGTGGGGATCAGGCGTTGAACTGGCTCAATGGGCGGATTGAGGAGGGGATAGTGCGCGCCTGAAATCGTCAGATGTTTTTTTGAAATACGCAGGGAACAGGGAATGACATTGAAGTCTGGCTGGATAGGTTGTGTGGCGTTGTGCGGGTGGATGATGACGGCGCAGGCGTTTGCCGATTGCGAGAAGCCACCGTTTTATGGGGATTTCGGGTATTCAGTATGCAAGGACTGGCCGGCTTATCCGGGGCTTACAATTACGGCGTTGTCGCAGTTTGAGTCGGGATATTCGGCGAGTGATTCTGGCCCTGACGGTAAATATGATTTCAATCTTGCCGTTGTTTCGCGTGACGATTCGCAACCGCTGGCGACGTATCACCAGGCATCCGCCTTTGAGTCAAACGGGTTCGCCTTGCAAGATCTGCAAATCGATACGGCTCGCTACAAACTGACACCCGATCTGCGGGCCTTTGGCGTGGCCGTCACGTTCAAAAGCTCGTCACGTATCAATCCATTGAATGAAGTGTGGCTCTCGCTTTACGTGAAGGAGGGCGACAAGTTGCGTCCCGTCATGGATCGGCTCATCACCTATCAGTACAGTGGTGAATGGGACGGTAATTGCGCCGGTGAGCGCAATGAAACCACCCGAACCCTCGCAATCGGCAAAACCAGCTCACATGGATACGCGGACTTGATCATCAAAACGGTGTCCATGGACACGGTTGGGAAGGGCGAGGGAGAGGCTTGTGTCTCCAACTCCATCATTTCCAAGTCGGTGCTGACAACTCTTCGATATGACGGCAAAAACTACGTTCTACCGGAAGGCTTCAAGGGTTATCAATAGATGAAACGATCAAGGAAGAACATGTCCACCAATACTCGATGGCTTGGCTCAATCTTCGCATTCAGCCTTTTAATCCTGACGGCCCAGGCTCAAGCCGCTTGCGATGAACTGCCATTCGATGGGCATTCACTGGCGCGCTGCAAAGTGTGGCCAGCGTTTAAAGACCAAACCATTGCGGCGAAGTCCACATTTACGCCTGCCTCCGATGACGTCAACGATGGCGGAATGTTTGATCTGGAACTGTCGATCGTCAACTCCACCAACGACCAGACACTAGTCACTTACCGCAAGAATGAAGCTTACAACTCCGACGCAATCGGTTTTGAAGGCTTGGTCATTGATACGGCGCGATACAAACTGGCGCCGGATGTTCGTGCCTTTGGCCTGCGTTCGGACTTTGGCCACCGGTCGAGCACCATGCCTTACTCCAAAACCGATCTGGCACTGTATCTGCGCGAAGGTGAAACCCTGCGTCCAGTGCTGGAGGGCTTGGTGGTTTCCAAGAACACGGGTGAGTGGATGGGCGACTGCACTGGTCAGGGCACAGACATCCGCAGAACCGTCGATATCGGCAAATCCAGCCATAACGGTTTTGCCGATCTGATCGTCACTACAAGCACTACTCTGATGAAAAGCATCAAGTCAGGCGAGGAGTGCGGGGACAAAACCACCGACCTCAAAAAAATACAGATCACGCTGGGCTACGATGGCAAGCAGTACGTCATACCTGAAGAACTGAAAGGTTACTGACAACATGCTCACCGGCCTCAACCACCTGACCCTTGCCGTCACCGACCTGAACCGCAGCGTGGCGTACTACCAAGGCTTGCTGCAACTACGCCTCGACGCGAGTTGGGACGCCGGCGCCTATCTCTCGCTGCCGGGTCTGTGGTTGTGCCTGTCACTCGATCCACTGCGCAAACCCGAACCCGCCGCTGACTACACCCATTACGCGTTCACCGTCAGTGCGGCGGACTTCCCTGTGTTCGTTGAAAAGCTGCGCTCGGCCCAGGTTCAGGAATGGCGCGACAACCGCAGCGAAGGTGCGTCGTTCTACTTCCTCGACCCGGACGGCCACAAGCTTGAAGCCCATGTCGGTGACCTGGCCTCACGCCTGGCAGCCTGTCGACAGCGCCCATATGCCGGAATGAAGTTCTTCGACGATCAGTAAGTCGATCCCCGAAAACCTGAGATAGACTTGCGTCCATTCGCCCAAACGCTTCAACAGGACTTCCCATGACCCCATCGCTGCTAATGGCCGTGCTCGCTTCCGGTTTTATCTACGGCATCACACCCGGGCCGGGCGTGCTGGCGGTGTTCGGGATTGGCGCGGCCCGTGGTCGGCGCGCGGGGGCGGGGTTCTTGTGCGGGCATTTGCTCGGGGACGTGGTCTGGTGCAGCACCGCGTTGATCGCGATTGTCGGCGCCCGGGAAATCGGCAGTACCGCGTTCGATGTGTTGGGCGTGCTCAGCGGCCTGTATTTGTTCTGGCTCGGCCTGCGCGCGGTTCGCGCTCGTCGCAGCAGCGCCGAAGCACCGCAAGGGCCGGCGCGGCAGCCGTTCTGGCACGGTATTTTGTTTGGCCTGACCAATCCGAAAGCCTATCCGGTGGCGGTGGCGACCTTCACCGCGCTGTTGTCCAGCCGCGCCGAATTGCTCCATTGGTCGATGCTGCCGTGGCTGATTGCCCTGAGCTTTGTGGGCGGATTGCTGGCGTACGCTATCCTCATTGGCATTGTCGGTGCGCGGCGGGTGCGCACCTTGTATCAACGCCATGAACTGTTGATCACCCGGTTGTGCGGGGTGATGTTTATCGGTTTCGCCATCAATGCCCTCGCGCATGCATTGCCGGGGTTGGTGACGAACAAGGCTTGAGGCTGATTGCAGGGAGGCGTCAGTGACACAGTCATAACGGTCAAGGACGGTTTTTTTATCGCTGCATTCTCCGGACACGCTCCCTGCACCATGGCCACCAGAAATTCCGCGCCTTTGGCGAGTTACATTGACCTGTTGCTGGACGCCGTTTGTGCGGTGGATAAACAAGGTCGCTTTGTATTTGTCAGTGCAGCCTGCGAGCGTATTTTCGGTTACACCCCTGACGAACTGATCGGCCAGCCGATGATCGACCTGGTGCACCCCGCCGACCGTCAGCGCACCCTCGATGCCGCGCGGGAAATCATGGGCGGCGAGCCCAAGCTCAACTTCGAAAACCGTTACCTGCGCAAGGACGGCCGCGTGGCGCATATCCTCTGGTCGGCACGTTGGTCGGAAGTCGATCAACTGCGCATCGCCGTGGCCCGGGACATCACCGAACGCAAACAGGCCGAGTCACGACAAGCGGCGTTGTATGCGATTTCCGAAGCAGCCCATGCAGCGGAAGATTTGCTGGCGCTGTTCAAACGCATCCACTCGATCATCGGCGAATGGTTGCCGGCGCTGAATTTCTCCGTCGCGCTGTACGACGAACACTGTGCGCAGCTGAACTTTCCCTATCACGTCGACGACCGCGAACATCAGCCCGAACTGCCGGGCACCGTCACCGGACGCTTGTGCGCCGAGGTGATTCGCAGCGGTCAGCCGATCCTGTTGACGCCGGACCAGGATGACCCACCCGAGGGCTTCGAAGTGTTGGTGGCGGGGCAGGACTCACCGTGCTGGCTCGGCGTGCCACTGAACTCGCAAAACGGCACCATCGGCGCGCTGATCGTCAAAAGCGTGGCCGGTGGCGAGCGCTACACCGAGCAAGACAAAGAACTGCTGCAATACGTCTGCGCCCAAGTGGCGACTGCCATCGAACGCAAGCAATTGCACGCGCGGCTGCAGCGCATGGCCCAGTACGATCAACTGACCCAGTTGCCGAACCGCGAATTACTCCGCGACCGGCTCAAGGCGTCGCTGGCGCGGGCCCGTTTGGAGGGCGGACGGATGGCGTTGCTGTACGTTGATCTCGACCGTTTCAAACAGGTCAACGACACCCACGGCCATGCGGTCGGCGACATGCTGCTGCAAGCGGTGGCCAATCGGCTCAAGGGTTGCGTGCGCGATAGCGACACGGTGGCACGCATCGGCGGGGATGAGTTCGTGGTGCTGCTGCACAGCATTCATGCGGCCGAAGACGCCGCCAGCGTCGCCGCAAAAATCCGTCAGGTGCTGGTGCAGCCTTTGCGCCTGGACGGCCACAGCCTGAACATCGAACCCAGCATCGGTGCAGCGCTCTATCCCGAGCACGGCACAGAAGAAAAGCAGTTGTTCCGCTACGCCGATGAGGCCATGTACGCAGTCAAACGCCTGCGTCACCCGCCGCTTGAGGTCTGAACGTTCGCTGCCGTTCGTCGCAGCATCCCCAGCTTTTCTAAACCTTTGGGCGGATCTGAATTCAGATTCTTTGCGAGTGTTTGCTCGCCGAAATCATCACCAAGAGGAAGAGAATCATGCCTACTTCAAGAAACTCGAACTCGGGAAACTTCGCCAACGATCGAACGAAGGCATCTGAAGCCGGTCGCAAAGGTGGGAAAACCACCACCACGACTGTCGAGAAAGACCCTGCGAAAACCGATATGGGCCGCAAAGGTGGTCAGAAGTCTCGGTAGTGGTGAAGGATGTTTTGATTGAGCGGCGGGGGCGAAAGCCCCCGTTTGAATTTTTTCAGAAGGAGGGCGCGACCATGAGCCGGATGGCCACCCATTTACGCAACGCCAGTTTTGCCACGCTACTGGGCCTGTGTGCCACCAGCGCCTTTGCGCAGTCGCCTGCCGACTTCATCAACGATGCGTCCGCCAAAGGCATGGCCGACATCGAAGCCAGCCGTCTGGCGCATCAGAAAACTGAATCCAAAGAGGTTAAGGACTACACCATCGTGGTCATCAACGACCTGACCACCGCCAACCAGCACCTGGCGAAAATCGCCAAGAAGCTCGACCTGCCGGTGGCGCCTCGCGAGGACGTGATCGACAAGTCCAAAGCGCTGATTCCGCAAGTTAAGGAAGACGCAGCCTTCGACCAGGCTTATGTCGCCAGTCAGGTGAAAACCACCCAAGAAGCCATCGCGCAGATCCAGCAGGAAGCGCAGACCACCGACGTGCCGGAAATCAAAGCGTTTGCCGAAGAAACCCTGCCAAAACTGCAAAACCACCTGCAGATGGCCAAGGCGTTGCAAGCCAGCCGCTAGGCTGTTCATGTGTTTCGCGAGTGGCCTGAGCCACTCGCGAATACTCATTTAGCACTGATCCAGATTTGGTTTGCGTTTGTCATCGGCAGCCGCGCTTTCCAGTGAAATCGTCTCGTTCTCGCCAATCGCCCGATACATCGCCCTGAGTTCTTCCAGTTCCTTGAGGCTCTTGCCATCCAGTCCGAGCATCGCGTTCTGGGCGTCAGTGGTGGCGCGCAGCAGTTCATCAATTTTCAGATGCAAAATATCGTTGTCGCGGTTCTGGGTGTTTTGAATCACAAACACCATCAGGAACGTGATGATCGTCGTCGACGTATTGATGATCAGCTGCCAGGTATCGTTGTAATGAAACATCGGCCCGGTCATTGCCCAAATAACGATCAGCGCCACCGCGACCACAAACGTCTTCGGACTGCCTGCCCACATCGAAAGAGCCTGAGACATTTTTGCGAATTTCATTGCCGTTTTCCTTATAGAGGATGCGTCTGAATTTCAGACAGCGACGGCTTGTTGAAATTTCTTTTTACAATTCAATCGAAGTGAACGCTAAAAGATCGCAGCCTTCGGCAGCTCCTACGTGGAATGCGATTGGCGTAGGAGCTGCCGAAGGCTGCGATCTTGATGGTCTGGAGGTGGGTTACTTCACAACCTTTAGGCCGGTTTTTTATGAGGTCCGTTCAAGCAGAAAGCTTCGCTTCAACCTTCCAGCTGAAATACCCCACCACCTCGCAACTCTTGTCGACCAGCATGAAGCTCAGTTCGCAGTCGGCTACGCCCGGGCTCAGTTGCGAGCACTCCCAATAGTGATCGTCGGCCTGGTGGCTGCCCGGTTGGGTCGGGTTTGTAGCGTCAGGGGCCGGTACGGTGAGGCCGGCGTGCACCACCAGTTTCGGTGGTGAAAGTGCTTGGGTATCGCCCACGGCCATGTCGTAGAACACCACGCTGTGCTCAGCGATCAGGCTTACGGTTCTACCGCGGATATGAAAGGTTTTTCCGTTGCTGGCGGTCAGGGTTAATTGGCTGTCATTTTTAATACTTTGTGCTGCGTGCACCCCATTGATGACAACGATAAATCCATCGCTGATAGTCGTCGGGTTTTCGGCCTCCAGACTAGGAGTTGGGTACTTGGCGAGCAGCGATTCGGCATCGACGACCAGCAGAACATTGTTGGCCGTCGCGACACTGGATGAAGGCGATTTGATCGGTTCGGAAGTCATCATGGATTCCTTTCATGATGTTGGCACAAGACGGCAGCCGCTTCGGTTCATGCAAGACATCCTGTTCCCGACGAAACGGCAACGATTTGGGAAGGCCCCTTGTTGCCAAGGGGCCAGCCTTCGTCAGTTGCTGATGGTGATGAACGGATCCCACGAGCAGCAGCCGACGATTTTGCAGTCGCGATCAACGATCAGGAAATGGAAGTGATAGGTCACGCTACCGCACGAAAGTGTTTCCGAAGACCAGTAATGGTTATCGACTTTCTGGCAGCTCGGCACCGATGGGTTGCTGGTGTTAGGGACGGCGACGCAGGCCGTAGCCTTGCGTGGCGAAGGCGGGGTGATCAACTCGTTGCCGACGTTGCCAATGAACTTGTAGAAAATCACAGCCTTCTCGAAGCTTTGTGACAGGCTGGTTTCACGCCAGCGAATCATATCGCCCACGCTGGCTTTCACGTTGAGCTCGCCACCGGCCTGGCCATTTATCACGTTGTCCCGGTTTGTCACCATGTACACATGATTAACGTCGATCATCGTTGGCGAAGCGGGGTTTTTGCTGATGTTCGGATAGTTTTTCAGAATGGTTTCAGTGTCGATAGTGACCAGCACATCCGTGAATCGAGACATAGTAAAGCTCCTTGTTCATAGTGAGTGCCTGGCATCTTTCCAGGCGCGACAACGCTTGCTTGCCTTGCGGCCGTTGTTGAAACACTACGGGCGGAACCCACCGATCTCGGGGCATGAACTGGCCTTGCTCCCTGCGTGTAAATTGACAGGTCGGGTTCCTTCCGACTGGCCGCGAGTAGGACTATAGATGCGATATGTAGGCTGTCAAAATTGCTTTACCAATCGCTCGACGAACGGTCGATTTGGTTATGACTTCCGATGATTTGGCGATTAAAAAGCTGCCTTCTAATCCTCAGGGTTTTGCAGAGGTGAATCGAATCGAGTTCAGGCAATAGACAGATAGGACCTGTTACAAAATCAATTAGCCAGGCAGGAGCATGGCTGTAACAGGGGGCATTTTTTTGCTGGTTCACTCGATGGAGGCAGCATGTTGATACGTTATATGGCGTTGTTGGCGGTGGTTGTCGCCGCTTCTGGTTGCGTGCAAGAGCGGGTCGTTCATGACCGGCGCCCGGTGCAACGCGAATACGTAGAAGTCGTCGCGCCGCAGCCGCCACCGGAGCGCGTTATTGAAGTCGAGCCAGTGGGGCGGCAGGGTTACGTTTGGTCTCACGGCTACTGGCGTTGGGACGGTGGGCGTTATGTCGCCGTTCATGGCCATTGGGAGCCGGAACGTCGGGGTTATCGCTATGTGCATCCGCATTGGGAACAGCATCGCGATGGCTGGCACTGGCAGCAGGGCGGTTGGGTCAACTGACGATACATAAGTCGGATTGGGCAGATGCATCGGTCGGAGTATTGTAGCCAACCGGTTGTCTGCCCAGGCCTGACAACGTACCGCCAGGAGAACGCAATGAGTTGGTCCGCCAAACAATACGTCGCTTTTGAAGATGAACGCACCCGCCCGGCCCGCGACCTGCTCGCGGCCATCCCGCCCATAGACGCGCGCTCGGCCATCGACATCGGCTGCGGCCCTGGCAACTCAACCGAGCTGCTGGTTGAACGCTTCGGCAATGCCATCGTGCGCGGCGTGGACAGTTCAATCGACATGATCGAAGCCGCCCGCAAGCGCCTGCCTGAAGTGCAGTTCGATACCGTAGACATCGGAACCTGGAACGATAGCGGCCCGTTCGACGTGATCTTCGCCAACGCGGTGTTGCAGTGGCTGCCCGATCACGCAACGTTACTGCCGTCGTTGGCCTCTCGATTGACCAAGGGCGGCAGCCTGGCCATCCAGATGCCCGACAACCTCAACGAACCGTCCCATCGCCTGATGCGCGAAGTCGCCGCCAATGGCCCGTGGGCCAGCAAACTGGCGGACGCCGCCGGGCAACGCACGGAAATGGCCAGTGCCAGCGCTTACTACTCGATGCTGCGGCCGCACTGCAAGCGCGTCGATGTGTGGCGCACGACCTACCACCATCCGCTGGCGGGCGGTGCTTCGGGCGTGGTGGAGTGGTTCAAGGGCAGTGGGTTGCGGCCGTTTCTCGATCCGCTGGATGAGGGCGAGCGGGCGCAGTATCTGAAGCAATATCTGGCGGCGATTGAACAGGCTTATCCAGCGTTGGAGGATGGGACCGTGTTGTTGCCGTTTCCGCGGTTGTTCATTGTTGCGACCCTGTGAGGGCTGAATGAAAAGGGGCAGGCGACTGCAAATGAATAGGGTGTGGTGAACACAAAACCTGTGGCGAGGGGGCTTGCCCCCGTTGGGGCGCGAAGCGGCCCCAAAACCAGCAACCGAGATGTAACGGGTTCACCGCATGCGATGATTTCACGACTGCTTCGCAGCCGAGCGGGGGCAAGCCCCCTCGCCACAGGTTGAGTCACGCTTAACTGACAGGCGTTAGCCACAGGGTTCCGATTTCAGCGCCCAACCCCCACCAACATCATCATCGGCCGCTCACGCTCCTCAGCCAGCGCCAGTTGCGCGGCGACCTGCGCATCACTCGGCCCCCATTCATTGACATGCCGAATCGCGAACCCCGCCGCAATCAACGTATTCAACAAAGTCCCCACCGTGCGGTGCTGCTTGATCACGCCTTCAGCCAGCCAATGAGTCACCCGCTCGCCTTCCAGTTGATAACTGTCCAGCGGCCAACGCTTGCGACCTTCGCCATCAATCAACCACCCCGGATTACGCGGCGCCATGAAGATCGGATGCTCAATGGAAAACACAAAGCGCGAACCGGGCTTCAGAGCCGAGTGGATATTGGCGAACAGCCCCGGAAGATCTTTGATGTAGTGCAGCGCCAGAGAGCTGTAGGCCAGATCGAAACTTCCCTTGGGCAAGTCGAGATGTTCAAGGTCGGCGCGGGCGTATTGGATGTTGGCGGCAGAAGTCGTGTTGCGCGCCTGTTCCAGCATCTTCTCCGACACATCGAGACCGAGCACGCTTTCAGCACCTTGCTCACTGGCCCAACGGCTGAACCAGCCGTAACCGCAGCCTAGGTCCACCACCTTCAAGCCTTTCATCGGCGGCAGCATGGACTGAAGCGCTGGCCATTCCGGCGCGGCGTTTAGTCCGCCAATGGAACGGCCCATCTGGCTATAGCCCTGGAAAAATTCCGGATCGTCGTAAATGTTTTGCGTCATGTTCGGGGTGCTCTGTTGAGTTCGTCACGGGCCGCACCGGTGGTGCAGCCGATTGGTTTCCCTCGAAGAGTTGTGGCGCGTATTCATTGATGGCCGCGCAGGGGGAGGGTGGTTGGCGATGGGGGAGATGCTAGCGGGTTGGGCGAGGCGGGGAAATGGGATGTGCGTTATGGATGTGTAAGCGCAGTCCGACCATTCAGGGGCATGCCAGTCACTTAGGCGTGACACTGAACCTGTGGCGAGGGAGCTTGCTCCCGCTGGGCTGCGAAGCGGCCCCAAAAGATGGAACTGCTACGCAGTTCAACGGGAGCAAGCTCCCTCGCCACAGTGATACGTCGCTCGTGCTATCGCTAGCAGGCTATGAGCTCAAAGGGCGCCCCGAAAGGCGCCCGATCTAACGTCAGAACTATTCCGCATCCAGCCGTCGAGCAATCACGTCCAGCACATCGTAACCATCGCGCAAGGGCACGCAGCAGAGCAATGCAAAATCGCTGAGGATCACCGAATCAGACGTGATGTCGCCTCGCATCGCGAGATTTTCAAGAAGCTGCGTCACAGCCCGGATTCTGTAACTGGCCGTGCTGAGCAGGGAGTGCAGCGGTTGAGTGGTGTTGACGAACAGGGAAGGTAAATCGTCGGCGTTGCTGGTTAAAGCCATGTATTCGTTCATAAATAATCACCATGTAGTTAAAAGGCCGCTACCACTCAATTTGTCGCCAAACAAATGGGTGGCAGCTGTACGCGGGTTGGCGAACCGGACATGGTAAAACCGGCAGATCCTAAGATCTCCCACGCACAGCTACCAAAAAACAGGCAGCTAAGTGCGCCCAGAAGCGCTCCGAAATTGCATAGGAAGCTTCTGCACCATGTCGCCGAGTCGCCAAACCCGACACGCCATTTTGGCGTTGGGTGACTATAGGCTTCATGGTGAAAACGCAGCAATGCGCAAGTCTACGGACAATTCCTAGAGTAGTGTAGGACGTTGCTTTTTTGAAAAAAACGACTGAGAAAGAGGGAGCGGAGTAGGGGAGGAGGGTGCGAACCGTGAGTAAAAAATTACAGAGTTTTATAAAGACCTGAGCATTCTATTCACTGGCGTGGAGAGCTCTCAAACGCTTCACCCACCCAGGTCCAGCGGTGCATATTCAGGATTCAATTGAGTAACGCTATGAAGATTGAATTTCTAACAAAAATCTACCTTGGAGTGGCCCTGCTGATGTTTTCCACGGCAGTCCTTGCCGAGTCCTGTGAAACGATCCTTGCGGCACTCAAGGAGGAGCGTCACTTAACGCAAATAAAACAGGCAGTAGATAAACAAAATACTGAATATCGAGATGGCCCGAATATCACGCTGTCCGTAAATTGCGCGCTCGGTAAGCCAAATGTGTACGTATTGTGGGACGGCCCAAATCCCGATCAGCAGTTCTATGAGTTGGTCGGTCGCGTTGGCAGTCTGGTTTCGTCGCGATCTGCGGCTGACGTCGTTAAGTTTTCGAAGCAATGCCGTCAGCAGGCAATCAAGGATAGTGGAGAGATCGCATCGGTTGAACAGAGAGGGTTGGCGATTGAATGCCAGGCGTTTGCCCGAGACGGTGGCGGAACGAATATCTCGGTGTTTGCTGAGTAACGCTCCCCAAATCCCAGACACAAAAAAACCGGCCACTTGGACCGGTTTTTTTCTGTCTCTACATCCCCCGTCAAAAAAACCTTCAACGTGAGACCAAAATTCGATTGGAGCGGGTGAAGGGAATCGAACCCTCGTTATCAGCTTGGGAAGCTGGAGTAATGCCATTATACGACACCCGCTCAGAGCGGCTGACTTTGTACCAGATGTGCGCGCGGATTTGAAGTTTTTCTTTATGTGCGCTGCATTTAGCATGGGTGACACGCAGGCATGGACCGTGTGGCGGTCGTTCGCGGGCAAGCCTCGCTCCTACAGGAATGCGTTAGCTCTGTAGGGCGGGGCTTGCTCGCGATGACGTTGTTTCAGATTGCCAGTGCATGTTGGTCCTGGACGTAGTGGTAACGCGGTCGGCTGGTGTGTTGCGCCGGTTTCAGGAAGCCCAGCAGTGCGTTTTGGCTGTCTCGGCAGGCGGCTTTGTGTTCCATGTCGAGAAAGTGCCCGGTGGCTTGCAAGGTGCTGAAGGTGGCGTGTTGCACGTGGTTGGCGAATAGCCGGGCGCCTTCGGCGGCGGTGTATTCGTCCCATTCGCCGTTCATGAACAGCACCGGCACGTTGATTTTTTCGGCAGCCTTGAGGAAGCACTGGCGGTCGCTGTGCAGCAGGTCGCTGATGTGGAAGTGCATCTGCCCGTATTCGTGTTCAGCCAGGCTGCTCACGTGGCGATAGTTGAAGCGCTTGAACAGCGACGGCAAGTGTTTGCCGATGGTGCTGTTCACCAGGTTGCCGACCCGGTCGCCGTCCCGGCTGCCGAGGTAATCGACGCCGCGTTCCAGGTAGTCGCGCATGTGCTCGTTGATCTCCGGGGAGAACGAGCTGATCACGGCTTTTTCAATGCGCCGTGGCTGGTGGGCGAGGGCGACCAGGGTCGCGGCGCCACCCCAGGAAAACGACAGCACGTGTTCAGCGGCGAAGTGGTCGATCAGCTCCAGCAAGATCTGCCCTTCGACTTCCTTGGTCAGCAATTTCTCATGCAGGTTGTGGGCTTTTGACTTGCCCGCGTAGGGCTGGTCGTAGCAAACCACGTTGAACTGCGGGTGTAGGTTTTTCACGGTCTGAGCAAACGACGCAGTCGTGGCCATCGAGCCGTTGACGAGAATAATGGTCTTCTCTGCGGCGTCTGCGCGATAGAACTCCGTGTAAACCCGATACTGACCCTGTATATCCAGCACAGCGATTTCTGGCCTCATGTCATAAGACTCCTGGGCAAGCGGGTATGCGCGCAAATGAGATTGCACGAGATTTGTGACAGTAGGCATACGCCTGGAATTTGGAGCCCATGTCGATCCATTGAAGGCCGGTCGACGGGTTTTATTATTGGCGGGCAATCTGCCGGTGGAATGCAGAACCTGAGGGTTCTTGGCCGGCAAAAGATTTCTTAGAGGTATGTTGTGACTCGTCGGTCACATTTCGGCCGACGTCCTGATTCAAGCAGGGGTCACGCTATCGCGCAAGTGTCATTGGTAAATTGTTCGACAACTTCTGCTGAGCGGTCGCCTGCTTAGATCAATTGGATCTCTTCGGTGCGCAACGCACGGTACTCGCCCGGTTTTAGCGCGTTATCGAGCAGCAGCGGGCCCATGCTTTCGCGGTGCAGGTGCAGCACCTTGTTGTCAAAGTGGCCGAACATGCGCTTCACCTGGTGATACCGGCCTTCGACGATGCCCAGCCGCGCGGACTTTGGCCCCAGCAGGACCAGTTCAGCGGGTTGGGTGGTGAGATCCTCGAAGGCGAAATACAGACCCTCGGTGAACTTGATCGCATACTCCGGGCCAATGTCCTGTTCGGTCTCGACGTAATAGACCTTCGGTAGTTTGGTCTGGGGTTGGGTCAGGCGGCGCGACCAGCTGCCGTCGTTGGTGATGATCATCAGGCCGGTGGTGTTGAAGTCCAGGCGACCGGCGATGTGCAGGTCGTCCTTGTCCGGCTCATGGATCAGGTCGAGCACAGTCGGGTGTTGCGGATCGCGGGTGGCGCTGACGCAGCCGGGCGGCTTGTTCAGCATGAAGTAGCGCGCCGGTTTACCGACTTGCAGCACTTCATCGTCGACTTCCACACGACTGAACTCCAGCACCTCGGCATGCGGGTCGCTGACGACTTTTGCGTCGATCCGCACGCGTTTTTCCACCAGCAACAGACGAACCTGCTTACGGTTGAAGCGCGGCAGGTTGCTGAGGAAACGGTCGACACGCATGGCTAGACGTCGGAGGGAAAAGGGCCGCGCATCTTACGTGATCGGCCGGGCCGCTGCTTGCAACTGCACCTCGACCTGCGCGCAGCGTGGGCACAGGCAGGAAATATCGCGCAACTCGGCCGGCAGCGCTTCGAGTACCGCCGGGTCGATGCTCACGCCGTAGCACCAGCAGGCGCGGTCGGCGGTTCGCGGGTTGGCCAGGCTGCAGTCGTTGGGGGCGCCGCAGGCCGGGCAGAGGTCAGGTTTCTTATTCAGCTTCATATTCAGCTTCTTATTCATAAGCGGAGTGAGGCATTTCCACGCAGGTGCGGTTGCGGCCGGCTTGTTTGGCCCGGTACATCGCATGATCGGCCCGGGACAGCAGCGTGTGCAAGGTTTCATCCGGTTGCAGGGTGGTCAGGCCGATGCTCACCGTCAGTTGCAGCTCCTTGCCGTTGTAGGCATAACGCTGTTTTTCCACATGCTGACGGATTTTCTCGGCGATTTTCTGACCGGTCTCACCGTCGGTGTCCTTGAGCAGCACGATAAATTCCTCACCGCCCCAACGGCAGACGATGTCGGAATGGCGCAGGCAACTCTCCAGATCCCGGGCGAAACCGATCAGCACCTGATCGCCGGCCAAGTGGCCGTAGGTGTCGTTCAATACCTTGAAATGGTCCAGGTCCAGCAGCAACGCGGTCAGCGGTTTCGGTTCGCGCCGGGCTTCGTGCATCGCTTGTGCGGCCAGCAGGTCGAAGCCTCGGCGGTTGGGTAGTTCGGTCAGGCTGTCGAGGGTAGCTTGAGCCTGAATTTTGCTCTGATAGCGTTTGATTACCCGGTTGAGCAGGGCCAGCACAATCAGCGTTACGAGCAAACAGATCAGCAGGTTGAGGTACAGCGATTGGCGGATTTCGCTGAGGGCGCCGTCTTCGCGTTTGTCGACGAACAGGTACCAGTTCAGCTCGGGAATGAATCGCACGTTGAGGAAATGGCCCTGACCCTGGACGGAATATTCGTAGCTGCCGCTGTGGGGTTTGGGCAATTGGCTGACCAGGCCTTTCATGCTGTCGAGTTCACCCAGGCTTTGGCCAGCCCGCGCACCTTGCGGGCCACCGTCGGCCCCCGTGAGCACCAGCCGGCCGAAGGTGTCGACGAAGTACACGCTGCGCTGATAGCGCTGCTGGTACTTGTCGATCAGCTTGATCACCGCATCGACTGTCAGACCAACGCCCGCAGCGCCGATGAACTGGTCCTTGTAGTCATAGACCTTGTAGTTGATGAAGAACGTCAGGTTGTCCTTGTTGGCCATGTCCGGATCGACGTTGATCTCGTAGGGCTCTTTCATGTCGCGAACGCGGAAGTACCAGGCGTCCCGCGGTTCGTCGGCTTTGATCTGCTTGAGTACGCCTTTGGCGTGGTAGTAGGTCAGGCTGCTATTGGAGACGAAAAACGCGGTGTAGGCGCCGTAGTGGGTCATGACCTCGTTGAGTTAGCGAGTCATCTGGTCCGGGTCGTGCTCGCCGTTTACGACCCAGTCGCGCATGAAGGTGTCGCGGGACATCATCGAGGAAATCAGGATAGGTCTGACGAGGTCTTTCTGGATTTCCGAGTAAACCGTGTCGGATGTCAGCGGCAATTCGGTGTTAACGATGTTGTCGCGGATTGACGCTCGCGAGGCGTAGTAACTGAGGAAGGACGTGGCGAGGAAACCGGCGCCCAGCAACGCAATCAGTGTGAGGACCAACGAACGTTGGGAATACAGCGGCGAGCGAAGCGGCATGGTGGTTCCGTTGGCAGTGACCCGATGGCAGCATTCTAGTGGCACTGCGCGCAAATAACTGCTCCAAATGATCGTTCCCACGCTCCACGAAAATTGCACCGTACATTGTGGGAGCGAGCTCGCTCGCGATAGCGCCAGTACATTCACCTTTGATGTCGACTGATGCATCGCCATTGCGAGCAAGCTCGCTCCCACAGGATTTGTGTCAGCCAAGGCTTTTCAGATAAGCACGCCACCCACCCAAACGACTGATATCCACCGCCCCCTCCAATCCATAACCCTCACAAATAAACCCACTCTCCCACCGCCCATCCGCGAGCTGCACTTTGCCCAACCCCAGCGGCGCCGGAATCCCGGTCAAGAACGACCCCAACTCACTGCTCGGCAATTCCCACACCTCCACCGCAATCGCCACGCCACCCTCCTTCACCCGCACCATCCCCGGACGAAACGGCGGACCGCCGGCCAAGGCATACAGTTGATAGTCCGGCGAACTGAACGTCGTCTCGACCAACCGCCCGCCGCGCTGCTTCAGTTGCCAGTTCAACGCCAGCCCCTCCAGATGCGCGCCACACACCACCAGCCTTGCGCGATCATTGCGGGCAATCACTGTCGGCGTCGGCGCAGCCAAACCTTGCAGACGCTGTAACCCATCCGCCACGCTCAACAGATACTGATCGGTAAACGCCCGGCCAAACAGCGTGACACCCCACGGCAAACCATTGCCCATGAAACCGCTGGGCACGGCGACGGCGGCGTAGTCGAGCAGGTTCATGAAGTTGGTGTAGTAGCCCAACTCCGAATTGCGCAGCACCGGCTCGGCGGCCAGTTCCGCCAACGTCACCGGGCGACCGATGGTCGGTGTCAGCACGCAATCGAGGCCTTCCAGTGCCTGGTCGCACAGCGCCTTCAAGGTTTGCAGTCGATACTGCGCGCGGAAAGTCTGCACGCCGCTCACCGCCGGGGCCTTGGCCAGCACCGCGCGAATCACCGGCAATACCCCTTCCGGGTTTTGCTCCATCAATTCGCCGGCCACGCTGTAGCGCTCGGCCACCCACGGACCTTCATAGAGCAATCGCGCCGCTTCCAGGAATGGCGACAGATCCAACTCCACCGCTTCACCGCCCAAGACTTTGAGTTGGTCGATGGCATCGCCGAACAACAGCGGGCCTTCAGGGCAACCGAAAAACTCCAGATCCTGGGCACGGGGCACGCCGAAACGAAACGGACGCGGCACACCGAATGCCGAGCCATCATTCCATGACGGATTGCTGCGACTGTAGGCGTCCCGTGGATCGAGGTGCGCCGTCAGCGCCAGCAACTGACTGGCCTCCCGAGCCGTGGCGGTGAAGGTCGTGACGCAATCAAGCGTGCGACACGCCGGCACCACGCCGCCCGTGGAGATCAGTCCTTTGGTGGCTTTCAAACCGACCAGATTATTCAGCGCCGCCGGCACCCGGCCCGAGCCCGCGGTGTCCGTCCCGAGGGAAAAACTCGCCACACCCAACGCCACTGCCAACGAAGATCCGGCACTGGAACCGCCCGACGGATACTCCGGCAACACGCTGTTCGGGCAGGCGCCATAAGGTGAGCGACTGCCATTCAGCCCCGTGGCGAACTGGTCGAGATTGGTCTTGCCCAGCGGAATTGCCCCCAGCGCCAGCAACTGCTCGACGATGGTTGCCGAACGCTCCGGCACATAGGCAAACGCCGGGCACGCCGCCGTGGTCGGAATGCCTGCCAGATCGATGTTGTCCTTGATCGCGAACGGCACGCCGTACAGCGGCAGGCTGTCGACATCGCAACCGTCGAGCGCGGCGAGGTACGGCTCCAGTTCCTCGACACTGAGCAAGTGGATGAACAGGTGATAATCCGGGTTCAGCGCCGCGGCTTTGTCCCGCAGGCTCAGCAACAGTTGCCGAGGCGTGGTGTGGCGGTCGCGATAGGCGCTACGCAGGGCGTCGAGTTGCAGATTGAAGTTCATGGCTTGATCCTTTTCAAAATGAGTTCAGTCGAGGTCCAGCACCACGACCCGCTGCCCGGCGCGCACCGCCGAACCCGGTTGCACACGAATCTCGCGCACGACGCCGGCCATCGGCGCGAGCAGCGGGATTTCCATCTTCATCGACTCCAGAATCACCAGCACATCCCCGGCGGCCACGCGGCTGCCGACCTCAACCGACACCTGCCAGAGGTTGCCGGCGATGTGGCTGTCGATGCTTTGTTGACCGCAGGCCAGCGGTGCGTCTTCGGTGGCTTCCGGGATCAGTTCCTCGCTGTCGAAATGCGCTTGTCCGCTGGCGATCCAGCGTTCGCGCTCGGCGTTGAACGCGCCTTTTTGCTGATCCCGAAACGCCGCAATGCTCTCGGCTTCCTTCGCCAAAAACGCCTGGTAATCCGCCAGGTTCAACTGGCTGTGTTCGATGTTCAGCTCGAAGCGCCCGAGGGGAAAATCCCGTCGAATGCGCAGCAATTCGTCAGCGCTCACCGGGTAGAAACGGATCTGATCGAAGAACCTCAGCAACCACGGTTTGCCATCGAACGCGGCAACCTCGCGATAGCGATTCCACATCTGCAATGTGCGCCCGACAAACTGATAACCGCCGGGGCCTTCCATGCCGTACACGCACAGGTAGGCGCCACCGATGCCCACCGAATTCTCGGCAGTCCAGGTACGAGCCGGGTTGTATTTGGTGGTCACCAGCCGATGGCGCGGGTCGAGCGGGGTGGCGACCGGTGCGCCGAGGTAGACGTCACCGAGGCCCATCACCAGATAGCTGGCGTCGAACACCGTGCGCTGTACTTCGTCGAGGTTCGGCAGGTCGTTGATGCGGCGGATAAACTCCAGATTGCTCGGGCACCACGGCGCGTCTTTGCGCACGGTGGTCATGTACTTTTCGATTGCCAATTGGCACGCCGGATCGTCCCAGGACAACGGCAGATGGACGATGCGCGAAGGTACTTGCAGGTCCTTGGCGGCGCACACGGCGTCCCATTCACCGGCGATGATGCCGAGCAGATCGGCCAGCGGCAGTTGCTCCGGTTGGTAGTGCACCTGCAGTGAGCGGATGCCCGGCGTCAGGTCGATTACGCCGTGCAGGTGTTTGCTTTCCAGTGCCTGCATCAAGGCGTGGGCGCGGAAGCGCAGAACCAGATCAAGTTCAGGTGCGCCGATTTCCAAAAGCAGATGAGTGTCGCCCGACAACCTCGCGACTAGCCTCGTATCTGACTGCCCGATATCCAATACCACAGGCGACTCAACCCCCTGTGGGAGCGGGCTTGCTCGCGAAGAGGGCGTGTCAGTCGGTGTTAATGTGTCTGATACACCGCTTTCGCGAGCAAGCCCGCTCCCACAGGGATCCCATTCCAAGGCAAGTGAGCGGGCCGTCTTGAGATCGACTGGGTGGAACTGAACCTTATCCCCAGCCTTAAGCTGCCCCAACTGCCAAAGATCCGCTTCTATCACCGTCACCGGGCAAACAAACCCGCCCAGGCTCGGACCATCAGGCCCAAGGATCACCGGCATATCCCCGGTAAAATCCACCGCCCCAATCGCATACGGATTGTCATGAATATTCGATGGATGCAATCCGGCTTCACCACCATCCGCCCGTACCCATTCCGGCTTCGGCCCGATCAACCGCACGCCGGTACGGCTGGAATTGAAATGCACTTCCCACTCAGTGGCGAAGAAGATGCCGATGTAGTTTTCGGTGAAGTATTGCGGTGCACCATGCGGACCATAGATCACCCGAATCTGCCGCACCGCAGGCAGCTCTGCGATTTGAGACAGTTGCCCTCCGACACTGCGATCACTCAACGCCGGCACATGCAACACATCCCCGGCCCGCAGCGCTCGACCGCCATGCCCGCCAAACTGCCCGAGGGTGAAAGTGCTTTTGCTGCCCAGATAGTCCGGCACTTGCAGGCCACCGCGCAGGCACAAATAGCTACGGGCGCCGGCCCCGGCAATCGTGCCGAGGCTCAACGTAGCGCCCGCCGGGATCAGCAACGCGGTGTTCATCGGCACCGCTTCACCGTTCAACGTCAGCGCAATCACCGCTCCCGTCACCGCGACCACCGCCTCGCAGTTGAAGCGCAGCAACGGTCCGCTCATGGTGATTTCCAGCGCCGCAAGGCCTTCGTCATTCCCCAGCAGACGATTGCCCAAGCGCAACGCCCGACTGTCCATCGGTCCCGACGGCGGCACGCCCACCGCCCAGTAACCGAGGCGACCTGGATAATCCTGAACGCTGGTTTGCGTGCCGGCGCTGAGCACTTCAAAGGTGTTGGCCTGATACGCCAGACCTTCCAGGCAACGAGTCCACGGCTGACCGCTGGCGAAAGGCGTATCGAGCAGAATCTGCCGCAGGTAATCGCGGTTGGTTTCTACGCCGTAGAGCAGGCTGTCACCCAGCGCCTGGTGCAGATCCGCACGCGCCTGTTCGCGGGTCGGCGCCCAACTGATGACTTTGGCGATCATCGGATCGAAGTACGGCGGGATCTCGCAACCGGCCTCGACCCACGTGTCGATGCGCAGCTTTTTTCCATCGCAAACCGGGAAATTCACCGCCGTCAGCAAACCAGGACTCGGCTGGAAATCCCGGCCCGGATCTTCGGCATACAGCCGCGCCTGAATCGCATGACCGTGCGCTTTCAAGCCTCGGCTCAACTCGCTCAGCGGCGGCAAATCACCGGCCGCCAGTTCGACCATCCAGCCCACCAGGTCCACGCCCCACACCTGTTCGGTGACGCCGTGCTCCACCTGCAACCGGGTGTTCACTTCCAGAAAGTAGAAGCGCTGGTCCTCGCTGTCGAAGACAAATTCCACCGTGCCGGCACTTCGGTAATTCACTGCTTTGGCCAGTTTGATCGCCGCTGCGCACAGCTCATCGGCCATGCCTTCGGGCAGGTTCGGCGCCGGGGTTTCTTCGAGGACTTTCTGATTGCGTCGCTGCACCGAACAGTCGCGCACGCCGAGGGCAATCACCTCGCCGCGACCATTGCCGAACACCTGCACTTCCAGGTGACGGGCGCGCTGGATGTACTTCTCGATGAACACCCCGGCGTCGCTGAAGTTGTTCTGACCGAGGCGTTTGACCGCTTCAAAGGATTCGCTCAACTCGGCAGCGCTGCGGCACACGCGCATGCCGATGCCGCCACCGCCCGCAGTGCTTTTCAGCATCACTGGATAGCCGACCTGTTCGCCGGCAATCAACGCCGCTTCGAGGCTGTCGAGCAACTCCGTGCCTTCGAGCATCGGCACGCCGTGTTGTTTGGCCAAGGCGCGGGCGGTGTGCTTGAGGCCGAACACTCGCAGCTGCTCCGGCGTCGGGCCGATGAAGGCGATGTTCGCCGCTTCACAGGCTTCGGCGAATGCGGCGTTTTCCGAGAGAAAACCGTAGCCGGGATGGATCGCCGTGGCGCCAGTGGAGTGGGCGATGGCGAGGATTTTATCCACCGCCAGATAAGTGCCGGCGGCAGCACCTTCACCGAGGCTGTGGGCTTCGTCGGCTTGCAAGATGTGCAAACTCGCGGCATCGGCTTGGGAGTAAACGGCGACGCCCTTGACCTGCAATTCACGCAGTGTGCGCAGGATGCGGCAGGCAATCGCGCCACGGTTGGCAATCAGGACTTTTTCGAACATGGCAAAACCCCCGGAGGCGATCAAGCATCAGCCTCGACCTGGGATGCGGGCCGTCCCGCAGTTTTTCGAAATGCACCCGGGCCGTCCCGGATGAACGAATTTCGCGCTTTTTGTGGCGAGGGAGCTTGCACCCGCTCGGCTGCGTAGCAGTCGCAAAACCAGCCGCCACGGTGTATCAGGCTCAGCCGTGTTGCTGGGTTTGGGGCCGCTTCGCGACCCAGCGGGAGCAAGCTCCCTCGCCACAAGGTTTAGCGGTGCTCTCGCTGTTGCAGGCACTGCCCGGATCGGGCCTGGCACAGGGCAAACAACCACCGCCGCAACCGCGCCATTTTCAGTTCCATACCAGTAACTCCGCAGGTGTCGGGTTGTAGGCATTGCACGGATTGTTCAATTGCGGGCAATTCGAAATCAGCACAATCACGTCCATCTCCGCCCGCAAATCAACGTATTTGCCCGGCGCCGAAATCCCGTCTTCAAAGGTCAGCCCACCGTCGGCGGTGACCGGCACGTTCATGAAGAAGTTGATGTTCGGTCCGATGTCGCCCTTACCGAGTCGCCCGTCGTGGACGCAGGCCCGCAGGTAGTTGTCGCGGCAGCTGTGCATGTAGCGTTTCTCCAACGCATAACGCACGGTGTTGCTCTCTTGGGCGCAGGCGCCGCCGAGGGTGTCGTGGCGCCCGCAAGTGTCGGCGACGAGGGTCAGCATCGGTTTGCCGAGGTTGGAATAGAGCACGCTGCCGGTGCTGAGGTAGACGCTGTTTTGCCGGCGCAGCGTGCGTTGCACGTCGTAGCGTTCCTTCGGATTGGCGACGCTGTAGAACAAGGTATCGACCGCTTGATTGCCTTCCAGGTCGAGGATGCGCAAGGTCTGGCCGGCCTTGACCTCCATCAGCCAGGGTTCCCCGGCGGGGATGGTGGCGCGGTAGATCGCAGTTTCTGGCAGCTGATGAGTGGTAGCGATGGCGAGTGACATGGCAGCGATCCTCAGGCGAACAAACGGTCGGTGTTGATAAAGCCGCGCTCGTTTTCCGGGCGCGAGGTGCGGCAATGTTCGGCGACGCTGGCGTCGGCGTTCATCCAGCTCAGCTTCAGTGGTTTCGGCGCGTAGTCCGGCGACGGGTCCATCGGATGTTGCAGCGCGGTGAGCACCACCAGCGTGTCCATCGGCGCATACAGCTCGATGTAGTCGCCAGCCTTGGAATTGCCTTCGACGAAGTGGAAACGCCCGGCCTCATCGACGTTCACCCGGCTGAACAGGTTGAGGGTCATCAGCAAGTCCGACAGGCCCAGACCCCACTTGCCCAGTTCCACCAGCAGGTTGTCAGTGCCGTTGCGGAAAAAGCCGTTGCGCAGCTCCTGATAACGGCCCTGGCCGTATTTTTCTGCGACTTCTTCAGCACACAAAACACCACCGAGGCTGTCACTCCAGCCGCACGTGTCGGCGGTGATCGCCGCCAGCACCCGGCCCATGTCCGAGTACAAACAATGGCCAGCGGTGAGCTTGGCGGTGTGTTGGCATTTGAGGCTGTCGGGCAGGTTCAGGCGTTCGGTTTTTTCATTGGCGTTGAGCAGCGTCAGGCTGACATTTGCACCGCCGCGCAGGTCGGTCAGGCGCAGCAATTGGCCGCGCTTCAAAACGAAGGAACGATGGCCGCCGCCAGGGAGCATTTCCTCGGCGAAGGGCGGGAACAGTCGGGTCGAATCAGTCATGTGCAAAATCCTCTTAAGCGGTGCGAAGCGTGCCTGCCAATTCAATCGGCAAGGCATCGACGGCGGCGCGATGGGCGCGGCGGTCGCTGTTCAAAGGGATGTCGTAGGTGATGCGCGCGCCATAGGCGCCGGGGGCGTGCGGGTCGATGCGGACCTTGTCGAACACCAGCAGCCGCGTGCCGAGGGTGAAGCCTTCGGACAGGTCATGGGTGACCATGAACACCGTCAGTTGCGTCTCGCGCCACAGCTCCAGCAGCAACTGATGCATGTCTTTGCGGATGCCCGGATCGAGGGCGCCGAACGGTTCGTCGAGCAGCAACACGCGCGGCTTCATGATCAACGCCTGGGCGATGGCCAGCCGTTGCTGCATGCCGCCGGAGAGCTGCGCTGGGTACTTGTCCAGCGAGTGGCCGAGGCCGACCTTGTGCAGCAACACTGAAGCCTGTTCGCGGGCGTCTTTTTTAGCGCTGCCGAACAAGCGCCCGAGCAGTGGCGAGCGTGGCAGTTCGAGGCCGAGGGCGACGTTGTCCAGCACGCTCAGGTGCGGGAACACCGAGTAGCGCTGGAACACCACGCCACGGCTTGAGTCCGGTTCGCCGGCCAGGGCTTGGCCGTCCAACAAAATCTCGCCGCGACTGGCTTTTTCCTGACCCAGCAGCAAGCGCAGGAAGGTCGACTTGCCGCAACCCGAAGCGCCGACCAAGGTGCAGAACTCACCCTCGTTGACGTTCAGGTTCAGCCCTTCGAGGACGACCTGATCGGCGTACTGCTGCCAGACGTTTTTCACGGTGATGAAGCTCATGCTCGCGCTCCTTCATACCAAGGAAACGCACGCTGAGTCAGGCGCTTCAGGCCCCAATCCATCAGCCAGGCGAGCAGGGTGATCCAGACCACATACGGCAGGATCACGTCCATCGCCAGGTAACGGCGCACCAGAAAAATCCGGTAGCCGAGGCCGTCAGTGGAGGCGATTGCTTCGGCGGCGATCAGGAACAACCATGCCGAACCGAGCATCAGCCGCAGCGAAATGAGCAGGCGCGGCAGCAATTGCGGCAGGATCACTCGCAGCATCAGCGTCCAGGTCGAGGCGCCGAGGGTCTGGGCCTTGATCAGCAACTCGACGGGGATTTCCCGGGTGCGTTGTTCCAGATCCCGAGCCAGCGCCGGGGTGATGCCGATCACGATCAGCATCACTTTCGACAACTCGCCCAAGCCGAAGACGATGAACAGAATCGGCAGGATCGCCAGTGGCGGCACCATCGACAGCACCGTCAGCAATGGCGATAACGGTGCGCCGAACAACGGCAAAGTCCCGGCCGCCATGCCCAGGCATAACCCGGCCAAGGCACTGATGCCCAGTCCAATGGCCAGCCGTCGCAGGCTGGAGGCGCTGTCTTGCCAGAGCACGTATTCACCGGTGCGGGTGTCGGCGACGAAGGCCAGGCGTTTGACCGCGTCGGTCATCTGCACGGCGCTCGGCAGCAGTTTGTCGTTGGGGTTGTCCGTCAGCCGCTCGGCCGAGCCTAAAAAGTAGGCGAGCAGCACCAGGGCGAACGGCAGGATCACCAACAACAGGCGACTCGGGCGATCCGGGTGACGATTGATCAGGCGCATGGCCAGGTCCTCCTTTATTACAGCTTGGAGTCAGCAGCCATCTGCACGTAGCTCGGGTCGAAGCGCAGCTTGAGGTTGCCCTTGTCGCCGCTGGTCACGCCGTTGGCGAAAGCCATACCGACGGCGCTGGTGTCCTTGGCGCCTTCACCGAGCAAGCCGTGTTGGAACGAGAACTCGGCAACTTTGCGCATGGTGTCCGGCAGTTGCTTGCTGTTAGAGAACGCCAGGGCTTCCTGCGGGGTGGCGAACAATTTGGTGGTGTCGAGTTGCGACTGGAAACCGGCCAGGTCGGTGCCCGAGGCTTTGGCCATGTGTTCCAGCGCCGCTTTGCTCGCGGCGTTTTTCGCGTTCATCAACTCGACCACTTCGAACCAGGCACCGGTGAGTGCTTTGCCCAGGGCCGGGTTGTCTTTGAGGGTGGCGCTGTTGACCACCATCATGTCCATGATTTCGCCAGGCACCTGGCTTGAGTTGAAGACTTCGGTCACGCCGGGTTTGGCCTTGATGTCCGAGAGCATCGGGTTCCAGGTGGTGACGGCTTTGACTTGATCGGTATTGAAGGCCGCCGAGATGTCGGCGTCGGAGGTGTTGACCACTTTCAGGTCTTTCTCGGTGAGATCGACTGAATCGAGGGCGCGGGCCAGCAGGTAATGGGAAACCGAGAGTTCCACCAGATTGACGTCCATGCCCTTGAGGTCGGCGACTTTCTTGCCTTCGCCCTTGAGCACAATGCCGTCGTTGCCGTTCGAGAAGTCGCTGACGATCAGCGCGGTGCTGTCGACGCCACCGGCCGCCGGAATGGTCAGCGCGTCCATGTTGGTCATGGTGCAGCCATCGAACTGGCCGGCGGTGTATTGATTGATCGACTCGACGTAGTCGTTGAGCTGCACCACATCGATTTTGATGCCGTACTTTTTCGCCCATTTGTCGACGATGCCTTGGCTGCCGGCGTATTCCCAGGGCATCCAACCGGCATAGATAGTCCAGCAAACGCTGAAGTGGTCTTTTTGTGCGGCTTGGGACGAGACGCTCACGAGGGCGGCGAACGCAGCGGCGAGCAGGGCGGGTAAACGTAGTCGGGACATGGGATGGTTCTCCAGTTGATGATGGGCGGACAGGAAGGCAGCGGCACCGTAAACGGTGGCTTGTCTCCCGGGCTTTTGTCCCGCCGTGTAACCTCAACTGGAGGTCGCCAACTCTCGGACCAGCCACTCGCCTAAGCGAGCCGGAACCCTAGTCAGCCATTGCAAATTGTGGTGCCGCGAACCTGTGATGACTCCTGCACGCTTTTACTAAAGCGAGAGCCGTGCCAAGTCGGCGTAAGCCTTCTAGTCGGGGCATTGCGGGTTTTGTGCCCGTGGCTGCAGGTGCCGTGGCGCATTGTGATGGTGCGGCTGCGCACTGTTGTGGGACGGGTTGGCCGCTGATCTGAAGGTTGGCGCCAAGGCGCACTTGTCGAGGGTTTTCGAGTCAAAGCTTATGTAGGCCGGCCTGTGCCGACTGCCGCCGTTGGTCTTCCAGGAGGCCGCCATGTTCCGTCGAAAAACGCTTCTTCGATGCCTGCTCAGCGCATCGATCGGATTGGGTCTATCAGCTTGTTATTACTACCCGGCACCTGCTGCGGTATACACCGACCCTTACTACTCACCCGGTTATTACTCGCCCTACTACTACGGTGGCTATTACTCGCCCTGGTACTTCGGCGGTTACTACGGTCCACGTTTTTACGGTGGTTATCACGCCTATTACCACGGTGGCTACGGCTCTCGTTATTCCCGCGGCGGATACCACTACGGGCACCATTAATCAGCGGATGAATACGGCGGCGTCTCCGGTTTTCTGGAGGCGCCGTTTTTTATGGGCGGATGAAAAACCTCTCATCGGCGACTTGTATCAATGTGTTTCATAAACGCACCAGATTCCGAAATCGATGTCTGATCTTTCGACAGTCGCCAATAATGAGCTGTCGCCTGCCAGCGTCGCTGGTGTGGCTCACTCGCGGTCCAGGAGGCCGCTATGTATCGCCGAATTCTTATGCTGGTCGTGTTGAGTTTGTCCCTTGGTGCATGCGCTCCCTATTCCTACGGAGATGGAGGATCCAGCTACTACAGCTCAGAGGTCTACACGTCCCCCGCGCCGGCTTACTACTCGGGCGGTGGCAGCTATTACGCAGCCCCACGCTACTATCAGCCAGCACCGCGTTACTACCAACCGGCCCCTCGTTACTATTCGGCGCCGCGTTATTACCAGGCGCAACCGCGCTACTACCAGTCCCAGAACCGTGGCTGGCAAGGGCATGACCGAGGTGGTTGGGACGGCCACAATCGCGGCAATTGGGACAATGACCGCCGTGGTCATGATGGTCGAGGAGACCACCGAGGTGGACGTGGAGATCACGACGGTCGCGATGGCCACCGTTAAGCAGCTACAAAAAAGCGGCGCATTAAGCGCCGCTTTTTTTTGCCCGGGTAAATTGCACCTTCTCCTAGGAAGTTCTCGGAACCCTCCTACAGTTTTATTTCTGCGTATTTGTTAGCGTTTGTATATTCATATTGATGTTGAAAAATCTCAATTTAATGGAGGTATCTAAGGAAGGACACCGGCTGGATCATGGATTTACTTATTGTTCATCAAAACTTCCCCGGTCAGTTTCGACATGTTGCGTTGGCGGCGTTGAATCGACCGGGTATCACCGTTACCGCGATAGGGCGAGACACCGCTCCCGGCATTTCTGGCATAAAGCTGTTTCGTTATAGACCTGTGAGAAAAACATCGAGTTTAGCTCATCCCTATTTGTATAAATATGAAGAGGCGATAGTTGATGGGCAGCAAGTTTTTAGAATATTGATGAAGCTTAAGCAGGAAGGTTATCGCCCGGATGTGATTCTCGCTCATCCAGGATGGGGTGAAACACTGTTCGCCAAGGATGTGTATCCAGATTCTCCTCTGATTCATTTTTGTGAATATTATTATCATTCAAAGAAAACGGATATGGATTTTGATCCGGAGTTTCCGTGTGCCACTGGTGCTGCTTCAAGCCTTCGCCCGCTGAATTCAATGCACCTTTTGAATCTTGAACAATGCGATGTTGGAATTGCGCCTACCCATTGGCAGCGAAGCCTGTTTCCCTTGAGTTATCAATCTAAAATTCACGTTATTCATGAGGGTATTCCTTTTCAATTGCCTGACGCTGTACAGGTCAACTCTGTGACGCTACCCAGTGGGTATGTGATAAGTGCAGGCCAACCCATCGTGACGTATGTTGCCCGGAATCTTGAGCCCTATCGTGGGTTTCATAGTTTCATGAGATCCATTCCTTATATTCAGGCCCAGTGTCCGAACGCCAACATCGTGATAGTGGGAGGCGATGGCGTAAGTTATGGGCGAAAGCCCGTAGGGTATGAAAGTTGGCGCAGCAAAATGATGGCTGAGTTGGATGTTGATCTGTCAAATATTCATTTTACGGGCAGACTGCCTTATGAAACTTATAGAGCTGTTCTGCAACTTTCAGTGGTACATGTTTATTTGACGTATCCCTTCGTGTTGTCTTGGTCGATGTTAGAGGCGATGGCGTCTGGGTGTGTCGTGATCGGGTCCGATACCGCACCGGTTAAGGAGGTGATTGTTGACGGAGTCAACGGGTTGCTGGTGGACTTTTTTGACAGTGAGGAGATTGCACGAAAAGTTTGCAGTGTTTTGAGGTCAGGCGGAGATTTTGACCTGATTAGAGACTCAGCGAGATCGACAGCGATCAGGTTCGATATCAAACATGGGGTGAAGGGCTATTTTGATATTTTTGATCGTGCGATCTCAGGCTGTTACTCAATACAAACTGTTTGATCATTTGAAAAGGAGTTTAAATGTTTAAGATTTTTCATAAACGTAAGAGTTGGTGGTTTAAGAAGTTACTGAAGTACGGCCTGCTTTTGAGTTTTTGCTATTGGTTGGTGGGTTTTTACCTTGAATGGGAGGAAAT
>Ga0209862_1000129_pt1 | contig 28102 bp, 29 predicted proteins | sample OrgsoiDNA_201061_FD_185809 | JGI IMG/M metagenome (GOLD analysis project Ga0209862, IMG submission 185809) | Permafrost soil microbial communities from the Arctic, to analyse light accelerated degradation of dissolved organic matter (DOM) -... | ecosystem: Environmental > Terrestrial > Soil >... | reverse complement strand
TTTCGACGCCAGCCGTGGTGACAGTGTCAGCGTGATCAACATGCCGTTCTCCGCTGAGCGCGGTGAAGTGATTGCCGATATTCCGTTCTACTCCCAGCCTTGGTTCTGGGACGTCGTCAAGCAAGTGCTGGGTGTGTTGTTCATCCTGGTGCTGGTGTTCGGCGTGCTGCGTCCGGTGCTCAACAACATCACCGGTGGCGGCAAAGGCAAACAGCTTGCTGGCTTGGGGAGCGACGTAGAGTTGGGTGGCATGGGCGGTCTGGACGGCGAACTGTCCAACGACCGCGTCAGCCTCGGCGGCCCGCAAAGCATCCTGTTGCCGAGCCCGAGCGAAGGCTATGACGCACAGCTGAACGCAATCAAGAGTTTGGTGGCAGAAGATCCGGGTCGTGTGGCCCAGGTCGTGAAAGAGTGGATTAACGCAGATGAGTGATAACCGAGCCGCTGTCGCCAAACTGTCCCGGGTCGATAAAGCCGCGATTCTGCTGCTGTCCCTGGGTTCGACCGACGCCGCCCAAGTGCTGCGCCACATGGGGCCTAAAGAGGTCCAGCGTGTGGGTGTGGCCATGGCGCAAATGGGTAACGTGCACCGCGAGCAAGTCGAGCAGGTGATGAGCGAGTTCGTCGACATCGTCGGCGACCAGACCAGCCTGGGCGTCGGCTCCGACGACTACGTGCGCAAAATGCTCACCCAAGCCCTGGGCGAAGACAAGGCCAACGGCCTGATCGACCGCATCCTGCTGGGTGGCAACACCAGTGGCCTCGACAGCCTGAAGTGGATGGAACCGCGCGCCGTCGCCGACGTGATCCGTTACGAGCACCCACAGATCCAGGCGATCGTCGTGGCGTACCTCGACCCGGACCAGGCCGGTGAAGTACTCGGCAACTTCGACCACAAAGTACGCTTGGACATCATTCTGCGAGTTTCCTCGCTGAACACCGTGCAGCCAGCAGCCCTGAAAGAACTCAACCAGATTCTCGAGAAGCAGTTCTCCGGCAACTCGAACGCCTCGCGCACCACTTTGGGTGGTATCAAGCGTGCGGCCGACATCATGAACTTCCTCGACAGCTCGATCGAAGGTCAGTTGATGGACTCGATCCGCGAAGTCGACGAAGACCTGTCCGGTCAGATCGAAGACCTCATGTTCGTGTTCAACAACCTGTCCGATGTCGACGACCGCGGGATTCAGGCGTTGCTGCGCGAAGTGTCCTCCGACGTACTGGTGCTGGCCCTCAAGGGCTCGGACGAAGGCGTCAAGGAAAAGATCTTCAAGAACATGTCCAAACGAGCGGCCGAACTGTTGCGCGACGACCTCGAGGCCAAAGGCCCGGTGCGTGTCAGCGACGTGGAAACCGCGCAGAAAGAAATCCTCACCATTGCCCGCCGTATGGCCGAAGCCGGAGAAATCGTTCTCGGCGGGAAGGGTGGCGAAGAGATGATCTAAGGTCACTATGTCGTCCAAACATGATGAGTCCAACACCGACCTGATCCGTGGCAAAGGGGTCCGTGGTTTCGACGTCTGGTCGCTGCCAAGCTTCGATCCGCATGTGCCGGAGCCCGAGCCGGAACCGGAGCCCGAACCGCCGGAAATGGAAGAAGTGCCCCTGGACGAAGTCCAGCCGCTGACCTTGGAAGAACTCGAAAGCATCCGTCAGGAGGCCTACAACGAAGGCTTCGCCACGGGTGAAAAAGAAGGTTTCCACAGCACCACGCTCAGGGTCCGTCAGGAAGCCGAGGTGGCCCTGGCCGCCAAGATTGCTGGCCTTGAGCAGCTGATGAGTCATCTGTTCGAGCCAATCGCCGAGCAGGACACCCAGATCGAAAAGTCGTTGGTTGACCTCGTGCAGCACATTACCAAACAGGTGATTCAGCGCGAGCTGGCGATCGACTCGACGCACATCGAACACGTCATGCGCGAGGCCCTCAAGCTGTTGCCGCTGGGCGTGGGCAATGTGCGGCTGTACATCAATCCGCAGGATTTCGAACAGGTCAAAGCCCTGCGCGAGCGCCATGAAGAAACCTGGCGCATCGTCGAGGACGAGGCATTGTTGCCTGGTGGTTGCCGGGTTGAAACCGAGCACAGTCGGATCGACGCTACTGTCGAAACCCGCGTCGCCCGGGTCATGGACAAGCTGTTCGATCAGTTGCATGAACAAGCGCTGCACCCGGCCGAGCCAGACATGAGCCTTGAACTGCCGGTCGACGCCGCCAAGCCTGCGGTCGAGCCGACCGAGCCAGGTCTGGAGCCAGAGCCGGAAATCCCCGATGCGCCTTGATCGCACCAGTTTCGCCAAGCGCCTTGGTGGTTACACCGAGGCCACGGAACTGGCCGGCGCGCCAATCCTTGAGGGCCGCCTGCTGCGCATGGTCGGCCTGACCCTCGAAGCTGAAGGCTTGCGCGCCGCCATGGGCAGCCGCTGCATGGTCATCAACGACGACAGTTACCACCCGGTGCAGGTTGAAGCCGAAGTCATGGGCTTCTCCGGCAGCAAAGTCTTTCTGATGCCGGTTGGCAGCGTTGCCGGCATCGCGCCGGGTGCGCGCGTGGTGCCAATGGCCGATACCGGTCGTTTGCCGATGGGCATGAGCATGCTCGGTCGGGTGCTTGATGGCGCCGGTCGCGCGCTGGACGGCAAGGGCGGGATGAAAGCCGAAGACTGGGTGCCGATGGACGGCCCGACGATCAACCCACTCAAGCGTGACCCGATCAGCCAGCCGCTGGACGTGGGCATTCGCTGCATCAACGGTTTGTTGACGGTCGGTCGCGGTCAGCGTCTCGGGCTGTTTGCCGGTACCGGCGTCGGTAAGTCTGTGCTGCTGGGCATGATGACCCGCTTCACCGAGGCCGACATTATCGTCGTTGGGCTGATCGGCGAGCGGGGTCGTGAAGTTAAGGAATTCATCGAGCACATCCTCGGTGAAGAAGGCCTCAAGCGTTCGGTGGTCGTTGCCTCGCCGGCGGACGATGCGCCGCTGATGCGCCTGCGCGCCGCGATGTACTGCACGCGCATCGCCGAGTATTTCCGCGACAAGGGCAAGAATGTCCTGTTGCTCATGGATTCGCTGACCCGTTTCGCCCAGGCCCAGCGGGAAATCGCCCTGGCCATCGGCGAACCGCCGGCGACCAAGGGTTATCCGCCGTCGGTGTTCGCCAAATTGCCAAAACTGGTGGAGCGGGCCGGCAACGCCGAGAAGGGCGGCGGTTCGATCACCGCGTTCTACACCGTTCTGTCCGAAGGCGATGACCAGCAGGACCCGATCGCCGACGCCGCGCGAGGTGTGCTCGACGGGCACATCGTGCTGTCTCGGCGCTTGGCTGAAGAAGGTCACTACCCGGCTATCGACATCGAAGCGTCCATCAGCCGGGTCATGCCGTCAGTGGTCACGCCTGAACACATGATGCGCGCCCAGTATTTCAAGCAGTTGTGGTCGCGTTATCAGCAGAGTCGAGACTTAATCAGCGTCGGCGCCTATGTAGCCGGTGGTGATCGGGAAACCGACCTGGCGATTTCCTTGCAGCCGCAGCTGGTCAAGTATCTGCGCCAGGGCCTGAACGACAGCATCAGCCTGGGCGAAAGCGAAGCCTACCTCGGCACGATCTTCGCCCCTGCGGCCGGCGGTTAACCGGCCATGGCCCAGAGTCGAGCAGGGCGTCTGGCACCGGTGGTCGAAATGGCCGAAAAGGTTGAGAAAACCGCTGTCCAGCGCTTGGGGCACTTTCAGGGACAGGTTCGGCTAGCCGAAAGCAAGCTCGCCGACCTTGAAGCCTTTCGCCTCGATTACCAGGAACAATGGATCATCCGCGGCAGCAGTGGCGTTTCCGGCCAGTGGTTGCTGGGTTATCAGGGCTTTCTGGCGCAACTGGGCACGGCCATCGATCAGCAGCGCCAAAGCCTGGTCTGGCATCAAAACAATCTGAACAAGGCGCGCGAGGCTTGGCAGAAGGCGTTCGCCCGGGTTGAAGGCCTGCGCAAACTGGTTCAACGCTACATGGAAGAGGCGCGCAAGCTCGAAGACCGGCGCGAGCAGAAGTTGCTGGATGAGTTGTCCCAGCGGTTGCCGCGTCAGGATCCGTATTAAGGCTGATAGACCGCGTTATCGTTCATCGCGAGCAAGCTCGCTCCCACAGGGGATCTGTGCCGATCACAACATTGTGATTCAACTCGGTTACCTGTGGGAGCGAGCTTGCTCGCGAAGGGGCGCCAGATTCACAGAGGATTGACGAACCGCTGATACTTCCCGCCTTGCCCCTATCCTCGGCAGGTGCTAAACCTTGTACACACGTTGTTCAATGACAAGGAAGCCGTTAAATGTCAGTCGTTACAGAAGTCTCCCAAAATGGGCAAAAGCTGACGATTTCGATCAAGGGGCGATTCGATTTTGCCAAGCACCAGGAATTTCGCGAGTCCTACGAAAATCGTGAGCCAAAGCCCGAGTCCTTTGAAGTGAACCTGAAGGACGCCACCTACCTCGACAGTTCTGCGCTCGGCATGTTGTTGCTGTTGCGTGATCACGCCGGTGGCGAAAACGCCGAGATCACGTTGACCCACGCCAACGCCGATGTGCGCAAGATTCTGGCCATTTCCAACTTCGAACAAATCTTCGACGTGGCGTGATCGCCATGCAGTCGTTGTTCGAGCCCCTGACGATCCTGATCGCTGAAGACAGCGCGGCCGATCGCATGCTGCTGTCGAGCATCGTCCGGCGCCAGGGTCATCAAGTGTTGACCGCAGCCAACGGGGCCGAGGCGGTCGAAGCGTTCCGTCAGCAGCAGCCACAACTGGTATTGATGGACGCCATGATGCCGGTGATGGATGGTTTCGAGGCGGCGCGGCAGATCAAGGCGCTGGCGGGGGAAACCCTGGTGCCGATCATCTTTCTGACCTCGCTGACCGAAAGCGAAGCCCTAGCCCGCTGCCTGGAGGCTGGCGGTGACGACTTTCTGGCGAAGCCCTACAACCAAGTGATCCTCGGAGCCAAGATCAAGGCGATGGACCGCTTGCGCCGCTTGCAGGCCACCGTGCTTGAACAGCGTGACCAAATCGCCCGGCACCACGACTATTTGCTCAATGAGCAGCGGGTGGCGAAGGCGGTATTCGACAAAATTGCCCACTCCGGCTGCCTGAATGCACCGAATATTCGCTACCTGCAATCGCCCTACGCGCTGTTCAATGGCGATCTGCTGCTGGCCGCGTTTACCCCGGCTGGCGACATGCACGTGCTACTCGGCGATTTCACCGGTCATGGCCTGCCGGCTGCGGTTGGCGCCATGCCTCTGGCGGAAGTGTTTTATGGCATGACCGCCAAGGGCTTCGGCTTGCCGGAAACCCTGCGGGAGATGAATGCCAAGCTCAAGCGCATCCTGCCGGTGGACATGTTCTGTTGCGCGACCCTGATGTGCCTGAGTTTCCAGCGACGTTCGGTTGAGGTCTGGAATGGCGGGATGCCGGACGGTTACCTGCACAGCTCCGCCAGCGGCGAACGTACAGCGCTGACGGCGCGGCACCTGCCACTGGGGGTGCTGAGCCCGCAAACCTTCGATGACCGCACAGAAGTGTTTCCGATGGCAGTTGGCGATCGGGTATTCCTGCTGTCCGATGGGGTGATCGACACCTGTGACGCCAACGAGCAGTTGTTCGGCATCGAGCGATTAGAGCGAGTGTTTGCGGCCAATCGTCAGCCCGAGGTGTTGTTCGAAGAGATCGAGCAGGCCCTGCGCGACTTCCGTGGCGAGGCCCGGGATGATGTGAGCATGGTCGAGGTCAGCCTGCTGGAAGCCGCCCAGATCAGTCCGCCGGCACTGGTGTATTCCGACAGTGGTCAGTCCTGTCCGCTGGACTGGTCGGTGAGCTTCGAGTTCCGCGCCGCCACCCTTAAACGTTTCAATCCGCTGCCGTTTCTATTGCAATTGCTGCTGGAGGTCCATGGCCTGCGGGCGCAAAGTGGCGCGTTGTACAGTGTTCTGGCCGAGCTGTATTCCAATGCTCTGGAGCACGGCGTGCTGGGCCTGGATTCGAGTCTCAAGCGCGATGCCTCGGGTTTTGCGCGCTATTATCAGGAGCGCAATGCGCGCCTCGATCAATTGCGCGATGGCTACGTGCGTTTGCATTTGGTCGTAACGCCAGAGGGCGAGGGCGGTCGCCTGACGATTCGAGTCGACGACAGTGGCAAGGGTTTCGATGTGGCGCAGGTGATGGACCGTCCCCTGGATGGCGTCCGCCTGTCGGGACGGGGCGTCAGTCTGGTTCGTCAACTGAGCCGCAAGGCGAGTTGGTCAGACGATGGTCGTAGTGCGCACGTGGAGTTTTACTGGGAGGCTCTGGCATAATCCGCGAATTCTTGATCAAGGAGTGAACAAGTGGCTGACACACATCTGGATCGCGACGTGCTGAGCGCGTTGCAGGAAGTCATGGAGGATGAGTATCCGACCTTGCTGGATACCTTCATCGCCGATTCCGAGGAGCGTTTGCTCGTCCTGCGAAAGGCTGAAGATGCCGCGCAGCTCATGAATGCTGCCCACAGTTTCAAGGGCAGTAGCAGCAACATGGGCGCCATTCGACTGGCCGAGCTCTGCGATGAGCTGGAGCAGCGGGCCAGGCAGGAGAGCCTGGCGGGCATCGAGAAACTGGTCGGAGAAATTGACGGCGAGTTCGCCATCGTCCGCCCGCTTTATGAGGCTGAGCGTCAACGTTCCCTGGCGGAATAACGCACCGGTCGGCGTTTTTTAGCGTCGATCCAGCAAAACTGGCTCGACCCTTGCAGCTATCTCCATTGACTGTACCTACGATCCCAGTGCAGCGGAGACCGCGTTATGCCCGTTACCCCCAACTCGCTTCTTCAGGCCGCCGCAAAGGCCAAGCCTCAAGCCGCCTCCGCCAACACCCCGCTGGTGGCTGCGGTGCCTGTGGATAAGGCGTCCAGCTTCGCCAAGGTCTTCGCCAATCAAGCCCAGAACAAGCCTGCCGTTTGGGCTGAAGCGCCGGTCAAACCCGCTCGGGATAAAACCTCGGACAGCCCTGGCAAAAAGGACGTCGGCCACACCAAGGCTGCCGCCTCGGCCCCGACCGTTGCCGATAGCGGCAAAACCTTGCCCGCCGATCATTCGGTGCCGGCGCCTGCCTCGGCAGACGACAAGACCGCCAGCGATAGCAATACCGACACCGCCAATACCCCGGTAGCCGTCGATACGCCGCCGGTCGATCCGACGCTCGATCCTGCCTTGATGCAAGCGGTTCAGCCGGTAGTGCCCGCACCAGCGCCGGAAACGCCACCCGTGGTTGCCACGGCGCAACCGCAAGTCGAGGCTCCTGTGGCTGCTGCCGTTGCTGCAGCGCCGGCCCCGGCAGCCGCCCCGGCGCCCGCCAATACCGATTTCGATCCAGCGGCCGACCCGCTCGATGCGATGCCGGCCTTGCGCATGGCCATGGAGCAGAGCGGCCACGTGTCCGCTTCCAGCCAGGCACAACCCAAAGCGGCGCCGACCCAGACGCAAGGCGATGGCGACCTGACCTCGGCGCAAAGCTTCGCCGCCGGCATGGCGACCATGCTTGAGGTGCAAACCGACAAGGACAGCACCAGTCAGGGCGGCGACAAGGCGTTCAGTGGTTTGATCAACGAAGGTCTCAAGGACCTGACGTCTTCCAGCAGCGATACCCGTGTCGATGATTTTGCCAGCCGTCTGGCGGCATTAACCCAGGCCGCCACACCGAAAACCGCCAATGCATTGCCAGTACAGGTCAATCAGCCGATTGCCATGCATCAGAGCGGCTGGACTGACGAAGTGGTAAACCGCGTCATGTATCTGTCCAGCGCCAATCTCAAGGCGGCCGACATCCAGTTGCAGCCGGCTGAACTGGGGCGCCTGGATATTCGGGTGAACATGGCGCCGGACCAGCAGACCCAAGTAACCTTCATGAGCGCTCACCCAGCGGTTCGCGAAGCGCTGGACGGTCAAATGCATCGCCTGCGTGACATGTTTGCGGAGCAGGGCATGGGCCAGGTCGACGTCAACGTGTCCGATCAGTCCCGTGGCTGGCAGGGCCAGGGGCAGGATCAGCAGGCGCAGCAAGGGCAAAGCGGTCGCACCAATGCCAGCGGCGGTCGCGTTGATGGCATTGACGATGAAATTGTGCCGACAGTTGCAGAAGTGGCGGCCAGCACCACCAGCGTCATCGGCTCCAGCGCCGTCGACTACTACGCCTGATCCCTCCCCTGTAGGAGCGAGGCTTGCCCGCGAAGAACGATGATGCGGTTTAACTGATAAACCGCAATGCTTTCTTCGCGGGCAAGTCGGATCGCCGCACCGCTCGCTCCTACATTGATTCCCCAGCACCTCAAATTCCCCCTCCGACACTTCTGGCATAACACTTGCTCTTGCCTTGCCGTGCGACTGTGAAAACCTGAATAGTGACGGATTATTGGCATGGCGAAGAGCGAAGCAGCAGCAGCGGTAAAAGACCCTGCAACCAAAGGCAAACTCAAGCTGATCATTGCGATCGTGGTGGCGGTGCTGCTGGCGATCGGCTTGTCCGTGGGGGCGACCTGGTACTTCATGCACAGCGCCGCCAGTAAACCTGCCGTCGTGGCAGACACCGCCCCGGCTGGCAAACAACCGGCGGTCTTCGAACCCATGGCGCCGGCCTTCGTCGCCAACTACAACCAGAACGGTCGTCAGCGCTACATGCAGGTGAGCATCACCATGCAGGGTCGCAACCAGGCCGATCTGGACGCGCTTAAAGTGCACATGCCGGTCATCCGCAATAACCTCGTCATGCTGTTCTCCGGCCAGGACTTCGCCACACTCGCGACCCCGGTCGGCCAAGAAATGCTGCGTCAGAAGGCCACCGCCAGCGTCCAGGAAGTGGCGCAGAAAGAGCTCGGCAAAGTGGTCATCGAACAGTTGCTTTTCACTAATTTCGTACTGCAGTAGGAACACGACATGGCCGTGCAGGACCTGCTGTCCCAGGATGAGATCGATGCGCTGTTGCATGGCGTCGACGATGGTCTGGTACAGACCGATAACGCTGCTGAACCCGGCAGCGTCAAAAGTTACGACCTGACCAGCCAGGATCGGATCGTCCGCGGACGCATGCCGACCCTGGAAATGATTAACGAGCGTTTCGCCCGCTACACCCGCATCAGCATGTTCAACATGCTGCGTCGCTCGGCAGACGTTGCCGTCGGTGGCGTGCAGGTGATGAAGTTCGGCGAATACGTGCACTCGCTGTACGTGCCGACCAGCCTCAACCTGGTCAAGATCAAACCGTTGCGCGGCACTGCTCTGTTTATCCTCGACGCCAAACTGGTGTTCAAACTGGTGGACAACTTCTTCGGCGGCGATGGCCGTCACGCGAAGATCGAAGGGCGTGAATTCACCCCGACCGAGCTGCGTGTGGTGCGCATGGTGCTGGAGCAGGCGTTCGTCGATTTGAAAGAAGCCTGGCAGGCGATCATGGAAGTGAACTTCGAGTACATCAACTCGGAAGTGAACCCGGCCATGGCCAACATCGTCGGCCCGAGCGAAGCGATTGTGGTCTCGACGTTCCACATCGAACTCGATGGCGGTGGCGGCGACCTGCACGTGACCATGCCGTACTCGATGATCGAGCCGGTGCGTGAAATGCTCGACGCCGGCTTCCAGTCGGACCTCGATGACCAGGACGAGCGCTGGGTCAACGCCCTGCGCCAGGACGTGCTCGATGTCGACGTGCCGATTGGCGCCACCGTAGCCCGTCGTCAGTTGCGTCTGCGCGACATCCTGCACATGCAGCCGGGGGACATTATCCCGGTCGAGATGCCGGAAGAAATGATCATGCGCGCCAACGGCGTGCCTGCGTTCAAGGTCAAGATGGGTTCGCACAAAGGCAACCTCGCGTTGCAAGTGATCGAGCCGATCGAGCGCCGTTGATCGGCGCTTAACTCCCCCATTTAACACTGGCCGCTTCGAGTTGAAGAGCGGTCCGCCGAGGACACATGATGAACGACGATATGAACGCCCAGGACGACCAGGCACTGGCTGATGAATGGGCTGCTGCGCTGGAAGAAACCGGTGACGCCGGCCAGGACGATATCGATGCCTTGCTGGCCGCGGATACCGGTGGCTCGGCGTCCAACCGTCTGCAGATGGAAGAGTTCGGCAGCGTGCCGAAGAACAACGAGCCGGTGACCCTCGACGGTCCGAACCTGGACGTGATCCTCGACATCCCGGTGTCGATTTCCATGGAAGTCGGTAGCACCGACATCAACATCCGTAACCTGCTGCAACTCAACCAGGGTTCGGTCATCGAGCTGGATCGCCTGGCCGGTGAGCCGCTGGACGTGCTGGTCAACGGCACGCTGATCGCTCACGGCGAAGTGGTTGTGGTCAACGAGAAGTTCGGCATCCGCCTGACTGACGTGATCAGCCCAAGCGAACGCATCAAGAAGCTGCGCTAAGTGAAAAAGGTTCTGGGTTCTTTGCCGGGAATGCTGCTGGCGTTGCCGTTCAGCGTGATGGCGGCCGAGCCGATTGCGACGGCCACTGCCGCGGCGAATACCGCGACGGCTGCCGTTGCGCCGGCGGTCAGCAGCGGCGTGGCGGGGCAATTGACGCAATTGGTGTTCGGCCTGTTGTTGGTGCTGGGGTTGATCTTCTTCCTCGCCTGGCTGTTGCGTCGGGTCCAGCAGGCCGGGCCGGCCGGCAAGGGGCAGGTGATCGACATCATCGGTTCCCGTGCCCTGGGCCCGCGTGATCGCTTGATGCTGATCCAGGTCGGCAACGAGCAGATCCTGCTTGGCCTGAGCCCCGGCACCATCACCGCGTTGCATGTGCTCAAGGAACCAGTGCAGGTGCCGAGCGGGACTGAAAAATCGACCCCGGAGTTTGCCCAGCGCCTGATGGAGTTGTTGGGCAAGGATCAGAAGGATAAGAAGTAATGGGTGCGCTACGCATCGTCTTGACGCTGGCCCTGATGCTGGTTGCGCCGCTGGCGCTCGCCGCCGATCCGTTGTCGATTCCGGCAATCACCTTGGGCACCAACGCCAACGGGGCTCAGGAATACTCGGTCAGCCTGCAGATTCTGCTGATCATGACCGCGCTGAGTTTCATTCCGGCGTTCGTCATGCTGATGACCAGCTTCACCCGGATCATCATCGTGTTCTCGATCCTGCGTCAGGCTCTTGGCTTGCAGCAGACGCCGTCGAACCAGATCCTCACCGGCATGGCGCTGTTCCTGACCATGTTCATCATGGCGCCGGTGTTCGACCGGGTGAACAACGATGCCTTGCAGCCGTACCTGGCGGAGAAAATGACCGCCCAGGATGCCGTGCTCAAGGCTCAAGTGCCAATCAAGGACTTCATGCTGGCCCAGACCCGCACCAGCGATCTGGAGCTGTTCATGCGTTTGTCCAAGCGCACTGACATCGCCACGCCGGATCAGGCGCCGTTGACCATTCTGGTGCCGGCGTTCGTGACGTCGGAGCTAAAAACCGCGTTCCAGATCGGCTTCATGATCTTCATTCCGTTCCTGATCATCGACCTGGTTGTGGCCAGTGTGCTGATGGCGATGGGTATGATGATGCTCTCGCCGCTGATCATTTCCCTGCCGTTCAAAATCATGCTGTTCGTGCTGGTGGATGGTTGGGCGTTGATTATCGGTACGTTGGCCAGCAGCTTTGGGGGTGTTTCGCCATGACGCCAGAAGTCGCCGTAGATATCTTTCGGGATGCGTTGTGGCTGACCACCATGATGGTTGCGGTGCTGGTGATTCCGAGCCTGCTCGTGGGCCTTTTGGTCGCGATGTTCCAGGCCGCGACCCAGATCAACGAACAGACCTTGAGCTTCCTGCCGCGCCTGCTGGTGATGCTGGTGACGTTGATCGTGGCCGGCCCGTGGCTGGTACAGACGTTCATGGACTACATCCTGCGGTTGTACGGCAATATTCCAATGGTCATTGGCTAAGTCATGTCTCTGCTGCAACTGACCGATACCCAGATCAGCACCTGGGTGGCGACGTTCATGTTGCCGCTGTTTCGCGTCGGCACTTTGCTGATGGTCATGCCGATTTTCGGCACAACCCTGGTGCCCAGGCGCGTGCGGGCGTATTTCGCGCTGGCGATCACGGTGGTCATCACGCCGGCGTTGCCGCCCATGCCGCCGGTCAATCCGCTGGACTTGAGCGGGCTGCTGCTGATCGGTGAGCAGATCATCATTGGCGCCGTGTTGGGCTTCTCCTTGCAGTTGTTCTTCCAGGCGTTCGTGGTGGCGGGGCAGATCGTTGCGATCCAGATGGGCATGGGCTTCGCGTCCATGGTCGACCCCACCAACGGCGTATCGGTGGCGGTGATCGGGCAGTTCTTCACCATGCTGGTGACGCTGTTGTTTCTGTCGATGAACGGCCACCTGGTGGTCTTCGAAGTCCTCACCGAAAGCTTCACCACGTTGCCGGTCGGCAGCGGGTTTATGGTCGATAACTTCTGGCAACTGGCGGGCAAGCTCGGCTGGGTGCTGGGGGCGGCACTGGTGTTGGTTTTGCCGGCGATCACCGCGTTGCTGGTGGTCAACATCGCGTTTGGCGTGATGACCCGGGCGGCGCCGCAACTGAACATCTTCTCCATTGGTTTTCCGCTGACCCTGGTACTCGGGATGTTCATCCTCTGGATCAGCCTGGGTGACATTCTCAACCAGTACCAGCCGATGGCCGTGGAGGCCTTGCAGTTTCTGCGCGAACTGGCACGGGTGCACTGAGCCATGGCTGAGAGCGAAAGCGGTCAAGACAAAACAGAAGACCCCACGGACAAGCGCAAGAAAGACTCCCGCGACAAAGGCGAGGTGGCGCGCTCCAAGGAACTCAATACCCTGGCGATCATGCTCGTCGGCGCTGGCGCACTGCTGATTTTCGGCGGAGTCCTGGCCCAAGACATGATGGAGTTGATGCGCCTTAACTTCTCGTTGCCGCGGGAGGTGATCCTCGATCAGAAATCCATGGGCAACTACCTGATGCACTCGGGTCAGGTTGCCTTGTGGGCCATTCAGCCGATCATGATCTCCCTGCTTCTGGCAGCGCTCATCGGCCCGATTTCTCTGGGCGGCTGGTTGTTCTCCGCGAGCAGCATGGCGCCGAAATTCAGCCGGATGAACCCGCTCAGCGGCCTCAAACGGATGTTTTCCACCAAGGCCCTGGTCGAGCTGCTCAAAGCGTTTGCCAAGTTCACCATCGTCTTGTTTGTGGCGCTGGCGGTGTTGTCCTCGGACATCGCTGACTTGCAGCGCATCGCCCACGAACCGTTGGAGACAGCGATCATCCACAGCATTCAGGTGGTGGGTTGGAGTACGTTGTGGATGGCTTGCGGGTTGATCATCATCGCGGCGGTCGACGTGCCGGTGCAGTTGTGGGAAAGCCACAAGAAGCTGCTGATGACCAAGCAGGAAGTGCGCGACGAGCACAAGGATTCGGAAGGGCGGCCAGAGGTCAAACAGCGAATTCGTCAGCTGCAGCGCGAGATGTCCCAGCGCCGCATGATGGCGGCGATCCCCAATGCCGACGTGGTCATCACCAACCCGACGCACTATGCCGTCGCGCTCAAGTACGACCCGGAGAAGGGTGGGGCGCCGATGTTGATCGCCAAGGGCAGTGACTTCCTGGCGTTGAAGATGCGTGAAATTGCCGTGGCCAACGAAGTACTGCTGCTCGAATCGCCGGCCCTGGCGCGTTCGATTTACTACTCCACAGAACTCGACCAGGAAATCCCTGGCGGCTTGTACCTGGCGGTTGCTCAGGTACTGGCCTACGTCTACCAGATCCGCCAGCACCGCGCCGGCAAGGGCAAGCGCCCGGACCCGCTCAAGGACGACCTGCCGATCCCGCCGGATTTGCGCCGCGATTCCTGATCGATCAAAAGCAAAAGATCGCAGCCTTCGGCAGCTCCTACCGTTGACCGTGTCCCCCTGTGGGAGCGGGCTTGCTCGCGAAGAGGTCGTGTCAGTCAATAGAGATGTCGACTGACACACCGCTTTCGCGAGCAAGCCCGCTCTCACAGGGGATTTGCGTTTTGACTCCGGGCTTGCGTTAGCTTTGCGGGTCGACGTTATCCAGCATGCGGTTCACCGCCAATTCCCCGAGCATGATGATCTGTTGCAGTGCCAGCATTTTGCTGCGCTGCGCCCCCATCATGCCGTCTGCAAAATCGCTGGCCATGACGCTGGCCGAGGCCATTGATTCGCAGGCGTTGGCCAGCAGGGTTTCGTGATCGGCGCCGGGGGTGATGCAGAAGAGGGTGCTGGGTTTGCGTGGGGTTTCTTTCAGAGCTGCGGGGTTGAGGTAGTAGTTGAGCGCGCGGTCGGCGGCTTCCTTGAGCTTTTGGGGATCGAGGGTCGGGTCGTGGGGGATTGAATCGGTTGCTGGTGGGTTGGGTGTAATTTTGAACATAGATGAAACTCCAGGTAAGACATAAGGAGCCATCAGCCTCGCTACCAAACGAAGGGTGGGGGCCATACGCAGGTTGGTAGACCGGTTACCTGGAGCAAAAGCCCGGCGCGTCCGAGGACGCCCTACGCATGACCACCATAAAAACAGAAGACGAAGAATCTCTGCATTACGTTGCGTTATGCGACAGGTAAAACGGGCTACCAAACCCGATCGCTGTTTTTCAGCGACCCGGAAACGATAGAGCCCGACCCCTAGACGCACAAGCCGGCCGATTCTGGCGCAGCTGTAGGCCGCTACGCAAGAATGCGTAGGGCGAGAGAGTGTCTGAAAGTTTCGTTTAAACATCGCTGTTTAAGTCCCTCGCCACAGGTAATCCCCTCTCTGGCCACAGGCTGTTCTATTCCACGCCCCGGCAAAAGTTGGAAGGCTTCTTGCAGTAGCCGCTCTGCGTCTGTTTCAGGCGTCAAAAGTTTGCTTTAAAGGAACGGGGAAAACCGGTGGATCGCTCTCAGTTAATCAACAGTGCTCGCGCTAACGTCGCCGACTTGAGTCGGGGCAATCTGGGTGTGCCGCTGTTGCTGCTGGTCATGCTGGCCATGATGATGTTGCCGGTGCCGCCGTTCCTGCTGGACGTGTTTTTCACGTTCAACATTGCGTTGTCCATCGTCGTGTTGCTGGTCTGCGTCTACGCCTTGCGGCCGCTGGATTTCGCAGTGTTCCCGACCATTTTGCTGGTGGCGACGCTGATGCGCCTGGCGCTGAACGTGGCCTCCACGCGAGTGGTGATGCTCCACGGTCAGGAAGGGCATGCCGCCGCGGGTAAGGTGATCCAGGCCTTCGGTGAGGTGGTGATCGGCGGTAACTACGTGGTCGGTATCGTGGTCTTCGCGATTTTGATGATCATCAACTTCGTCGTAGTGACCAAGGGTGCCGGGCGGATTTCCGAGGTGAGCGCGCGCTTCACCCTCGACGCGATGCCCGGCAAACAGATGGCCATCGACGCCGACCTGAACGCCGGCCTGATCGATCAGAACCAGGCCAAACTGCGCCGGATGGAAGTCGCCCAGGAAGCCGAGTTCTACGGGTCCATGGACGGTGCCAGCAAGTTCGTGCGCGGTGACGCCATCGCCGGCCTGCTGATCCTGTTCATTAACCTGATCGGCGGCATGGCAGTCGGTATTTTCCAGCACGGCATGAGCTTCGGCGACGCTGGCAAGGTTTACGCGCTGTTGACCATCGGTGACGGTTTGGTGGCGCAATTGCCATCACTGTTGTTATCGACAGCGGCTGCGATCATGGTGACCCGTGCTTCCGGCTCGGAAGACATGGGCAAGCAGATCGGTCGCCAGATGTTCGCCTCGCCGAAAGCGTTGGCGGTGGCAGCCGGCCTGATGGCAGTGATGGGCCTGGTGCCCGGCATGCCGCACTTCTCCTTTCTCAGCATGGCGGCCCTGGCGGCCGGCGCTGCGTACCTGTTCTGGAAAAAGCAGAACGTGGTCAAGGTTCAGGCCTTGCAAGAGGTCAAGCGTCAGCAAGAGCTGCTGCCATCCCCGGCCCGCGCCCAGGAAACCAAGGAACTGGGCTGGGATGACGTGACCCCGATCGACATGATCGGCCTGGAAGTCGGCTATCGCCTGATTCCGCTGGTGGATCGCAATCAGGGTGGTCAGTTGCTCGCGCGGATTAAAGGCGTTCGTAAGAAGCTCTCCCAGGATTTGGGCTTCCTGATGCCGACTGTGCATATCCGTGACAACCTCGACCTGGCGCCAAGCGCTTATCGCCTGACCCTCATGGGCGTGATCCTCGCAGAAGCCGAGATTTACCCGGATCGCGAGCTGGCGATCAATCCGGGGCAGGTCTACGGCACGCTGAATGGCATTACCGCCAAAGATCCGGCTTTTGGTCTGGAGGCGGTCTGGATTGAAGTCAGCCAGCGCGCCCAAGCCCAGTCCCTCGGTTACACCGTGGTCGATGCCAGTACGGTAGTGGCGACCCACTTGAACCAGATTCTGTACAAACACTCCAGTGAGCTGATTGGCCACGAGGAAGTGCAGCAACTCATGCAATTGCTGGCCAAAAGCTCGCCAAAACTGGCAGAAGAGTTGGTGCCGGGCGTTGTTTCGCTGTCGCAGTTGCTCAAAGTCTTGCAGGCGTTGCTCGCCGAACAAGTGCCGGTACGGGACATTCGCAGCATTGCCGAGGCCATCGCCAACAATGCCGCCAAGAGTCAAGATACTGCCGCGCTGGTGGCCGCAGTGCGCGTCGGCGTATCCCGCGCTATCGTCCAAAGCATTGTAGGGACTGAGTCGGAGCTACCAGTTATCACTCTGGAGCCAAGGTTGGAACAGATATTGCTCAATAGTCTTCAGAAGGCAGGACAAGGCTCGGAAGAGGGCGTTCTGCTGGAGCCAAGCATGGCAGAGAAGCTGCAGCGTTCGTTGATCGATGCCGCGCAGCGTCAAGAGATGCAAGGTCAACCGGTGATTCTGCTGGTAGCCGGTCCGGTTCGCGCGATGCTTTCGCGATTCGGCCGACTGGCAGTCCCGGGTTTGCATGTGTTGGCTTACCAGGAAATTCCTGACAACAAGCAAGTGACCATCGTTGCGACAGTAGGGCCCAACGGCTGAGGTAGTGGTTTATGCAAGTTAAGCGTTTTTTCGCCGCCGATATGCGTCAGGCCATGAAACTGGTTCGTGATGAGCTGGGCGCTGATGCGGCCATTATTGGCAACCGCCGGATCGCCGGTGGTGTCGAGCTGACGGCAGCCCTGGATTACAAATTGTCGGCGCTGGCCCCGCGCGTTCCGAACATGGAACTCGAGGATGAGCTGCGCAAGACCCAGTCGCGCATCGTGACTGCCCAGGCCGAACTGAGCCTGCGCGGCGATGGCGAGACCGACGGTGACAAGACCACCAATCGCCAGTTGTTCGCCGGCTTGCCGTTGACCGCTGCCGAGCCATTGGTTGAGCCGACTTACGCCGCGCCGCGTCGTCAGGCACCGGCGCCTGCGCAAGCCTCCGGCGGCGTTGACCCACGGGCCTTCGATTCGATGCGTTTCGAGCTCAACAGCCTGCGCGAACTGATGGAAGTGCAACTCGGCTCCCTGGCCTGGAATCAGTTGCAAGGCAGCCGTCCGGCCCAGGCGAACCTGTGGCGTCGCCTGCAACGCATCGGCTTGTCCGGCCCGTTGTCGCGCGATCTGCTAGCGCTGATTACCGATATTGAAGAACCTCGTCAGGCCTGGCGCATGTTGCTGGCGCACCTGGCGCGGATGATCGCCACACCGGAAGTCGAGCCACTGGAAGAGGGCGGTGTGATTGCCATGGTCGGCCCTGCCGGCATGGGCAAGACCACCACGCTGGCCAAGCTCGCCGCCCGTTACGTGCTCAAGTACGGCGCGCAAAACATCGCGCTGGTGAGCATGGACAGCTACCGTATCGGTGCTCAGGAACAACTCAAGACATTGGGCCGGATTCTTAATGTGTCGGTGACCCACGTCGATCCGGGCCAGTCGCTGGTTCAGGCGCTGGACCCGCTGCTGCGCAAACGCGTGGTGCTGATCGATACTGCCGGCCTTCAGGCCAGCGATCCGGCACTGCGCATGCAGCTCGAAAGCCTGGCCGGTCGTGGCATCAAATCAAAAAATTATCTGGTCCTGGCAACCACCAGCCAAAAACAGGTTCTAACCGCCGCTTATCACAGTTACAAGCGTTGCGGGCTCGCTGGCTGCATCCTGACTAAACTGGATGAAACGGCGAGTCTGGGCGAGGTGTTGAGCCTGGCTATCAGTCATGAATTGCCGGTGGCTTACCTCACCGATGGTCCGCGTATCCCGGATGATTTGCATCTGCCGCGACGTCATCAGTTGGTCAGTCGCGCAGTCAGCGTGCAAATGCAGGAAGAACCCAGCGAAGAAGCCATGGCTGACATGTTCGCTGATATTTACCACAGCCCGACCAAGCAGGTTGGCTGAGGTACTAATGAACAGTTTTTGTACCTACATCGATGGTCTGCCATGCATTGTTCAGTTGATGAACGCGCAGCCAGTAATGTGGCCTCCGTCTATGCAAGACAAGGTAAAGAAATAACATGGGCAGCATGCATCCCGTACAGGTGATCGCGGTGACCGGCGGCAAAGGTGGCGTCGGGAAGACTAACGTGTCAGTGAACTTGTCCCTGGCTCTAGCTGAGCTCGGCCGGCGCGTCATGCTGCTGGATGCCGATCTGGGGCTGGCGAACGTCGACGTTCTGTTGGGACTGACGCCAAAACGTACCCTGGCCGACGTGATCGAAGGCCGCTGCGAGCTGCGCGACGTTCTGTTGCAAGGCCCGGGCGGTATTCGCATCGTCCCGGCCGCTTCCGGTACCCAGAGCATGGTTCATCTGAGCCCGGCCCAACATGCCGGCCTGATCCAGGCCTTCAGCGATATCGGCGACAACCTCGACGTACTCGTGATCGACACAGCTGCCGGTATTGGTGACTCGGTAGTCAGTTTTGTCCGCGCCGCCCAGGAAGTGTTGCTGGTGGTCTGCGATGAGCCGACCTCCATCACCGACGCCTACGCGCTGATCAAACTGCTGAATCGCGATTACGGCATGAACCGCTTCCGCGTCCTGGCCAATATGGCCCAGAGCCCGCAAGAAGGTCGCAACCTGTTCGCCAAGTTGACCAAGGTCACGGACCGCTTCCTCGACGTCGCCTTACAATACGTCGGCGCCGTGCCTTACGACGAAAGCGTGCGCAAGGCCGTGCAGAAGCAACGTGCCGTCTACGAAGCCTTCCCGCGCTCCAAGTGCGCCCTGGCGTTCAAGGCGATTGCACAGAAGGTCGACACCTGGCCACTGCCGGCCAACCCGCGCGGGCATCTGGAATTTTTCGTCGAGCGTCTCGTGCAACAGACCGCAGGACCCGTCCTATGACAGCCAGTGGCTACAACCTCTACAAGAAGTCGGCACGTGACTCGCAGTACGAGCTGATCGAGCGTTACGCGCCACTGGTTAAACGCATTGCTTACCACTTGCTGGCACGTTTGCCGGCCAGTGTTCAGGTGGAAGACCTGATCCAGGCCGGGATGATCGGCCTGCTTGAAGTATCGACCAAATACGACGCCAGCAAAGGCGCGAGTTTCGAGACGTACGCGGGCATTCGAATCCGCGGCGCGATGCTCGATGAAGTACGCAAAGGGGACTGGGCGCCACGTTCGGTCCACCGCAATACCCGCATGGTCAGCGACGCAATTCGCTCGATTGAAGCTAAAACCGGCCGTGACGCTAAAGATCACGAGGTTGCGGCCGAACTCCAATTGAGTCTCGACGATTATTACGGGATTTTGAACGACACCTTGGGCAGCCGCCTGTTCAGTTTCGACGACCTGTTGCAGGACGGCGAACACGAAGGGCTGCATGAGGACGGCGCCAGTGCTCATCTGGAGCCGTCACGCGATCTGGAAGATGAACGTTTCCAGGCTGCGTTGGCGGACGCGATTGCCAATTTGCCGGAGCGTGAGCGACTGGTGTTGGCGCTGTACTACGACGAAGAGCTGAACCTCAAGGAAATCGGTGAGGTCCTGGGGGTCAGCGAATCGCGTGTCAGCCAGTTACACAGCCAGTGCGCGGCCCGTTTGCGGGGGCGTTTGGGGGAGTGGCGAGCGCGCTGAAGGCAGTGTGGGGACACTGCGAACGAGGCTGGTGTGGTGTTGAACTGCAGCGGTCTCGATCTGTTGTGCTCCAGACAGTCATTTGAGTGCTTTGCCGGATTGATTGAAGTGGCGTGTCCAGGTGCTGGGCGCGTTTAAGACTGCTTGGAGGTCGAATTGGACAAGAACATGAAAATCCTCATCGTTGATGACTTCTCAACGATGCGGCGGATCATTAAAAACCTGTTGCGTGACCTTGGGTTCACCAACACGGTCGAGGCTGACGATGGCATCACTGCCATTCCGGTTCTCAACAGCGGCAGCATCGACTTTCTGGTAACGGACTGGAACATGCCTGGCATGACCGGTATCGATCTGCTGCGCCACGTGCGCGCCGATGAAAGACTCAAGCACCTGCCGGTGCTGATGGTGACTGCTGAAGCCAAGCGCGAGCAAATCATCGAAGCGGCCCAGGCCGGTGTAAACGGCTATGTGGTCAAACCCTTCACGGCCCAGGCGTTGAAAGACAAAATCGAGAAGATTTTCGAACGCATCGGTTGAGAAACTGCGCCACGGGGGAGCTATGGACCATAACGAATCTTCACAGGGCGACTTTGAGTCGACCCTGAAAAAACATGCCCGCGAACTGGTCGACAGCCTTGAAAAAGGCAAGTTTGGCGACGCTGTGCAACTGATCCATGAGCTCAATCAGACCCGTGACCGCGGCCTGTACCAGGAAGTGGGCAAGCTCACTCGTGAGCTGCATAGCGCGATCGTCAATTTTCAGATTGACCCGCACATGCCGCAAGCCGAGGAAGTTTCGCAGATCACGGACGCCACCGAGCGTCTGGGTTATGTGGTCAAGCTGACCGAGGCCGCAGCCAACCGCACCATGGACCTGGTGGAAAACGCCACGCCGCTGGTCAACGGCCTGAGCAATGAAGCCCAGGCGTTGAGCACCGACTGGGGACGGTTCATGCGTCGCGAAGTCGGGGCTGAAGAGTTCCGTGAGCTGGCGCGGCGGGTCGACGGTTTCCTGACACGCAGCAGCGAAGACAATCGCGTGGTGTCGAGCAACCTGAACGACATTCTGCTGGCTCAGGATTACCAGGACCTCACCGGTCAAGTGATCAAGCGCGTGACCCAATTGGTCACCGAAGTTGAAAGTAACCTGCTCAAGCTCGTGCTCATGGCCAGTCAGGTAGACCGCTTTGCGGGTATCGAACATGACCGTGAAGCGATGCTGGCTGAAAAAGATCCGCAAAAACATCTCTCTCAGGGTGAAGGTCCGCAGATTCATGCCGATAAAAGAGAAGATGTTGTGTCCGGTCAGGACGATGTGGACGATTTGTTATCCAGCCTAGGATTTTAGAGTTTTAGAATTTCAGGTTTTTTAGGTTTTTAGACCTTAGGAGCACCCCCTTAATGAGCTTCGGCGCCGATGAAGAGATCCTTCAGGATTTCCTGGTTGAGGCCGGCGAGATTCTAGAGCAGCTGTCCGAACAACTGGTTGAGCTGGAAAGCCGACCGGATGATGCGGACTTGCTCAATGCAATTTTTCGCGGTTTCCACACTGTAAAAGGGGGCGCCGGCTTCCTCCAGCTCAATGAGCTGGTGGAGTGCTGTCACATCGCCGAGAACGTGTTCGACATCCTGCGCAAGGGTGAACGACGCGTCGACTCGGAACTGATGGACGTGGTTCTCGAAGCGCTGGACGCAGTGAACGGCATGTTCACCGAAGTCCGCGAACGCAGTCCGATCACGGCTGCCACTCCAGAATTGCTTGCGGCACTGGCCCGTCTGGCCGAGCCGCAAAGCGCCGATGCAGCGGCTCCGGTTGCTGACGCGGTGGAAGAACCGGCCGCTGAAAGCGAGTCGGGCGACATTACCGATAACGAATTCGAACAACTGCTGGACTCGCTGAATGCCGTCAAGGCTCAGGCCGAGGCCCCGGCGGCTGCTCCTGCACCGGCCGCCGATGCATCGGCCAGCGACGAAATCACCGACGCCGAGTTCGAGTCGTTGCTCGATCAGCTGCATGGCAAAGGCCAGTTCGCGGTCGATGCCGTGGCCGCGCCTGCTGCCCCGGCTGCCCCGAAAGCGCCGGGCGACAGTTCGGACATCACCGACGACGAATTCGAAGCACTGCTCGATCAACTGCACGGCAAGGGCAACTTTGCTGTGGACGCGCTGGAATCGGCCATTGCCTCGGCACCGGTCCCTGCGGCGCCAACCGCTAAAGCGGCCGGCGGTGATCTGATTTCCGATCACGAGTTTGAATCGCTGCTCGACGAGTTACACGGTAAAGGCAAGTTCACCGAAGTCGGCACCGGGGCAGTGGTTTCCGCGCCAGTCGCCAAGGCGCCTGCCGCTGCCGCGAAACCTGCGGCTAAAGCCCCTGAGCCTAAAGCTGAAGCGCCGAAACCGGCGGCTGCGGCTGCTCCGGCACCTGCTCGCGCCGCACCGGCGGCACCGCCTCCGGAAAAGCCGGCCAGCGAAGCCGAGACCACCGTGCGGGTTGATACTGCGCGGCTGGACGAGATCATGAACATGGTCGGCGAATTGGTACTGGTGCGTAACCGCTTGGTTCGCCTGGGCGCCAACAGTGCCGACGAGGCCATGTCCAAAGCTGTGTCGAACCTCGACGTGGTGACGGCTGACCTGCAAACCGCGGTCATGAAGACCCGGATGCAACCGATCAAGAAAGTCTTCGGGCGCTTCCCGCGCCTGGTTCGAGACCTGGCTCGCCAGCTCAAGAAAGAGATCAACCTGGAACTGGTCGGCGAAGAAACCGACCTCGACAAGAACCTCGTCGAGGCCCTGGCCGACCCGCTGGTCCACTTGGTGCGCAACGCGGTCGACCACGGCATCGAGTCGCCGGAAGAGCGCGAAGCGTCGGGCAAGGCCCGCGGTGGCAAGGTGATCCTGGCCGCTGAACAGGAAGGCGACCACATCCTGCTGTCGATCTCCGATGACGGCAAAGGTATGGACCCGAACGTCCTGCGTGCCATCGCGGTAAAACGCGGTGTGATGGACAAGGACGCGGCCGATCGCTTGAGCGAAACCGAGTGCTACAACCTGATTTTCGCACCAGGATTCTCGACCAAAACCGAGATCTCCGACGTGTCGGGTCGTGGCGTGGGCATGGACGTGGTGAAAACCAAGATTTCCCAGCTCAACGGTTCGATCAACATCTACTCGACCAAGGGCCTGGGCTCGAAGATCGTCATCAAGGTGCCGTTGACCCTGGCGATCATGCCGACGCTGATGGTCATGCTCGGCAACCAGGCGTTTGCGTTCCCGCTGGTGAACGTCAACGAGATCTTCCACCTCGACCTGTCGCGCACCAACGTGGTGGACGGCCAGGAAGTGGTGATCGTGCGGGATAAGGCCCTGCCCTTGTTCTACCTCAAACGCTGGCTGGTCAGCTCCGCCGCTCACGAAGAGCAGCGCGAGGGCCATGTGGTGATCCTGTCGGTGGGCACGCAGCGGATCGGCTTTGTCGTCGATCAACTGGTGGGCCAGGAAGAAGTGGTCATCAAGCCATTGGGCAAAATGCTTCAGGGAACCCCGGGCATGTCCGGCGCCACCATCACTGGTGACGGCCGCATCGCGCTGATTCTCGATGTCCCGAGCATGCTCAAGCGTTACGCCGCACGGCGTATTTGATTCTGGCGGGGCGGGGCGACTGAGCCTCGCTCCGTCTAATGGAGTGTTTATGGTAGTCAAAGTCCTGGTGGTGGACGATTCGGGGTTTTTCCGCCGCCGCGTCTCGGAAATTCTTTCAGCGGATTCGAACATCCAGGTTGTCGGTACGGCGACCAACGGAAAAGAGGCGATCGATCAGGCGCTGGCCCTCAAGCCAGACGTGATCACCATGGACTACGAGATGCCGATGATGGATGGCATCACGGCGGTGCGGCACATCATGCAGCGCTGTCCGACCCCGGTATTGATGTTCTCCTCGCTGACGCACGAAGGCGCCCGGGTCACCCTGGATGCGCTGGACGCTGGTGCGGTGGATTTCCTGCCGAAGAATTTCGAAGACATCTCCCGCAACCCGGAGAAGGTCAAGCAACTGCTGTGCGAGAAGATTCTCAGCATTTCGCGCAGTAACCGTCGCGCCAACACCTACACCGCCCCGGCCCCGGTCGCCGCGCCAGCCCCGACGCCTGCGCCTTCGAGCGCCAGCAGTTATGGCAGCAGCGCGCCTGTGCGTCCGGCACCGGCACCGATGCCAACTCGCAGCTATGCGCCTGCGTCGTCCAGCCCGTCGTCACCTGCGCCGAAACGCAAAGCCTACAAACTGGTGGCCATCGGCACGTCCACCGGCGGCCCGGTTGCCCTGCAACGGGTCTTGACCCAGTTGCCGGCCAACTTCCCGGCGCCGATCGTGTTGATCCAGCACATGCCGGCGGCCTTCACCAAGGCCTTCGCCGAGCGTTTGGACAAGCTCTGCCGCATCAGCGTCAAGGAAGCCGAGGATGGCGACATCCTGCGTCCTGGCCTGGCGTTGCTGGCGCCCGGTGGCAAGCAAATGATGATCGATGGCCGTGGCGCGGTGAAAATCCTGCCGGGTGACGAACGTCTGAACTACAAGCCGTGCGTGGACATCACGTTCGGTTCGGCAGCCAAGTCCTACGGCGACAAAGTTCTGGCGGTCGTATTGACCGGCATGGGCGCCGATGGTCGCGAAGGCGCACGCCTGCTCAAACAGGGCGGCAGTGCAATCTGGGCCCAGGACGAAGCGAGCTGCGTGATCTACGGCATGCCGATGGCCATCGTCAAAGCTGATCTGGCGGACGCGATTTACAGCCTGGACGACATTGGCAAGCACCTGGTTGAGGCCTGTATCTGATGGATGTACTCAGCCTGATCGGGATCATCATGGCGTTTGTCGCCATCATCGGCGGCAACTACCTTGAAGGCGGTCACCTCGGCGCACTGGCCAACGGCCCGGCGGCGTTGATCGTCATCGGTGGGACCATCGGTGCGGCGTTGTTGCAATCGCCGATGAGCGCTTTCAAGCGCGCCATGCAGATCCTTGCCTGGATCCTGTTTCCACCGCGTGTGGATCTGGCCGGTGGCATCGATCGCGTCGTGAACTGGAGCTTGACCGCCCGCAAGGAAGGTTTGCTGGGGTTGGAAGGAGTGGCGGACGCCGAACCGGATAACTACTCGCGCAAAGGCCTGCAATTGCTGGTGGACGGCGCCGAGCCGGAAGCGATTCGCAGCATCCTGGAAGTGGATTTCTACACCCAGGAAAGCCGCGACATTGAAGCCGCCAAAGTCTTTGAAAGCATGGGCGGCTACGCGCCGACCATCGGCATCATCGGTGCGGTGATGGGCTTGATCCACGTCATGGGCAACCTGGGCGATCCATCGCAACTGGGCAGCGGCATCGCCGTCGCCTTCGTCGCCACCATCTACGGCGTGGCCAGTGCCAACCTGGTGTTGCTGCCGGTCGCGTCCAAGCTCAAGTCCATCGCATTGCGTCAGTCGCGTTATCGCGAAATGTTGTTGGAAGGGATTCTGTCGATCGCCGAAGGTGAAAACCCTCGCTCTATTGAGTTGAAGCTTCAGGGCTTCATGGATTGATGGGAGACATGGACCATGGCACGTCGTCGCCAACCTGAAGAACACGTCAATCACGAACGCTGGCTGGTGTCCTATGCGGACTTCATCACCTTGCTGTTTGCGTTCTTCGTGGTGATGTACTCGATCTCTTCGATCAACGAAGGCAAGTACAAAGTCATTTCGGAAGCGTTGATCGGCGTGTTCACCGACTCGGATCGCGCCGTCAAGCCGATCCCGGTGGGTGAAGAGCGGCCGATGACGGTGACCCCGGCCAAGCCGTTGGTCAAAGACGCCGAACAGATTGATGCCGGCATCGCCGGTGCCAGCGATCCGCTCAAAAGCATTGCCGATGACATCAGCGCTGCGTTTGGCGACCTGATCAGCTCCAACCAGATGACCGTGCGTGGCAACGAACTGTGGGTCGAGATCGAACTCAATTCCAGCCTGTTGTTCGGCAGCGGCGACGCGATGCCCAGCGACATCGCCTTCAACATCATCGACAAGGTCGCGGCGATCCTGAAGCCGTTTGACAACCCGATCCACGTTGAAGGCTTTACCGACGATCAACCGATCCGCACCTCGCAGTACCCGACTAACTGGGAGCTGTCCTCGGCCCGTTCGGCGAGCATCGTGCGCATGCTGGCGATGCAGGGTGTCAACCCTGGACGACTGGCCTCGGTGGGTTACGGCGAATTCCAGCCTGTGGCCAACAACGCCACGGCAGAAGGCCGGGCGCGCAACCGTCGGGTGGTGCTGGTGGTGTCGCGAAATCTCGATGTACGCCGCAGCCTCACCGGTACCGGAACCGCCAATGCGAAACCGGATGCCGCGTTGAAGCGTGCTGGCACACAAACTGCACCGACCCCGGTCAAGTCGCCGGGACGAGAGAGCGCCGTCAATTCTCCGTCACCCGCATTAATACGTTGAGCTATTTCTCGGTCGGCGTTATCGACCGGGAGGAATATCCGAATGAGAGTCTGGGCAGTTGCCAATCAAAAGGGTGGTGTTGGTAAAACCACTTCCTCTATCGCTTTAGCCGGTTTGCTGGCCGAGGCGGGGAAACGTGTGGTCATGGTTGATCTCGACCCACACGGCTCGATGACCAGCTATTTCGGCTACGACCCCGACAGCCTGGAACACAGCAGCTACGACCTGTTCCTGCACAAGGGCAGCGTGCCTCAGGGCTTGCCCGGTCAGTTGTTGATGCCCACCAGTCACGAAAATATTTCGCTGTTGCCATCGAGCACCGCGCTGGCGACCCTTGAGCGTCAGTCGCCAGGCCAAAGTGGCCTGGGCCTGGTGATCGCCAAGAGTCTGGCGCAATTGTGGCAAGACTTTGATTACGCCGTGATCGACAGCCCGCCGTTGCTCGGTGTGTTGATGGTCAACGCCTTGGCCGCGAGCCAGCAGTTGGTGATCCCGGTGCAGACCGAGCATCTGGCCGTCAAAGGCCTTGAGCGCATGGTCAACACCCTGGCGATGATCAACCGTTCGCGCAAACAAGCGTTGCCGTTCACCATCGTCCCGACCCTGTTCGATCGCCGGACCCAGGCGTCCCTCGGGACCCTGCGCGTGCTGCGCGACAAATACCCGGAAGAAATTTGGCAAGGTTACATCCCGGTCGATACCCGTCTGCGCGATGCCAGCCGGGCCGGGGTCACGCCTTCGCAATTCGACGGCAAGAGCCGTGGCGTTCTGGCTTACCGCGCACTGCTCAAGCATCTGCTGACCGCACAACTCGTTCCGGCGGTGGCCTGACATGAACCCAATTCGCGTAGGAGCTGCCGCAGGCTGCGATCTTTTGATCCTGCTTTGTGACACCTTCGAATCCGCCAAAAGATCGCAGCCTTCGGCAGCTCCTACACAGGTGCGCGCATGAACCGGCCGGTGAAGGTCACCTCGCGTCCGCAACTGGCGCTCCAGTCTTATCTGGACAGCTTGCTGATGGAGGCGACTGAAGAGTTGCTGCCGGAAGTCGAGGCGGTTTCTGAAGTCGTTGAGGTTGTCGCAGTCGTCGAGGCCGAGGCCGCACTGGACGAGTTCCAGTTGGCGGTGCTCGAAGAACAGGCCCGTGATGCGCGGCCACCGGCGACCGTTGCCGCGCCAGCCGTTGCGCCCGTCGTTGAAAAAGCACCGGTTGCCGTGATCGAAGCCCCGGCACCGATCCTGGCGCCGGTATCGACCATCGCACCGCTGCTACAAGCCTTGGTGCCGCCGGTGGTCGAAGTCCACTTGCCGCCGAGCAACACGCCGCCACCGGTGGAAACCGATGGCCGCCCGTCTTGGGCTGCCGAGCCGTTCGAATGCCTGTTGTTCGATGTCGCCGGGCTGACCCTGGCTGTGCCGCTGGTGTGCCTGGGCTCGATTTATTCCCTGGCCGGCCACGAACTGACGCCCCTGTTTGGTCAGCCGGAATGGTTCCTCGGGATCCTGCCGAGCCAGGCCGGCAACCTGAAAGTGCTGGATACCGCACGCTGGGTCAT
>Ga0209862_1000124_pt1 | contig 28503 bp, 25 predicted proteins | sample OrgsoiDNA_201061_FD_185809 | JGI IMG/M metagenome (GOLD analysis project Ga0209862, IMG submission 185809) | Permafrost soil microbial communities from the Arctic, to analyse light accelerated degradation of dissolved organic matter (DOM) -... | ecosystem: Environmental > Terrestrial > Soil >... | reverse complement strand
CGTGTGCTCGTCATGCACCTGCGCCGTCTCGCCGGATAGAAACCCCAGCCACGATTTCCCGCGCAACTGCGCCACTGGCTTGCCGCGCCACTGCTTGCCGGGATGGCGCACACCGGCGAGGTCGAGAATGGTCGGCGTGACGTCCATCACCGTGCCAAACCCGTGGCTGACCTGGCCCTTGAGCGACAGCTGCGGGTAATGCACCAGCGCCGGCACCCGAATCCCGCCTTCAGTGGTGAACGCCTTGAACAACCGTGACGGCGCGGTCGCGACCTGAGCCCAGCTCGGCCCGTACCAGACGTAGGAGTTGGCGCGGCCGATGTTGTCCAGGCTGTTGTCGTAATGCTGGTTCAGATAAGTCAGCAGCTCCGGGCCGAATTTCGGGAAGGCTTCCAGCAGCGCGCCTTCGGCACCGTTGTCGGACATGAACAAGATGAACGTGTTGTCCAGTTGCCCCTGATTGCGCAGGTAGTCGACGACACGGCCGATGTTCCAGTCCATGCGCTCGACCATCGCCGCGTAAACCTCCATGGCTCGCGCGGAAACCTGCCGTTGTTCGTCGCTCAAGGCGTCCCATTGCGCGTTGAGCTGGATCAGCGGATGCGGTTCGACATCGGCGTCGATCAACCTCAGGGATTTTAGTTTTTCCAGACGCTCAAGGCGCAACACTTCGGGGCCTGTGTCATAGCGGCCACGGTATTTCTCGACCACGTCGGCCGGAGCCTGCAACGGCCAGTGCGGTGCCGAAAACGGCAGGTAGGCAAAGAACGGCCGGGTCTGATCGCGCTCCTTCAGATACTGCAAAAGCTTGTCGCCAAAGGCGTCGGAGGAATAGAAATCCTTCGGCAACTCATCGATGAATTGATCGTCCTCGATATACAGCGCCGGTGTGGATTTCAGCAGCCCCGGCGTTTGCTCATCGTAGGTGGGTTCGAAACCGTAATGGTTGGCAGCGCCGGGCAGCAGCGAGAACGAACGCTCGAAACCCCGCGCATGCGGCGCCAGTTCAGCGGTCAGCCCCAAGTGCCATTTGCCGCTCATCAACGTCTGGTAACCGGCCTCGCGCAGCAGTTCCGGTAACGCCACTACGCGGTCATTGAGGTGACCTTCGTAACCCGGTTTGCCGATCAGTTCCGGGGTCAGCGCTTCGGCCATGGTGCCGATGCCGGCGATGTGGTGGTCGGTACCGGTGAGCAGCATCGAACGGGTCGGTGAGCAGGTCGGCGCGGTGTGGAAATCGGTCAGGCGCAGACCGTTGTTGGCCAACGCATCGAGGTTCGGCGTGGCGATTTCGCCGCCGAACGCGCCGATATCGGAAAAGCCCAGGTCATCCGCCAGGATCACCAGAAAGTTGGGACGTTGCGGCATCAAAAATCTCCTGTTCAGCAGGCAATAAAGGACAGCGGCAGATCGCGGATTTGTACCGGCACGACCGGTTGGTAATGGTCATCGCTGGTGAGTTCGTGCAGCAGTTCTTCGCGCAATTGGTGGAAGTCGAAACTGCTGCGCTGACGCGGATGGGGCAGGGCGATGTCGACCACTTGCTTGATCCGTCCGGGACGCGGTTCCATCACCACCACGCGGTCGGCGAGGAAGATCGCTTCTTCCACATCGTGGGTGACTAGAATCGTGGTGATTTTTGCCCGTGCCCGGATCGCCAGCAGCTCGTCCTGCATCTGCTGACGGGTCAGTGCATCGAGGGCGCCGAAGGGTTCGTCCAGCAGCAGAATCCGGGGGCTGGCGACCAGGCCGCGCGCAATCGCCACCCGTTGCGCCATGCCACCGGAGAGCTGGTGCGGATAGGCGCGAGTGAAGTCGCTGAGGCCGACCAACTCGATGAAGTCGTCCACGCGTTTTTGCTTTTGTTCGGCGCTCAGCGGTTCGTTGACCAGGCCCAGGCCGATGTTGTCGGCCACCGTCAGCCATGGGAACAAACGGTGTTCCTGAAAGACAATTCCGCGTTCGCTGCCGATGCCAGTGACCGCTTTGCCGTCCACGGTAATCTGCCCGCGAAACTGCGTATCAAGCCCCACCAGCAGTCGCAACAAAGTTGATTTACCACAGCCGCTGGAGCCGACAATGGCGACGAATTCACCCTCGGCGATTTCCAGGTTGAATTCACGTATGGCCTCGAGTTCGAAGCCGTCGACGTCGAAGGATTTGCCGACGTGGTTGAAGCTGACAATCGGTGCGTTCATGCGTGTCTCCAGCGGGTAGCGCGGATTTCCAGGCGTTGGCCAATGAGGTTGAGCAGGGCACCGGTCAGGCCCACCAGCAGCATGCCGGCCATGATCAGGTCCATGCGCAGCAGTTGCTGGGCACCGATCATCTGGCTGCCGATGCCGCCATTGGACGGCATGAAATATTCGGCGCCGATGGTGCCGAGCCAGGCGTAGATCAGGCTCAGGCGCAGGCCGGCGAAGATCCCCGGGGCCGCGCCCGGCAAGACCAGGCGGCGCAGGCGTTGGCCGAGATTCAGACGCAGCACTTGAGCGGCTTCATTCAGTTGCGGCGAGAGGTTGGCGACGCTGCGTTGGGTGGCAATAAACAGCGGAAAAAATGCAGCGAGTGCGACGAATACCCACTTGGCCAATTCCCCCAGGCCGAACCATGCGGTGAGCAGCGGCACCCAGGCGAAAATCGCGATTTGGCGGATGGCAGCGAGGGTCGGCCCGAGGATGCGTTCACTGGTGTGCGACAGCCCCAGCAGCAAGCCCAGCAAAAATCCGAGTCCACCGCCCAGCAGCAAACCGCCGAGGGTGCGGCCCAGGCTCAGGGCCATGCCGCTGATCAATGTGCCGTCTCGCAGGCCGTGCCAAGTGGTTTCCAAAACCGCGAACGGGCTGACCAGGATATTCGCGTCGATCCACTGCTGATCCGTGGTCACTTGCCACAACGTCAGCAACGCCAAGGGCAGCAGCCAGGGTTGCAGGTGTTGCCAGCCTTGATACTTCGGCCCACGGCGGATTTCGGCGGTGGCCGGGTGCGGCCAGTGCACCCATTTTTTATCCAGCAGACCGATGCCGCGATCCATCGCCACGCCGATCAAACCGATGACCACGATCACCACGAAGACGATGTCGAGCATGAACAACTGGCGCGCCCAGACCATCAGGTAACCGATGCCTTCGCTGGACGCCAGCAGTTCCACCGCCAGTAACGAGGTCCAACCGGCGGCCAGCGCCAGTCGCACACCGGCCATGAAGGCGGGCAGCGCGGCGGGCAGCACCAGGCGACGGATCAACAGTCGCGGCGGCAGACGCAGCACGGCGGCGGCCTCGCGCAATTTGGGTTGTGCGTCGCGCACACCGACCAAGGTGTGCAGGGTCACCGGCACCACAATCGCCTTCACCAGCACCACCAGTTTCAACACTTCACCGATGCCGAAAAACACCATGAACAGCGGAATCCAGGCCAGGGTCGGGACTTGCGCCAAACCGGCGAACGTCGGGAACACCAGGCGCTCCAGACGCCGACTGAAACCCAGCGCCGCGCCCAAGGCTGCGCCAGCGCTGATCCCGGCGAGCAAGCCCCAGAACAGGCGTTGCAGGCTGATCCACAGATGACTCCACAACTCGCCTTGGGACAGTTCGACGGCGCTGTTCCAGACCAGAGAGGGCGCCGGCAGGATCTGCTCGCTCATCCAGTGATTGCGGCTGGCCAGCCACCATAGGGCGAACAGGCTGATCGGTAACATCCAGGGCAGGAGACGCTGGCTCAGGCTTGGCCAAAGGCGCCGACCATTGAGCGGTGGGGCGGCCAGCGGCAGGCTGAGAAGGGAAACACGGGCCATGAATGACCTCCGTTTTTGACCTTGTAGGAGCGGGGCTTGCCCGCGAAGGCTATCTGTCAGTCACCCTCTTGTTGGATGTGACGGCCTCTTCGCGGGCAAGCCTCGCTCCAACAGGTTTAAGGTGTATGCGAATTTGATCTATAAAAATTAAAATCAATGCTATTGAGAGATAAGTGAGACCATTTAAGGCCTCCAGCCCACACGCATCCAATGCATTCGAAGAATATTTTCGATGCTGTTTATGCATACCCGCCCGAGAGCCCCGCTTTGACTGACATAGACCCAAAAGCTATAAAAATGTGAATTTATAGTATTTAAGCGTAGGGACTGATTCAGCCTACGTTCTGCTCCTCAACGCCGTCGCCACCAGGAGCCGCACCCATGAATCGTCCCTTCAAACGTGTCATCAGTCTGTTTGCCATACCGGCCCTGGCGGGGTTGCTGGCGTTCACCGCCCACGCCGACGAACTCAAGGAAATTCGGATCGCCGTGCCTGACCTGAGTGCCGGCACCCAGCACAGTGGCGGCGGTATAACGGATGTATTGCGCGACCAGCAGATCTTTGAGAAAGCCTTCGCCGATCAGGGGATCAAAATTCAGTGGAGTTTCTTCAAAGGCGCCGGGCCGGTGATCAACGAAGCGTTCGCCAACGGTCAGGTAGACCTGGCTTACCTGGGAGATCTCGCGGCAATCATCGGTAAGTCCAATGGTCTGGACACCCGCCTGCTCAGCGCCTCTGCGCGCGGGGTGAAACAGTACCTGGGCGTGGTGCCCGGTTCGGGGATCAAAACCCTGCAAGACCTCAAAGGCAAACGCGTGGCGATCTTTCGGGGCACCGCTACTCAGTTGTCTTTTGATGCGGCGCTGGCCAGCCAGGGTTTGAGCGAGAAGGATCTGAAGGTCATTAATCTGGACTTTAGCGGCGCCGTTGCCGCGCTGGCGGCCAAGCAGATTGATGCGTCGTGGGGCAGTTCTGGATTGACGGCGTTGCAAGCCAAGGGGTTGGCCGAGTTGCCGTTGAACACCAAGGATCTGGGTGGGGCGGGCAGTGTTCAGGCGGTGTTGGTGGGCACCGGGAAATTTGTCGACGAGCATCCGGAGGCGGTCGCGAAACTGTTGAAGGCGCAGCAGCAAGCGGTGGAGTGGCTGACGCAGGACAGCAACAAGGATGCGTACATTCAGTTGGTGTCGGGGCTGGCGAGTTATCCGCCAGTGATTCTTCAGCAGGATTTGAAGGATCAGAAGTTGAGCGACGTGTTCCCCTCGACGCTGGATCCGGTGTTCCTGGGGAAATTGCAGGATGCAGTGGATTTGGCTTCGCAGCAGAAGCTGATTCGCAAGCCGTTCAAGGTGACGGATTGGGTAGCGCCGGAGTTGGCTGCAGCGAAGCTCTGAATTTTTAGCGATCTCACTGGCCTCATCGTGAGCAAGCTCGCTCCCACAGTGGATCTCTGCCGGACACAAAATTTGTGTACACCGCAAATCTACTGTGGGAGCGAGCTTGCTCGCGATGGGGTCATCAAACCGCGACGCTAATCTCTTGTTTATCCACCGCCACCAACGTCTCAATCATCGCCCGCGCCGCCGGCGACAACCGAAACCCGGTGCGACTGACAATCCCGCACCGCGCATTCATGCTTTCGATGTTCTGCGGCAAATTGCGCCAGTGCAGCAGCACCAGCGTACCCTGGGCGATGTCCTCGTTAAACGCTTCTTCCGTGCCAATGCCAATCGCGTTCGATTGCAGCACGATTTTCACCAACGCCGGGAAGTGTTCGGTCTCGATGGTCGGTGAAAAATCCATCCGCCCGCTGAGGTTCGCCAGCAGTTTGCGAATGCCCGGCGGGATCAACGTGGTCGCCAACGGGTAGTCGAACATGTCGTTGGTCGACAGGCTGTCCTTGACCAGCAGTGGATGCCCCGGCCGGCAGAAGAACACCCCGCGCTTGGGCGTCAGGGCCTGGGTCTGGAAGTTCGGATCGGCTTCGAAATGGCGGATGTCGGCGATGAAGAACTCGATCTCTTCACGGCTCAGGGCGCGGCTGAGTTTTTCCCAATTATCCACCTGAAAACAGGTGCGTACTTTCGGGTGCGCATTGATGAATTGCGCCACCGCATCCGGCACCAGTTTCACCGCTGGCGCCGGGCCGCAACCGAAGCGCAGTTCACCGGCGTCGAGCTTGGTCATCTGCGTCACTTCGGCATTGAGCAGCGCCGCGCCTTGGACCAGGGTCAAGGCATGTTGCAGCACCACCTGGCCCTCGGGTGTCGGGCGCAAATCCTTGTTGCCACGGTCCACCAACACACAGCCGAACTCTTGCTCCAGCCCCTGAATACTGCGGCTGAACGCCGGTTGAGTGATGCCCATGGCGTCGGCCGCGCGGACAAAACTGCGGTGTTCGTTGAGGGCGATGAAGTAGCGCAACTGGCGAAGATCCATATGCTTTTCCGGCATCCTAAAAATAGCTCGAAGGCATTTGCGACGAGGGTTGCTAGAGGTTTTAAATGCAAGCTCTTATTCCGTCAACGAAGCATGTAGATATCTATTAGATCTAAATTGAATATAGATAGAGCATTGTTTCGCTGCCGCTCAACCGTCAGCAGTCCGATCGAGGGTCTACCCATGAGCAATGCCGCTTTAGCTGTAAAACCCGCTGTTCACGCGCTTGAAATCCATCCGGTGGCCGGCCGGATCGGCGCCGAGATCCGTGGCGTGAAACTCTCCGGCGAGCTGGACGCCAGCACCGTCGAAGCGATCCAGCAGGCGCTGGTCCAATACAAAGTCGTGTTCTTCCGCGAGCAGACGCAGCTCGACGATCAAAGCCAGGAAGCATTCGCCCACTTGCTCGGCGAGCCAGTGGCGCACCCGACCGTACCGGTACGCGATGGCACCCGTTACCTGCTGGAACTGGACGGCGCTGAAGGCCAGCGCGCCAACTCCTGGCACACCGACGTGACTTTCGTTGACGCGTACCCGAAAGCCTCGATCCTGCGCTCGGTGGTGGCCCCGGCGTTCGGTGGTGATACCTTCTGGGCCAACACCGCGACGGCCTACAACGAGCTGGCGCCGGAGCTGCGTGAACTGGCAGACAAGCTCACCGCCGTACACAGCAACGAATATGACTACGCCGGCGCCAAACCGGACGTGTCGGCGGAAAAGCTGGAGCGCTACCGCAAGATCTTCACTTCCACCGTTTACGAGACCGAGCACCCGGTGGTCCGTGTGCACCCGATCAGCGGCGAAAAGAGCTTGCTGCTGGGGCATTTCGTCAAACGCATCAAGGGTTATTCCCTGGCGGATTCGGCGCATTTATTTGGTCTGTTGCAGAGTCATATCACCCGTTTGGAAAACACCGTGCGCTGGCGCTGGAAGGCTGGTGACGTGGCGATCTGGGACAACCGCTCCACCCAGCATTACGCGGTGGATGACTATGGGACTCAGGATCGGATCGTTCGCCGGGTGACGTTGAAGGGCGAGGTACCGGTGGGCGTGGCGGGGCAGCGGAGTCAGACCATCAAAGGCGCGTAAAACACGGTCCCCTGTGGGAGCGGGCTTGCTCGCGAAAGCGGTGTATCAGTCAACATTTTTATCGACTGACACTCCGTCTTCGCGAGCAAGCCCGCTCCCATATTTGATTGGGTTACCACACGCCGATCTGGACCAATTTCTCGGTTTCCGGCTCACCATAACGAAACCGCTGCCCGCGCAAATCAATCTCTTGATGACTGATGGTCGTACGCCGCTTCAACCCGCGCACCCACTCAAACAAATACCCCGCATGCTCTTCACGAACCGCCGCAAACGCCGGATTCGCGCCCAAATCTCGCAACTCCTGCGGATCATTCAGCAGATCAAACAACTGCGGCCGAAACCCGTCGTACGCCAGGTATTTCCAGCGCTCGCTGCGCACCATGGTCATGCGGCAACGGTCGATCGGCTGCGCAAGCCGCTCCCGCGCCGGGGCCTGGAACGCGTAGTCATATTCGCTGATCGCATAGCGGCGCCAATTGGTTTTCACGCCGTGCAGCAGCGCAATCAATGAGCGTCCTTCAAGCCGGTGTTCAGCACTCGGCAAACCCAGCGCGTCAATAAACGTCGGCAACGCATCAATGGTTTCCACCAGCCGATCATCCACCGATCCTCGAGTGATATCCGCCGCCACACGCGGGTCGCGAACGATCAACGGAATCCCCACCGCAGGCTCCAGCAAAAACTCTTTCTCCCCCAAATAATGGTCGCCCAGGAAGTCACCGTGATCGCTGGTGAACACAATTAGCGTGTCATCCCATCGACCGTTGCTCTGGAGAAAATCAAACAAGCGCCCGAGCTGATCATCGACCTGTTTGATCAACCCCATGTAGGTCGGCACCACGTTCAACCGCACCTCATCACGGGAAAAATTCAGGCTTTCTTCATGCTGCCGAAACGCGTTGTACACCGGGTGATCACTCTCCTCGCCGAACGCTGCGCGCACCGGTTCAATCACCTGATCGGCGCCATACAACGCGTGATACGGCGCCGGGGCGATGTAGGGCCAGTGCGGCTTGATGTACGACAGGTGCAGGCACCACGGCTGCTCACCTTGCTCAGCGATGAAGTCGATGGCGCGGTCGGTGGTGTAGACGGTTTCCGAATGCTGCTCGGGGACGCGGGCCGGCAGATGAGCGTTGCGCATTTTCCAGCCGCTGAGGATTTCATCCTGCGGGCCTTCGGCGGCGTTGGCCCAGTCGTGCCAGGGGTTTCGACCTTCAAAGCCGTTCTCGCGCAGGTAATGGGTGTAAGGCGCGGATTCGCGTTTGTCATCGAACAACGGGTCGTCCGGGAAGATGCCGTCGTGGCGAAAATAGGCTTCGAAACCGACCTCGTTCAACGCGTCCGCCTGATCGCTGTCAGGGTCGATGGCCAACCGTTGCAACGCATCCAGATTGGGCGTGGCGTGGGTCTTGCCCACCAGCGCGGTGCGAATGCCATGGGGGCGCAGATAGTCGCCGATGGTCAGCTCTTCCAGAGGTAAGGGCACCGCGTTCCACGCCACTTGATGGCTGCTGACATAGCGTCCGGTGTAGGCCGACATCCGCGACGGTCCGCAGATCGTGCCTTGGGTGTAGGCACGGCTGAAACGCACGCCGGCAGCGGCCAGGCGATCGATGTTCGGGGTGTGCAAATGCGGGTGGCCGTAGCACGACAGGTAATCGCGGCGCAGTTGATCGCACATGATGTACAGCACGTTGCGCACGGGTTTTTGGGTGTTGGGCATGGGGTTCACCGATCAGAAGACAGGCGAGGGTTTTCGCTGGTGGGGTGGGGTTGAGGCAAGTGCATTTGGGGAATGGGTTTTATGCAGTGGGTGCATCGTTAGCCGGGCGGACGCCATCGCGAGCAAGCTCGCTCCCACAGGGAACTGGTGGTTGCCACAGAGAGTGGGCATTGCAGGATCTACTGTGGGAGCGAGCTTGCTCGCGATAGCGGTAGGTCAGACAGCCAGATTTTCAAGAGAACACACCTCTTCATCCAGCTCATCAATCTCCTTGATCTGCGCAATCATCGCCTCGGCCAACGGCGACAACCGATACCCCGCCCGGCTGACAATCCCGTACCGCGTATACAGCTCCTCCAGATCATCCGCCAAACCCTCAATCTTCAAACACACCAATTCACCCTTGGCGAGGTGCAGCGCATCTGAGTAAGCACCGACAATCCCGATCGCATCCGAACGCATCACCACACTCAGCAGGCTGTAGCTGTTTTCACATTCCACGTTCGGCGTGAAATCCGGCCGCCCACTCAAGTCGACGATGACTTTGCGCAGGTTCGGCGGGCGAATGCTGACGGCCATCGGATAACTCATCAACTCCGCAGCACTGACACTCTCACGCCCCGCCAACGGATGCCCGGCGCGGCAGCAAAAATGCCATTTGCGCGGGCGCAGGCGTTGGGTCAGGTAGTCCGGGTCTGCCTCGAAATGGCGGGTGTCGGCGACGAAGAATTCGAACTCCTCACTCAGTAGCCGCTTGCTCAGGCTTTGCCAATCGTCGACCTGAAACTGCACCCGCGCTTTCGGATAGCGCCCGATGAAGCTACCGATCGCCCGCGGGATCAACCCGGCCGCCGGTGCCGGGCCGCAACCGAAGCGTAATTCGCCGGCCTCCAAGCCATTGAACTGGCTGATCTCGTTGGCCATCTGCTGCGCGCCGCTGACCAGCCGCCGCGCGTGTTCGAGCAACACCTGACCTTGTTTGGTCGGCGCCAGGTCCTTGCGTCCGCGATCCACCAACTGACAACCGACACTGTGTTCCAGCGCCTGAATGCTGCGGCTGAACGCCGATTGCGAGAGGTTCACCGCCAGCGCACCCGCGACGAAGCTGCGCTGGTCGGCGAGGGCGATGAAGTGACGAAGTTGGCGCAAATCGATATGCATTTTTCACATAAAAAATATCGGGCGAATGCATTGGATATGCATCAGGTGGACTCCTTATAAAGGCAATCTCTTATGCAGTAAATCTTTCTAAAAACATAAATAAATAACTTAAAAGAATATGCAGGGCTGAAAGCGTTTGCGTGTTTTTTGATCAGGAGCCGCCCTATGAGTCCGTTGAACCTCGCCTCACCCCTTTCGCCCCGACGGCTCAAACGCCTGCCCCTGGCCCTGTTACTGGCGGGGAGCGCCCAGGCTTATGCGGCCGACACCGCGACCCCCGAAGCAGCCCCCGTCGGCAAAACCACGGCCGACAGTTCACAGTTGGAAACCGTGACCGTCACCACCCGCCGCCGCGAAGAAAGTTCGCAGGACGTGCCAACGCCGATGAGCGTGGTCAGCGGCCAGACCCTGGAAACCCAGCGGGTATATCGCATCCAGGATCTGCAACAACTGGTGCCCAGCGTCAACGTCGCCTACATGCATGCGCGCCAGTCCAGCGTGTCGATCCGCGGCCTCGGTAACAACCCGGCCAGCGATGGTCTTGAAGGCAGCGTCGGGCTCTACATCGACAACGTTTACCTCGGGCGGCCGGGCATGGCGGTGTTCGACCTGATGGACATCGAGCAGCTCGAAGTTTTGCGTGGTCCGCAAGGCACGTTGTTCGGCAAAAACACCACGGCCGGGGTGATCAACATCAGCACCCGGGCGCCGTCGTTCACCCCTGAGCGCAGCATCGAAACCTCGGTGGGCGAGGACGGTTACTTCCAAACCAAAGGCACGATTTCCGGCCCGTTGAACGATGAACTGGCGGGGCGTTTTTCGGCCTATCGCTCCAGCAGTGACGGCGACATCAAGAACGAATACAACGGCCATGAATTGAACGGCGGCTCGCGCGACGGCTTCCGTGGCCAGTTGCTGTTCAAGCCCAACGAGTCGTTCAACGTGCGCTGGATCGGCGACTACAACGAAGAAGATTCCAGCGCCGGCACCCGGGTGTTGTACAACACCGGGCCGACCATCAATGGTTTGAACCTTTACTCGGCGCGGGCCGCTACCGCTGGCGCCACATTGGTCAACGGCTCCCATCGCGAGGTCAATCTCGACAACGATCAACACGTCACGGTGCATCAGGGCGGCACGTCGGTGGAGGCTAACTGGACCTTGCCGAGCGACTTCACCCTGACCTCGATCAGTTCCTATCGCTTTTGGAATTTCACCCCGCGCAACGACGATGGCCTCAACGTACCGGCGAGTTACAACGCCGGGGTGTCGGTGGAGGATAAGCAGTACTCCCAGGAGTTCCGCCTGGCGTCACCCAAGGGTGAATTCTTCGATTACGTGCTCGGTGCCTATTACTTCGGCTCGAACCTGGACAACAAATCTTTCTCCTATTACGGCCCGCAAGCGGACATCTGGAACGGCACGCCGCGAGGCGCGCTGGCCAACGTCGACAGCGTCGGCAACGGCCACATCGAAACCAACAGCTTTGCGCTGTTCGCCCAAGGCACCTGGCACCTCACCGAGCGGCTGGACTTCACCGCCGGGCTGCGTGGCACTTATGAAGAAAAAAACGCCTGGGTGACGCGTGATGCGCCGGTCGGTGGTGCGGCAGTCACAGGCGCGGCGGCCACGGCACGAGGCGGTCGCGCCGGCGCATACGACTCCGGCGATTTGAATCAGTACAGCTCCAGCCCCTCAGGCCTGCTGAACCTGAGCTACCGCTTCACCGATGACCTGCTCGGCTATGCAACCCTGTCCCACGGCGAAAAATCCGGCGGCGTGAACCTCGCGGTCGGCTCCGCACCGACGGCTGGCGCCGACTCGTTGCTGATCGGCACCGAGCGCGCCAACAACGCCGAACTCGGTTTCAAAAGCACCCTGTGGGACAAGCGCCTGCGACTCAACGCCAACGTGTTCTGGACCCAGGTCAACGCTTACCAGACCAACGCCTATGACGACGTCAACCGCGTGCAATACCTGACCAACGCCGGCTCCGTGCGCTCCCGTGGCGTGGAAGTCGAAAGCACGATCATCCCGTTGCGCGGCCTGACCCTGAACCTCAACGGTTCCTTCAACGACGTCAGCTACCTCTCCTACAAAGATGCCCCGTGCCCGCCGGAAGTCAGTCTGCGCCCAGGCGCACCGGCCTCTTGCGACCTCAGCGGCCACCAGGTGGTCGGCGCCTCGAAATGGATCGGCAACGCCAACGGCGAATACAAATGGAACCTGAGCAACGGCTTGGAAGAGTACGTCACCGGCAGCTACGCCTTCCGCTCCAAAGCGGTAGGCACGGTGGAGGATTCGGATTTCGGGCAAATCCCGAGTTATGCCGTGGTCAACTTATCCACAGGCCTGCGCGGCGACTTCCACCAGGGCCAGTGGGATGTCTCGCTGTGGCTGAAAAACGCCTTCGACAAAACCTATTACACAACCCTCTGGACCGGCGCCAACGGCGGTTATGAAGGCTTGCTCGGCACGCCACGCACCCTCGGCCTGACCGGTCGCTACGACTTCTGATTCGTGACTCAAGGAGCTTCATCATGGTGAGCATCAAAACGGCGTTACCCGTGTTGCTGTCCGGCGCAGTATTGAGCGTTGGCGCTTTCGCGGCGCCCAGCGTCTACCCCACCGGCGTCACCCGTTACGACCCGGCCAAAGCCTTCAACCAGTACGTGATTTTCAGCGGCGCCGACAAGCAGACGCACCTGATCGACATGAACGGCAATGCGGTGAAAACCTGGCCCCAGGCCGGTTTCCCTTCGGCAATCATCGACCCGAAACTGGTCGGCGGCGAACGTGGCCACGTGCTGTTGCAACTGAGCGACAAGGACCCCGGCAAGCTCGGCTCGGCCGGCAATGGCCTAGGCAACCAGAGCGTCGGCGAACTGGACTGGAACGGCAAAGTGGTCTGGCAGTGGGGCGACAAGGCGCCGGGCGGCGCGGCGCAACAGCACCATGACCAGCGTCGATTGAGCAATGGCAACACCGTGGTGCTGGCGAACAAGGTGCACAAGGTCGACGGGTTCAAAGTGCCCGAGGTGATTGACGATGCGATCTACGAGGTCAGCCCCAAGGGTGAGGTGAAATGGCAGTGGCTGGCCTCGGAACACCTCGATGAATTCGGTTTCACGCCCGAGCAGTTGAAGCTGGTGCGCGCGAGCGACAACCCGGATTACCTGCACATCAATAACCTCAGCCTCGTCGGTCCGAACAAGTGGTTCGATGCCGGCGATAAACGCTTCAACCCGGACAACCTGTTGCTCGATTCGCGCAATGCCAACTTCATCGCGATCATCGACAAGCACAGCGGCAAAGTGGTTTGGCGCCTTGGCCCGAACCTGCCACAGATCGATCCGAAAATCCCGCAGAAACTGCCGCGTCCGATCGACCAGTTCGTCGGCCAGCATGACGCCCACATTATCCCGGCGGGCCTACCGGGCGCGGGCAATCTGTTGGTGTTCGATAACCAGGGTTCGGCGGGTTATCCGAACGTCACTCTTGGGCTGATTTCCGGTTCACGGGTGCTGGAAATCGATCCGCTCAAGAATGAAATCGTCTGGCAGTACAGCGCGGCCAGTTCCAGGCAGCCGGGTTGGGCGTTTTACAGCTCCTTCATCAGCAGTGCGCGACGTCTACCGAACGGCAACACGTTGATTGATGAGGGCATGAACGGGCGGTTTTTCCAGGTGACGGTGAACGGTGAAAACGTTTGGGAATACGTCAGCCCTTATCTCGGCAAAGCACCGGGCAGCGATGCCATCAGCAACTGGGTCTATCGCGCGTTGCCTGTGAGTTATGACTGGGTACCAAAAGGGACGCCACGTTCGCAGACAGCGGTGATTGCACCGGGTGTGGGCGCGCAGCAGACGAATGCCAGTCGTTGATTGTTTCGGCTTATCGCCAGCGGAAGTAATAGTGGTTCTATCTGGAATAACTTATGAAGACTTTGCATAGTTAATATCGCTTTTTCGTTGATTAATAACTGCGTTACGGCGTGGACAATAAACGAATGTCGAACCATGCTCTATTTCGTGAGTTTCCAGGAGGAAACTTGCTCTCATCGGAAGACACTTAATTTAAACGATAAAGGAAGTCGAACCATGTCGAGCATTAATGGTACTTACGTTAACTCAAACTCTGGCGCCAAACTGGTTATTACCGATGGTAATGATTCGAATGGCACCTTCAGCGGCAAGCTGAGCCAGGGCGGTGTGAATTACGATGTCAGCTACGGGCACTACCACTTCCAGAACAGCACCGGGCAACCGACCATCATCACCCTCACCGGGTTGAATGACGGTACGGGTTACCAAGCCTGGACGCTGTTTTCGCCGGACCACAATTATTCCCGGCTACGGGCAGCGGGTTCGCGCAATAACTTCGATGGTGATGTCGTGACATTGGGTGGCGAGTTCGTCAAGCAATAAACATCGCTGTAATAATCAACAGGCTGGTGCATTGAATATGCATCAGCCTGTTTTTGTTTGTGTGGACTATCACTTTGTTGTTAGTTGTTTTTGGCTGTTTTATGCCGAACTTTCCTTTTGAATCGATGCCTTCGACGAATACTTTTAATGCTTGAAAAGCATCGTTTTTCGCACGCATCGCTACAGCCCTTGTACGGCGTGGCTTTGGCGAAAGTGATTGCTTCATATATTCGATTCAGGTCTATCCATAACTTTAAAGGTTACTTTCAGAGATAAGCGTCTGGCCCAATGATTGGCCCGTCGATACGCCTCGCGGGGGATTCAAGTGCGGGTGTGTCGAGCTGTTCATGAACAGACCGTAAAAGAGACCGCAGGGAGTTAATCAATGGGCAATGTCCAGACCGCCGCCGGCGCACATGAGGTGCTCTGGCGCCAGGCGCCGAGTGGCGAGTTGGTCGACCTCGGCCGGGTGCACCGCGTGCCGTTGGGTCAGTTGCGTTTGCAACGTGCGCCCAAGGGCATTCTGAGCCGGCGCGAAGCGATCCTGCTCGGTGTGCTGGCGTTGCTGGTGCATGGCGCGGTGATCTATTGGGTCAATCAGCAACCGACCACCGTGCTGCCGATCGTGCCGCCGGAAATTCCGCCGATGACCATCGAGTTTTCGCGCCCGGCACCGCCCGTGGTCGAGCCGCCACCGCCACAACCTGTTCAACCCGTGGTCGAGCCACCGCCGCCCGTGGAAGACGAGTTGGCCGTGAAGCCGCCGCCACCAAAACCGATTCCAAAGCCAAAACCAAAACCGGTCGCTAAGCCCGTACCGAAACCAGCTCCCAAAGCTGTTGAACAGCCGCCAGCACCGCCGCAACCAACGGCACCTGTCGCAGCCCCGGCGCCACCCGCACCACCGGCGCCCGCGCCAGTGACCCCGGCCTCGGCCAACGCCGCGTACTTGAAAAACCCGGCGCCGGAATATCCGTCCCTGGCTCAGCGTCGCGGTTGGGAAGGCACGGTGTTGTTGCGGGTGCATGTGCTGGCCAATGGCAAACCGGGCGAGATCCAGATTCAGAAAAGCAGTGGTCGCGACCAGCTCGACGACGCGGCGTTAACCGCCGTGAAGCGTTGGAGTTTCGTGCCGGCCAAGCAAGGTGATGTTGCCCAGGATGGCTGGGTCAGCGTGCCCATCGATTTCAAGATTCATTAAACCGAAACCAATTTCGCGCGAAACGTTTACACGAGGGAATACATCATGACGTTACTAGCCTCTCCACTTGAATCCATCGAAGGCGCGGTGATCTGGCTGCTGGTGGTTTTTTCCGTTGCCACCTGGGGTTTGGCGTTGCTCAAGGGCGTGCAATTCGGGCGCTTGAAAGCCCAGGATAAGAAATTTCATAAACAGTTCTGGGCCGCGTCGAGTCTCGACTCAGCGGCCGAGCTGAGCGAAACCCAGCCAGGCGCGGCGGCCCGTGTGGCCCAGGCCGGTTACGCGGCGATCCAGGTAGGTGAAGCGCCGGCCACGAATGACTTGAGCCAGGCGATCAATCATCAGGATCGTCTGGAGCGTGCGTTGCGTCAGCAGATCGTCCGCGAGCGTCGTTCGCTGGAAACCGGGCTGGCGGTGGTCGCGAGTATTGGCAGCACCTCGCCGTTCATTGGCTTGTTCGGCACGGTGTGGGGAATCATGGAAGCGTTGAAAGGCATCAGCGCGGCGGGTTCGGCGAGCCTGGAAACGGTGGCCGGGCCGATTGGTGCAGCACTGGTCGCCACCGGTGTGGGGATCGCGGTCGCGGTGCCGGCGGTGCTGGTTTACAACTACTTTTTGCGGCGCCTGAAACTCACGGCGGCGGACCTGGATGACTTCGCCCATGACTTCTACAGCCTGGCGCAGAAGAGTTCGTTCCGTCTGCTGATTCACCCGACCTCGCACAAAGTCGTGGCCCAGGGCGGTGCGCAGAAAGTGAAGGAGGCGTCCTGATATGGCCTTCTCCACGCAAGACAGTGATGAGGTGCTGAGCGAGATCAACGTGACACCGCTGGTGGACGTGATGCTGGTGCTGCTGGTGGTGTTTATCGTCACCGCGCCGCTGCTGACCAACGCGATCCCGATCAACCTGCCCAAGACCGAGGCCGTGGCCCCGGTGGAGCAGAAAGACCCGCTGGTGGTGAGCATCGATGGCGCCGGCAAGCTGTTTATCAACAAGGATGAAATCCAGCCGGATTTGCTGGAGTTCAACCTTAAATCGGCGAAGGCCAAGGATCCGGAAGTGCGCGTGCAATTGCAGGCGGACGATGGGGTGAATTACGGCGAAGTGGCGCGGGCCATGGCCTCGATTGAGCGGGCGGGGATTACCAAGTTGTCGGTGATTACTGCGCGTTAACAGATTTCAAGTTTTCCGGGGCCGTCTCCTTGGCAGGGTGCGGCCCTTTTTTTATTCCCAAGGTAAACGCAGGTCCCCTATGGGAGCGGGCTTGCTCGCGAATGCAGCGGGTCAGTCGCCATCAATGTTGTCTGATCCACCGCATTCGCGAGCAAGCCCGCTCCCACAGGGGGATACGTGCATATTCAATTAAGGTCTTAATAAATAGCTTCTTATTCCTTAACGAATATAACTCTCGTCCCTATACTCGATCAGGAACAGACACGCAGCAGGAGAGCTCCCCCATGCGCAACGAATCAATTCGCTACCTGATTGTGCCGGGCTGGCAAGGATCGCCAGAAGATCATTGGCAAAGCCATTGGCAGAACAGTCTGCCGAACAGTGCACGGGTGGAGCAGGCCGATTGGCTGACGCCGCGCCGTGAAGACTGGGTCGCGGCGCTGGCCGAGGCGATTGCCGCCGACAGCACACCGGTGATCCTGATCGCCCATAGCCTGGGTTGCATCACCGTTGCCCATTGGGCAGCCACTGCGCCGTTGCAGTTTTTGCGTCAGGTGCGCGGTGCCTTGCTGGTTGCGCCAGCGGACGTCGAACGCCCGGCCTGCTCGCCGGCCTTGCGTAACTTTGCACCGATTCCGACCACCCTGTTGCCGTTCCCGAGCCAGGTCGTCAGTTCCGACAACGACAGCGCCGTCAGCGCATCCCGTGCGATGGAGCTGGCCCGTAATTGGGGCGCCGAGGCGGGGATTCTGGCGGGTGCCGGGCATATCAATGTCAAGTCCGGTCACCAGCGCTGGGAGCAGGGTTTTGCGTACCTCTATCGCCTGCAAAACCGCATGGAACATCACGCCCTGCGCCGCGCTTGAACCCTTTATTTTTTGCTTTTGTTTTTTAAAACAACGCCCCCCGTCTCCCGGCGGTTTTGGGCGGGAGTCTGCCATGAGTTTTGAAGCCTTCGGTCAGCCGCTGCTGACCTTCCCCGATGCAGAAAAAAGTCCTCTGAGCATCCGCGCCAAGGCGCTGGTGTTTGTTGATCCGCGTTCGCGGCAGTTGCGCCAGGAATTGGAGCAACTGGCACCGCGCGCCATTTCGGTATTGATTCGCGGTGAAACCGGCAGCGGTAAAGAATTGCTCGCCCGCCACATCCACCGCGCCAGTGATCGCGGCGGGTTGTTCGTGTCGGTCAATTGCGGCGCGATCAGCCCGACGTACGCTGATGCCGAGTTGTTCGGCTATGCCGCCGGCAGTTACACCGGTTCGGCCAGCAGCCGGGCTGGCTGGTTCGGTTCGGCCAATGGCGGGACGCTGTATCTGGATGAAATCGGCGATCTGCCGCTGCCAATCCAGATCAAGTTGCTCTCAGCATTGGAAAACCACGAAGTCACCCGCGTCGGCGCTCATCAGCCGAGCCCGGTGGACGTGCGCCTGGTCGCCGCCACCAGCATCGACCTGGGCCAGGCGGTGGCGGCCGGGAAATTTCATGAACGGCTTTATCACTACCTCAGCGAAGGGCAGCTTGAGTTGCCGGCCTTGCGTGAGCGGGTGGGCGACATTCTGTCCCTCGCCGAGTATTTCCTTGGCATCTACAGCCAGCGCCTGGACTTGCCGGTGCCGTTGATCAGTGATGCGGCGCAGCATGTGCTGGAGGCGCATAGCTGGCCCGGCAATACCCGGGAACTGGAGAACGTCATTCACTTTGCGCTGCTGGTGAGTACCGGGGATGAGATCTTGCCGGAGCATTTGAATCTGCCGGAGGTGTTGCCGTCGTTGGTGCAGATTGAGCGGCAAGTTGCGCAAGTCAGCAAAAACGGCACGGTTGCCGAGCGTTCGGCCCTCAAGGACCTACTCGAAAGCTTGAGCCAAGCGCTGTAACCCTGTGGGAGAGAGCTTGCTCGCGATGGGGCCGTGTCAGTCGAAATTGATGTTGACTGACACTGCGCAATCGCGAGCAAGCTCGCTCCCACATTCGGTAAGCGGCGGGCCAGAGCTGCATGAACAAAATGGAATATCAAAGTGAATAAAAGATATTGTTCGGGAATAAAAAATCCCGGTATTGTCCGCATCACGCCAGCGATAGCACTTCACTGGCACTCGTACTAATAGCCGTCGCCATAAGCGACCGTGATTCCCGATAAGGACACTGCATGAAAAAGGTTCTGTTGTTCACCGCATTGGCGGCTGCCCTGACTGCGGGCCTGGCCCAGGCTAACGAGAAACTGGTGGTGGCGGCGACCCCGATTCCACACGCCGAGATTCTTGAACTGATCAAGCCAACCCTCGCCAAAGAAGGCGTGGATCTGGAAATCAAAGTCTTCACCGACTACGTTCAGCCGAACGTGCAGGTCGACCAGAAGCGTCTGGACGCCAACTACTTCCAGACCCTGCCGTACCTCAAAAGCTTCAACGAAGGCAAAGGCACCAACCTGGTCACCGTGATCGGTGTGCACGTCGAACCGTTCGGCGGCTACTCGAAGAAAGTCAAAACCCTGGCTGAGCTGAAAGACGGCGCAACCATCGCTATCCCTAACGAAGGCAGCAACAGCGGCCGTGCCCTGATCCTGCTGCAGAAGGCTGGCCTGATCGAGTTGAAAGACCCGAAAAACGCCCTGGCTACCCCAAAAGACATCGCCAAGAACCCGCACAACTTCAAGTTCAAGGAGCTTGAGTCCGCGATGTTGCCGCGTGTTCTGGACCAAGTCGACCTGGACATGATCAACACCAACTACGCACTGGAAGCGGGCCTGAACCCGGCTAAAGATGCACTGGTGATTGAAGGTGCTGATTCGCCTTACGTGAACTTCCTGGTCGCCCGTCCAGACAACAAGGACAGCGATGCCATCCAGAAACTGGCCAAAGCCCTGACCAGCCCGGAAGTGAAAGCGTTCATCGAGCAGAAATACAAAGGCGCGGTACTGCCGGCGTTCTGATTCGACGCTGCAACAAACCCCTTCAAGGTTTCAACGCCGACGGCTGATACAGCGTCGGCGTTTTTGTGTACTTGCACGAAACCCCTGTGGGAGCGGGCTTGCTCGCGAATGCGGTGTGTCAGTCGAAATTGATGCCGTCTGACCCACCGCATTCGCGAGCAAGCCCGCTCCCACAGGGGATCTGTGTGTTTCAGGAGATTCAGGCCACCCTGGCCTTCAACGCCCTGCGTAACGCCACCAACAACTTCACGATGTCTTGCGGGTCCAGCCGCTGCGGCACTTTTACGTCAGCCATTTTTCTCTTCCTTGTGATGGTTTGGCCGGGGAGTCTGGCCAAAAGCTGTCCGTCCTTGGAGGGACTTTTTGAAAAAAAGATCCCTCCTACAGTGCAAAGGAAAATAGTCGTCTTCCTTTGTCGCCGCAAATCCACGAGATAGTTTTTTGCGTGATATCAATATGCTTTAACGGTATTTAAATTCTTCTTTTTATACCTTTAAAGTCGGTGCCTGCCGGGTGGTTATCCACCGCCCATGGACTGCACCACCGTCGCTTACCGAGCGGCGTCCAGGATGTTCAATGACCTTCGATTACGCTTTTATCCTCAGCACCCTGCCGGCGTTTCTCAAAGCCGTGGGCGTGACGCTGCAGGTTGGCTTCATTGCCATCGGCACCTCGCTGCTGGTGGCGCTGATCAACGCGACGATTCTGGTGTTGCGCACGCCTTACTTGCAGCGCCTGGTCGGGCTGTACGTGGAGCTGGCGCGCAACACGCCGCTGTTGATCCAACTGTTCTTCGTCTATTTCGCCTTGCCGGCCCTGGGCATCAGCGTTTCCGGGTTCGCGGCGGCGATTATCACCATGACCTTCCTCGGCGGCGCTTACCTCACCGAAGTGCTGCGCGCCGGGGTCGATGCCGTACCGCAAGCACAACTCGAATCCGGTCGCTCCATTGGCCTCTCTCACGGGCAATTGTTGCGGTACGTGATCCTGCCGCAAGCCGGGATTCTCAGCCTGCCGTCGCTGTTCGCCAATTTCATTTTCCTGCTCAAGGAAACCACCGTGGTCTCGGCGGTGGCGGTGCCGGAGATTCTCTACACCACCAAAAGCTACATCGCGCTCTACTACAAAACCTACGAAATGCTCGCCGTGCTGACGCTGATTTGCGTGCTGTTGTTTTTGCCGCTGTCGCTGCTGCTCAGCTGTCTGGAAAGGAGGCTCCAGCATGGCCAGTTCGGGTCTTGAGTTGCTGTGGGTGTCGTTGCCGCAACTGGGCAAGGGCGCTGCGCAAACGTTATCGATCTCTTTTCTGAGCATCGCTATCAGCACCGTCGGCGGCGTGCTCTACGGCGTGTTGCGCACACTGAATTCAAAATGGCTGAACGCGATCCTGCGGATCTATCTGGAGCTGTTCCGGGCGATCCCGGTGTTGGTCTGGCTCTACCTGCTGTTTTTCGGCCTGCCGATTTTCTTTGGCCTGAGCATTCCAAGCTTCTGGTGCGCGGTGCTGGTGCTGTCGCTGTGGGGCGCCAGCGAGGTGGGCGAAGTGGTCCGTGGCGCATTGCTTTCGTTGCCTCGCGGGCAACGTGAGGCGGGGTTGTCGATTGGTCTGAACGGCCCGCAACTGTTTGGCTACGTACTGTTGCCCCAGGCGCTGAAACGCATGACGCCGCCGACCATCAACGTCTACACGCGAATCATCAAGACCAGTTCCCTGTCGGTGCTGATCGGTGTGGTGGATGTGATCAAGGTCGGCCAACAGATCATCGAGCGTACTTACGAATCGGTGCTGATCTACGGCGCACTGTTTCTGTTTTTCTTTTTCATCTGCTACCCGCTGTCGGCCGCTTCGCGCGTGCTGGAGCGGCGCTGGACGCAAGCATGAGCGCATTGATCGAGTTCAAGGGTTTCAACAAGTTTTTCGGCGAGCAGCAGGTGCTCAACGAGATCGACCTGCAAGTAAAGTCAGGCGAAGTGATCGTCATCCTCGGCCCCAGCGGCTGTGGCAAAAGTACCTTGCTGCGCTGCCTCAACGGATTGGAAGTCGCCCACAGCGGCAGCTTGAAATTCAACGGCCGCGAGCTGCTGGACAAGGGCACCGATTGGCGTGATGTGCGGCAGCAGATAGGCATGGTGTTCCAGAGTTATCACCTGTTCCCGCACATGAACGTGCTCGATAACTTGTTGCTCGGCCCGCTCAAAGTACAAAAGCGCGAACGCCGTGAGGCTCGTGCCCAGGCAGAAGCGTTGCTCGAGCGCGTGGGCCTGCTGGACAAGCGCGACGCCTTCCCGCGTCAGCTCTCCGGTGGCCAGCAGCAACGCATCGCCATCGTCCGCTCGCTGTGCATGAACCCCAACGTCATGCTGTTCGATGAAGTCACCGCCGCCCTTGACCCGGAAATGGTCAAGGAAGTACTGGAAGTGATTCAGGGCCTGGCCCGCGAAGGCATGACGCTGTTGATCGTCACCCACGAAATGGCCTTCGCCCGGGCGGTGGCCGACCGCATCGTGTTCATGGACGCCGGGCGCATCCTCGAACAAAACCCTCCCGAGCTTTTCTTTACGAACCCGCAAACCGCACGAGCGCAGCAGTTCCTGGAGAAGTTCTCCTACGTCGAAGCCCTGCCCAAAAAGACTCAAACAAAGGAACTGGAACTGCTATGAAAACTGCCAAGTCTTCACTCTTGCTACTGCCGCTGTTCGGCCTCGCGCTGCTAGCCGGCTGCAACAAAACCGATGAACCCGCCAAGCCAGCGGCCACCAGTGCCAGCGTGGCCCCGGCGGCCAGCTACCTGGAAAAAATCAAGGCACGGGACAAGTTGATCGTCGGCGTGTTTACCGACAAACCGCCGTTCGGTTTCGTCGATGAGGCCGGGCGCTACGTTGGTTTTGATACCGACATTGGCCGTCAATTCGCCAAGGATTTGCTCGGCGATGAAAACAAAGTCGAGTTCGTCGCGGTGGAACCGGCCAGCCGGATTCCATTCCTGCAAAGCGACAAGGTCGACCTGATCCTGGCCAACATGACCGTCACCCCGGAGCGCAAGGAAGCGGTGGAATTCACCAACCCGAACCTCAAGGTTGCGGTGCAGGCGCTCGTGCCGCAGGGCAGCTCGGTGAAAAATCTTGATGACCTGGCGAGCCGCACCACCATCGTCACCACTGGCACCACGGCCGATATCTGGCTGACCAAAAACCATCCGGACTGGAAACTGCTGAAGTTCGAGAAAAACTCCGAGTCCCTGCAAGCCCTGGCCAATGGTCGTGGTGATGCCTATGCCCAGGACAATCTGGTGCTGTTCAGTTGGGCCAAGCAAAACCCTGGCTACCGTGTGCTGGAGCAGACCTTGGGCGCAGAGGCACCGATTGCGCCGGCGGTGAAGAAGGGCAACATCGAACTGCGGGACTGGGTGAATACCGAGTTGGCGAAGTTGGGTGAAGAGAAATATCTGCTCAAGCTGTACGACCAGTACGTGCGTAAAGAACTGAGCGATGACACCAAGCCTGAGAGCGTGATTGTTGAGGGTGGGAAGTGGCAGGGGTGATGACCTGACCGATGCGGTGATCTTTCGATCGCCTTCGCGAGCAAGCCCGCTCCCACATTGGACCGCGTCCGCCTGGGCAACTCGGTCAACTGTGGGAGCGGGCTTGCTCGCGAAAGCGGTTTATCAGGCGCCGCTCAATCCGGCCAATACCACGCCGGTTCATCCAGCACCCGTTGCCCGACAATCCCGGTCTGGCCCAGGGTCTTCTCCAGGACAATGCAATTGCACTCCCGGTCTTCCTGCAACGCCGAGATCAACCGCCGGGCGTGGGACACCACCCACACCTGACACTGCTCGGACGCACGGATAATCAACCGCGCCAACGCCGGCAGCAGGTCCGGATGCAGGCTGGTTTCCGGCTCGTTCAGCACCATCAGTGTCGGCGGCCGAGGCGTCAACAGTGCCGCGACCAACAGCAAATAACGCAACGTCCCGTCCGATAACTCCGCCGCCGATAACGGCCGCAGCAACCCTTCCTGATAAAACTCAATCGCAAACCGTCCGCCCTGCAACGGCGCGATGTTCAATCGCGCGCCGGGAAATGCATCGCTGATGGCGGCCTGCAAGGCGTCCGGGTCACCGATTTCGCGAATGGTCTGCAACGCGGCAGCCAGGTCGCGGCCGTCGTGATGCAACACCGGCGTGCGAGTGCCCAGTTGCGGCTGGCGCACCGGGGCATCGGCATCGCTGCGAAAGTGATCGTAGAAGCGCCAGCGGCGGATGAACTCACGTAGCTGCATGACTTCCGGTGAGGTGCGAAAGCTGCCGACCTGATCGAACAAGCTGTCGAAATTCGGCGTGTGCTGGGCCAGCACGTCCCAGTTGCGCCCTTCACGGGCGCGAATCATCGGGCCTTCGCGGTCCACCAGCAGACTGGCGGGGCGGTAGAACGGTCCGGACCAGATGCATTCCTTTTTGATTTCCGGGTCCATGGAAAAGTACGACAGTGTTTTTTCAGGCAGGCCCAAGGCGATGGCGTAGCTGAAGTCCTCAGCGGCAAACCCCAGGTGCAAGCGTTTGACGCCATGACGCACGCTGGCCTCAATCGGAACTTCACCACTGCGCATGCGCCGGGTGATGGTTTCCGGGCCGGCCCAGAACGTCGAATCCAGCCCACCCTCACGGGCCAGCGCATTGACCACGCCGCCCTGAGCGGTTTCCGCCAGCAGGCGCAGCGCGCGGTAGAGGTTGGACTTGCCGCTGCCGTTGGGGCCGGTGATCAGGTTCAACCGACCCAGCGGGATCACCAATTTATTGATCGAGCGGTAATTGGCCACCGCGAGGGTTTTGAGCATGGGGAGCTTCCTGCTGCATAGGTGGCCAGTTTGCCTTATTGTCGGCCACACCGTGATCCCCTGTGGGAGCGAGCCTTTGTGGCGAGGGGGGTTGCCCCCGTTCGACTGCGCAGCAGTCGCAATACCTGCAGACGCGGTGTATCTGAGAAAACAGCGGGGCCGCTTCGCAGCCCAACGGGGGCAAGCCCCCTCGCCACAGGTTATTCACAGGGCTACAGGAATGTTGTTGGCCCCAGGGTTTGCAGCAAACCCGTGCGCGGGTGGAACCCTGTTCTAAGCTCACAGTCGTATCGTCACTTGCACGTTCGTACAACGAAAAGGAGTCTGCATGGCGGGTACCGGGTTGAAAATAATAGTGGGCCTGGGCGTCTTCGCTCTGCTGTCCGCCTGCGGCGATAAAAAACCGGTCGAGAAAGACCTGCCGCGTGTCTTCGTGCAAGCCGTCAAACCCGCGGATTACGCCGCTTCGGTGACCCTCACCGGCGACGTCCAGGCCCGCGTGCAGACCGAGTTGTCGTTCCGCGTGGGGGGCAAGATCATCCAGCGCATGGTCGATGTCGGTGACCGGGTGTCGGCCAAACAAGTGCTCGCCAAACTCGATCCGAAAGACCTGCAGACCAACGTCGATTCAGCCCAGGCCCAAGTCGTCGCCGAACAGGCGCGCGTCAAACAGACCGCCGCCGCGTTTGTCCGCCAGCAAAAACTCCTGCCCAAGGGCTACACCAGCCAAAGCGAATACGATGCCGCCCAAGCCGCATTGCGCAGCAGCCAGAGCGCCCTGACCGCCGCCCAGGCGCAACTGGCCAATGCCCGCGAACAACTGAGCTACACCTCGCTGATCTCTGATGCGCCAGGCATCATCACCGCGCGCCAGGCCGAAGTCGGCCAGGTGGTGCAAGCCACGGTGCCGATTTACAGCCTGGCCCGGGACGGTGAGCGCGACGCGGTGTTCAACGTCTACGAATCGCTGCTGGCCGAGCCGCCCTCGGATAAATCGGTGGTGGTCAGCCTGCTCGACAACCCCGCGATCAAAACCACCGGCACCGTTCGGGAAATCACCCCGGCGGTGTCCGCGCAGACCGGCACCGTGCAGGTCAAAGTCACCCTCAATGGATTGCCCGAAGGCATGCAACTCGGTTCGGTGGTCAGCGCCACCGCCAAGACACCGGGCAAATCCGCCGTGGAATTGCCTTGGTCAGCCCTGACCAAAAACCTCAGTGACCCGGCCGTGTGGCTAGTGGACGCTGACGGCAAAGCCCAATTGCACACTGTCACCGTTGGCCGCTACCTGACCGGCAAAGTGATCATCAGCGGCGGTCTGGAGGGTGGCGAAAAAGTCATCATCGCCGGCGGCCAGTTGTTGCACCCGGGAATGAAAGTCGAGATCGCCGAAAACACCTATAAGGATTTGGCACCAGGAGCCCAGCCATGAAGCGTCTGATGCTGTTGTCCGCTGGCCTGCTGTTGGTAGCCTGCTCAAAAAAAGAACCGCCGCCCGAACCGGTGCGTCCGGTGTTGTCCATCGAAGTCAAAGCGTTGAATCAGGAAGAGCTCGGACGCTTCGCCGGCAGCATCCAGGCCCGTTACGAAAGCAATGTCGGCTTTCGCGTGCCGGGTCGTATCGCCAGCCGTAATGTCGATGTCGGCGCTGAAGTCGAGAAGGGCGCCTTGCTTGCCACCCTCGACCCTACCGATCAGCAGAACCAATTGCGCTCGGCCGAAGGCGATCTGGCACGCATCCAGGCGCAATTCATCAATGCCCAGGCCAGCGCCCGACGCCAGCAAGAACTGTTCAATCGCGGAGTCGGCGCCCAGGCGCAACTGGACATCGCCCAGACCGACCTGAAAACCACTCAGGCGTCCCTCGATCAGGCCAAGGCCTCGGTCAGCCAGGCCAAGGACCAGCTCAACTACGTCGAACTGCGCACCGATCACAAAGCCATCGTCACTGCGTGGAATGCCGAAGCCGGGCAAGTGGTCACCGCCGGCCAGCAAGTGGTGACCCTGGCGCAACCGGATATCAAGGAAGCGGTGATCGACCTGCCCGACACCTTGGTCGATCAGTTGCCAACGGACGTGGTGTTCCAGGTCGCAGCGCAACTGGACCCGAGCATCACCAGCACCGCGACCATCCGCGAAATCGAACCCCAGGCCCAAAGTGCTACCCGTACACGTCGCGCCCGGCTGACCCTGGCTGATACGCCGCCGGGTTTTCGCCTCGGCACAGCGATCAGCGTGACCCTCAGCTCGGCGATCAAACCGCGCATCGAATTACCGCTCAGCGCCCTGCAAGAGGTCGATGGCAAAACCCGCATCTGGATCATTGATCCGCAGAACCAGACCGTTGCCCCAAGGGACGTCAGCCTGATCAGCCGCACCGATTCAACGGTGGTGCTGGCCGACGGCGTGAAGTCCGGTGAGCGTGTGGTCAGTGCCGGTGTGAACAGCCTGAAACCCGGGCAAAAAGTCAAAGTCGACGAGGGCAGCCCACAATGAAAGGGAGTTTCAACTTATCCGATTGGGCCCTCAAGCATCAGTCGTTTGTCTGGTATTTGATGTTCGTTGCGCTGCTGATGGGCGTGTTCTCGTACATGAACCTCGGCCGCGAGGAAGACCCCTCGTTCACCATCAAAACCATGGTCATACAGACCCGCTGGCCGGGCGCGACCCAGGAAGAAACCCTTAAGCAGGTCACTGACCGCATCGAGAAAAAACTCGAAGAACTCGACTCTCTCGACTACGTGAAAAGCTACACCCGACCCGGCGAATCGACGGTGTTCGTGTACCTGCGCGACACCACCAGTGCCAAGGACATTCCGGAAATCTGGTACCAGGTGCGCAAGAAGATCAACGACATTCGCGGCGACTTCCCCAAAGGCCTGCAAGGGCCGGGGTTCAACGACGAATTCGGCGATGTGTTCGGTTCGATCTACGCCTTCACCGCCGACGGCTTGTCGATGCGCCAGTTGCGCGATTACGTGGAACAGGTGCGAGCGGCGATCCGCGACGTACCGGGGCTCGGCAAGGTCGAGATGGTCGGTGAGCAGGATGAAGTCCTCTACCTGAATTTCTCCACCCGCAAACTCGCCGCGCTGGGCATCGATCAGCGCCAAGTGGTGCAGAGCCTGCAATCGCAGAACGCCGTGACCCCGGCCGGGGTGATCGAGGCCGGACCGGAGCGGATTTCCGTGCGCACCTCCGGGCAGTTTGCGTCCGAGAAAGACCTGGCCAACGTCAACCTGCGGCTCAACGACCGTTTCTATCGCCTGGCCGATATTGCTGACATCGGCCGTGGCTACGTCGACCCGGCGACGCCAGAATTTCGCTTCAACGGTCACCCGGCCATCGGCCTGGCGATTGCGATGAAGAAGGGCGGCAACATCCAGGAATTCGGCAAGGCGTTGCATCAGCGCATGACCGACCTGACCGCCGACCTGCCGGTGGGCGTGGGTGTACACAACGTGTCCGACCAGGCCGACGTGGTGGAAAAAGCCGTCGGCGGCTTCACCAGCGCGTTGTTCGAAGCGGTGGTGATCGTGCTGATTGTCAGCTTCATCAGCCTCGGCGTGCGCGCCGGGCTGGTGGTGGCGTGCTCGATTCCGCTGGTGTTGGCGATGGTCTTCGTCTTCATGGAATACAGCGGCATCACCATGCAGCGGATTTCCCTCGGTGCGTTGATCATCGCCCTCGGTCTGTTGGTGGACGACGCGATGATCACGGTCGAG
>Ga0209862_1000123_pt1 | contig 28512 bp, 25 predicted proteins | sample OrgsoiDNA_201061_FD_185809 | JGI IMG/M metagenome (GOLD analysis project Ga0209862, IMG submission 185809) | Permafrost soil microbial communities from the Arctic, to analyse light accelerated degradation of dissolved organic matter (DOM) -... | ecosystem: Environmental > Terrestrial > Soil >... | reverse complement strand
GCCTCGACCTGCTGGCGGGGAACAACCTCGTCAACAAGGCCGGCGGCATTATCGCCGGTCGTGACGTCACACTCACCGCCACCCGCGGCGATGTGATCAACGAACGCAGCGTCACCACCCATGAAAGTGGTACGGGCAACATCAGCGAGCGCACTGACTTCGTCAACAGCGCCGCCCGTGTTGAAGCGGCGAATAACCTGACCATCAAGGCAGGGCAAGACCTCAACAGCACCGGCGGTGTGCTGAAAAGCGGGGCCGACACCACGATCAATGCCGGTCGTGACGTCAACCTTGTCTCGGCCGAACAAGTCATCAACGGCGAGCGCGGACTGCACCACAACGAAACCGTCACCCAGTACGGCTCAACCGTCGATGTGGGCCAAAGCCTGACCGTCAACGCCGGTCGCGACATCAGCGCAATCGCCAGTCAGATCGACGCCAAGCGTGATGTGAGCATGAGTGCGATTGGCGATTTGACGTTGTCTTCGGCGGCGGATGAACAGCACGCTTACGGCGCGAACAAAAAGTTTGTCAGTCAGGAGGATCATGTCCAACAGGTGTCTACGACGTTGAGCGCTGGCGGCACTGTCTCGCTTAACGCTGGTAAGGACTTGAGCTTGATTGCGAGTCGGGTCAGTGCCGGCGATGAGGCTTATCTCGCCGCTGGCGCCAACCTGATGCTCCAGACTGCCGAAGATACCGATTACAGCTTCTACAGCAAGACCAAGAAAAGCTCCTCCGGTAAGAAGAGTCAACTTGATGAGGTGGCCAGTACCACCAACATCGCCAGTTCAGTGACCTCCGGCGGGAACACTACTTTGCTGGCCAGTAACGACATGCTGATCAACGGCAGCGAAATCGCGGCCGACAAAGGTAGCGTGCAACTGGTGGCAGGCAACGACATCCAGATCGTTGAGGTTACTGATTCGAACAGCGCCCGCCATGAAAGCAGCTCCAGTAAAAGTAGCTGGGGCGGATTGAAGTCGAGCAAGGTCAAGGATCAGGTTTCCGAGACGCAGACCACTGCTGTTGGAAGCATGATTTCCGGTAACACCGTGGATGTGGTGGCCAATCGCGACGTCACAATCACCGGCTCATCCTTGGTCAGTACCCAGGATCTGACTGTACAGGCCGGTCGTGACCTGACCATCAACGCAGCGGAAAACACCTTCACCCGCAACGAGCTTCATAAGGAAAAAAACCACGACCTGACCGGTGTACTGACAGCCAACAACCTCGGCGTCGATGACATCACTGGCAACCAACACCTGTCGATCAGCAGTCAGAACCACACCGGCACGTCGTCCCAAACAACCTTGACCGGCAGCACCATTGGCTCCAGCGAGGGCAGCGTCAGCCTCATCAGCGGTCGTGAACTGAGCGTGACCGCCAGCGACTTGATCAGCACCAAGAACATGAGCCTGATCGGGTCCAAGGTGACCATCGCTGCAGGCATGGAAAGCGCTAGCCAGAGCAGTACCGACAAGAGCAACAGCTTGGCGGTGGGGCGGGTCATTGGCGGCGTGATTGTCGATACGGTCAATACGATTCGAAGCTCAGTTGAAGCAGCCAAAAACGCCGACGATCCGCGACTCAAAGCGGTGAAGCTGGCTCAGGCGGCCATGGCGTTCAACGATCTGGGCGGTATGGGCGGCGACACCGAAGGCGCTGGTTCCGATTATGGAAAAAAACAGGGCTCTGCCAGTAATGGTTCCCTGATCAAGATTGGCACGGAGCTGGCAAACACCCACAGCAAAAGTACCAGCGAGTACAACAGTCAGACTGCCAAGCAAAGCACGATCAATGCTGGCCAGGGTTTGTTGATCATTGCTGACGGCGGTACGCCGGGAACGGCGGGTGATATCCACGTTATTGGCAGCAGCTTGAAAGCCGCCGACACCGTATTGATAGCAAAAAACAACATCACCCTGGAAAGTGCGCAAAACACCGCCGATTGGGCCAACAACAGTAGCAACAACAAAACCGCTATCGGCGCCAGCTTCAACCTAGGCGAGCAGAACGGGTTCACCCTCGACCTGGGCGCGTCCATCGCCAAGAGCATGGGGACCGGTAGCTCCGTTACCCAAGTCAACACCACCCTGGATACCGGCACTCTGTCCCTGCACAGAGGACAGGACACGACCCTGGCTGGCGCGCAGGTGCGGGCCGATAGCATCAAGGCGTTGACTGACGACAACCTCAACATCACCTCGCGTCAGGATACCGAGACCCAAGAGAGCAAACAGGGCAGCGCTGGTTTCGGTGGCAGCATTTGTATTCCGCCGTTCTGCTACGGCGCCCCCGTGACCGCGTCCGCGAGCCTGGCCGCTGGCAACATGAACAGCGACTACAAGGCAGTGACAGACCAGAGTGGTCTGTTCGCTGGCAAGGGTGGTTACGACATCACTGTCGGTAAAAACACCACTCTGCAGGGGGCGGTGATAGCGAGTGAGGCTTCGGCAGACAAGAACCAGCTCAGCACTGATCGTCTGATCGTCAGCGACATCAAAAATACCAGCGAAATCAGCGCCCAGTCGGCAGGCCTTTCGCTCTCCTATGGCAGCAACTCCGGATCGAGTCTGGGCGGTAGCATCCCGCTGGCGTTGAGCGATTCGGACCACAGCAGCACCCGCAGTGCTGTCAGCGAAGGCACCATCATCGTTCGCAATGCCGAGGGCGCGAATGATCTGGTTGGACTGAATCGCGATACCGCCAACGCTAATCAGACGCTGGATAAGCCTGATGAAAAAGCGATACAGGAGCGTATTGATCTCATACAGAGCACAGTCGCACTGTCCAAAAACATCATCGGCAAAGTAGCCAACGCTCAGCAGCAAGCAGCCGGTGATAGAGCCAAAGCGGCGACGTCCGAGAAGGAGCGCCAGGCAGCGCTTGATGATTACAACAGCTGGGGTGCGGGTGGCGACAAACGTTTCATGGCAGATATTGCCGCAGGTGTAATTGCTGCTGGTCTGGGAAGTGTAGGTGGAGTGACAGCGATAGGCCTGGTTGCCAATACCACGGCAGCGGATACCTACAAAAAAATCGGCGACTACGCCGACCAACAACTAGCGGACGCAACACGCAATAAGGACAAAACCCTGCAAGCAGCTTGGGCTGAAGGTGGCTCGGCACGTGTCTTGTTGCATAGCTTGGCAGGTGCATTACAGGGCTTATCCAGCGGCACGGCTGTAAACGGCGCCCTCAGTGCCGGCGCGTCAGCGGCAATCATGCCTGCATTGGACGAGGTGCTAAAAAGTTACGGCGTCGGGCTGGAGAGCCGGGATGCATTTGACTCGTTACTTGCAGCAGGGCTAGGGGCGGCAGTCGGAGGCGGTGGGTCGATTGCGCAGATGAGCGGTGCTGGTATTGCTGCCAATATCGAAAAATACAACCGTCAGGTCCACCCTACAGAAGCGCGGTTGATCGAAAAGGAAGCGCCAAAACTCGCGGCGCAACTTGGCATCAGTGAAGCGGAAGCTGAGCAACGAATGGCTCGTGCATTCGCCTTTTATACGGATGCTCAATGGCAACAAACGATTGGCGGGGCGGACAACCAGTTCGATGGGGCCACGCTAGAGCACCTTGGTAATGCTCTCTCGCCGCTGGCGGGCCGTTATGACTCGGCTGTGTCTGTACTCGAGAATGGAAATAAGGCTTATACCGCCGATGAAACGCTGAGCCTGATAAAAAACTACAACGTTGTTCATTCAGCTGACTTTAAAAATTATGACATCAATATCGGCTATCTCGGCGAACCCGACAGGTTCAATACAAATAGCCTTGTTGATTTTTACAACCGGAATCTGGATTTTAAAGGGAATACACCTGGGGCTTTTGACCCTGCTACTGGAACGGCGGCGGGTGTCGCTTTAAGTGCCTGGTCTGGCATACGGTCGATGGCTTCCCTGGGCAATGAGCTACTGTCCGGCAAACCTTTGAACGCTGCCAACAGTCTTCTAGATCCGTTTGTCGATCCAGACGCGTCAATGGTGTCCAATTGGTTGGCCACCAACAATGGTCAGGATTTTGTTTTTGGGCTGCAGAACAACAGCTATCAGAAGGCGCTGCAAACTGGGCAGAATGTTGCTGATCTTGCTACTCTTATAATACCGGGGGGCGGAGAGGCTTCCGGCTTCGGGAAAATAACGAAAACTTCCGTGCTGGGTGGGAAACTTGTAGAAGAAGAAATTTTCTTTCGTGCTATGACTCAGGATCATTATGATGTGTTGTTAGACACCGGGAAGGTGTCGGCGACTGGAGAAACATTTATTTCACCTGTGCAGGGTTACTCTTCAAAATATGATGGCGTTCTAGTGCAGTTTAACTTGTGGCCAGGTGCACAGGATGCGCTTTCCGGTCTAGGAGTTCGTGATGCTTCTAAATCAGTTAAAAATATGTATCCAGACATGCCGCTAGTAACTTCATTGCCTGAAGGTTGGTCCCTTACTAATGTGTATTTCAAAAAGGAAAAAGGCCAAATAAACATTGGTTTAGGTAAAGGGCCGGGGTTGGATATTTTTAATTATTACATAAAATCTTTTTCGGAGATTAAGCGATGAATCAAGTGCAGCAAGAGTTGGTGTTTGATCTTATGTTTAAAAGAATCTCAAGAGAAAAATTTATTGAGTTGTTTTTCGTTGGGGGCGACATCCCCGAAGATTACGTATGTCAGCAACTAGAAGTTGCGCTTGCAGTTAAGGATGCTGATGGCGTGGAGTGCTTGCTGATTCTTGGGTTTATATTTGAATCTTTATATAGGTGTCCAGATATTTTGAGTCGACTGTTAGTTGAGGATTGGCATGTCTGTCATGAAGATATTGCCAGTGCTTTGCAAGAGTTGAAGTATCCTGGTGCTGTTGATAATTTATTTAAAGCTGCATTGGCTGTTTATCCATATATAGGTTCTGAATATTCACTGGGTGTTAAATGTATACATGCGCTGCATGATGTGGGTACGGAAAGCGCTAAGGAAAAGTTGCGAGTTTTGGCTCGTGCAGAAAATCCAGTTTTGGCTGAGCGTGCAGGTCGACTATTGGCATCGATGGTGTGAAGTTAAGATTGGTATGGGGTTGTTAAGTTTTTTTTATTGGCAAGTATGCTTTTTCGATTGGAAGGATTTCGCGTGCTTTTTCAATTTTGTTGTTGAGGACGAGTTCGTGAATATTGTGGGCCAAAGGTGTTACGTCAGTGATGCTTTGTATCCATTCATTGACGTAAAGCTCAACGGCTTGCTTGCTCAGGCCTATCTGAATGGCGCGGTGTGTTTGGGGTTGTAGGTATAAGTCCCGTTCTGGATCCCACTGGATGCGGACTGGTGCATTCTCCTTCACATTGAGCCATTCTTCTTTGCTCATTAATTCGCCTGGATGGCTGAGGCAGCTATGGGTTAATGCCCACTCGAAGCCTTCTCGAGAAATATCAATCGCCAAAATCCGGGACTGTCCCGCGTCCTTCAGGCCCCAGCCGGCTCGGTACATCATCCATAGAAAAGATGGTTTTATCCATGTCATGCGTTCCATCTTGAAGGGTGGCGAAGCGAAGGTGCCACGGAGTAGGGCTGCATCTGCAATAACATCCGAATAGGCTTGGTAGACGCGTATTGTCTTCTCGTCGTAGACAGCGCGAATCTGTCGTAGGGGCGTCATTTTAGGGGGTGACTCCAACTGATCTTGCATGCTCGTACTCAATATTTAATGGTAGTGAAAGGACATCCACGTGAACAAAACCGCACTGCTGCTAACCCTGATTCTCACATTGCCAGGCTGCCATTCCAACGTCAGGGACTCTTCCCCCAGCCTGCTGAAAGACGGCATCCAGCTACGCCAAAACACGGTAGCAGTCGACGCACAGCACGCCAAGGTCATCATGAAAGCGTCGGGCAACACATTTCCGGTAGAGTTTTCGGTCCGCCGTGCAGCCGATCCTGACCAGAGAATGGAAGTGCTAGGGACCGTGGTGGACTCTGGCCAAGGCAAGGTGTTCGGCTGGATCGCCAAACTTAACGAAGTGGCCAACAGCGCCACGGTTAAACGCTTCCCACAGTTGGAAGTACAGGCCGATGCCGACAAGCCTTTTGAGGTGTCGGGATATTCGAATGGCAGGGGCGCCGGCGGCAATTATAGCTGCGGCCCGCTGAAGAACACTTTTACGCCAGAACGAAGCAAGGTCTATCTGGTGGAGTTCCAGTTTGTGGGTGAGGGTTGTGAGCAACATGTTTTCGATGTGACCCAGCCGGATCAGCGTATTCCCGTGACGAGCGCACCAGCTGCATAAAAGAGATTTTTCTATTGTTCATGACATAAAAAGGACGACCCCAAGGTCGCCCGTTTTCATTTCCCTTGCGTCGGTAGGGTGGGATTGCTTTGATAATGCGTTAGTATCCGGACGACTTATTAAGGAACCCATACATAATGCGAGGCAGTGAATACGCCCAGCTTCGGGCCTTTGTCGCGGTGGTCGAGCACGGCAGTTTCGTGCGGGCGGCGGCTCATTTGGGCATGTCGGCGTCGGCGCTGAGCCAGACCATCCGGCAACTGGAGGAGCGTCTGGACGTGCGCCTGCTCAACCGCACCACCCGCAGCGTGTCGCCCAGCGATGCCGGTGCGCGGTTGCTGCTGCGGCTGCAACCGGCCCTCAACGAGGTGGACGCGGCCCTGGCCGGCGTTACGCAAACACCGGGTACGCCGAGCGGGCGCCTGCGCATCAACGCACCACGGGTCGCGGCCATTCATTACCTGGCGCCGCTGATTGGTCCGTTCCTCAACACCTATCCCGGCGTGAGCCTCGACATCGTTACCGACGAGCGTTTGGTGGATATGGTCGCTGGTGGTTTCGACGTCGGCATCCGGCTAGGAGAAAGCCTCGATCAGGACATGATCGCCGTGGAACTGAGTGGGCACCTGGAAATGATGGTCGTGGCGTCCCCGGCGTACATCGAGCAATTCGGCACGCCACACACGCCTCACGATTTGAGCGAGCATCAGTGCCTGTCCTATCGCTGGCCCACCGACGGCAGCCTGTATCGCTGGGAGTTCGAGCGTGCAGGCGAACGGCTCGCGATCTCGGTCAACGGCCCGCTGGTGGTCACCGAGCCGGAAATGCTCACCCGCGTCGCGCTTGAAGGTGCGGGCATCGCGTATCTGTTTGAGCATCAGGTTCGAGAGCACATTAGCGCTGGCCGGTTGGTCCATCTGCTTCAGGACTGGACGCCAGCCTTTCCGGGTTTTTACCTGTACTACCCAAGTCAGCGGCAAATGGCCCCGGCGTTGCGGGCGTTTCTGGACTTTGTGAAGAAGCCTTTGCGGCCGGATTCCTGATACTTGCTATAGCGGTGCATCAGTCACCATCGAGTTTAAATGGTGGTCAGTCATCGCGAGCAGGCTTGCACACGGGGGATCACATTCCAGTGTGGGAGCGAGCCTGCTCGCGAATAGCCGTGCCTCGATCTCCCGGGCTTATCCCCCATGACAGCAGCTAGAGGGCGATTTGCTTTCATACCGATCGTGATGCCTCACCCACTCCATGATTTCCTCTTCATTGCGGCCCTTGGGCGTGAGGTCCAGGTAGTTGTAGGCGCCCACCAACATGTCCAGGCCCCGGGCGTAGGTGGAATAGGTGTGGAAGATGTCGCCGGCGTCGTTGCGATAAAACACGCTGAGGCCGGGGAGTTCTTCTTCGGCACCGTCGGATTTTTCGTAGTTGTAGGTAGCCGTGCCTGCGGCGACCTCTTCGGCTCGGGCCGACACGCCAAAGTCGTAGTTGAAGTCGCTGTTTTCGGACGATACCCAGTCGAACTTCCAGCCCATGCGTTGCTTGAAGGCCTGGAATTCGGCGAGCGGTGCGTGGGAAACCGCCACTACTGCCACGTCATGATGGGCCAGGTGCTGGTTGGCACCGTCGATGTGGTCGGACAAAAACGAGCAACCGGGGCAGCCTTCATCCCAGCCTGGGGCGAACATGAAGTGGTAGATGACCAACTGGTTGCGACCGCCGAACAGGTCGGCCAGTTTCTGTTCGCCATGGGTGCTTTGAAAGCGGTAGTCCTTGTCGATTTTCACCCAGGGCAGGGCGCGACGCTCAGCGCTGAGTTTGTCGCGTTCCTTGGTGAAGGCTTTTTCGTTGGCCAGGTGTTGTTTGCGGGCGGCGAGCCATTCTTCTCGCGATACGACCGGATGATTCTGAATGTTCATGGGGGTTTCTCCTGCGCGGTGCTGGGAGGCGACGTACACAGCCTAGTCGTTTGACCTATGCAAAATTCGACATACCGCCGATCGGTGCCGTTCAAAACCTCGGCTGAACGGCTTCCCGCCGTGTCGGTCACAACCTATGAAGGCCATCACACTCACTGGCTTTGGAGGTTGAATCAGGATGACGACTTATAACTGGGATTTGATTGAACGCTTGCTGCACGAAGTGCAGAACAGTGCCGGCCATAGCTTTACTCCAAGGCCCTACGCGGAACAGCTTTCGGCGGAAAAGGCGGAAGAGGGCGAGCTAATTGGCAACCTCGACCACCTGAAAGTGATCGCCACCGAGTACGAAAAGTTGCTGCTGGATCGTGGCTTTATCGCATCGCGACCTGAGGACGAGGGGGGAAATGGCGAGAACTTTGTTTTGACGCCTCGTGGCTCGAGTTTGTTGAGCCTGATCGACAGCAGCATTCCGGGTAATGACCATCCGCGGCAGGTGTTGGATGAGCAGCAGGATGCGCTGGATGAGGTGACGTTTGATGAGGTGGCGTCGAAGGCGCAGATTGCCTGATTTCCTGCAAACAGCAAAAGATCGCAGCCTTCGGCAGCTACAGGTGTACACAAAACACTGGAGCTGCCGAAGGCTGCGATCTTTTGATCTTGTTTTTACCCCTGCTGCACCGCCTTCAAACATTTCAAATCAGTGAAGTCCTTCCTTACCCCATCAATCTTCTTCAACAACCGCTGACGCTGAGCCGGTGTACTCTCGGCCATCAAATCCACCAGCAACCCCCGCGCTTGAGCCTCGGTGTTGGCGTAGGCCAAGCGGTAATCCGCTGTCCACAAACTCTCGCGATTGACCAGAAGTGTCTCGATTCGCTGTGGGAATTCTGGACTATGGCGCTGCGCGACTGCCGCACTGAACTGTTTTTGCCAATGGACGCGGTTGGCGATCCATTGCTGATTCTGGTCACTCAAGGCGTTCGACCAGGCCACAACCCGTTGTTGCTGACTGGGGCTGAGCGGGCCGAGCCAGTCGTTCAGACGTTTGTCCATGCGCACGCCACGCTCCTTGATTTGCTGATCAAGGGACGGCTTGAGGTATTCCTCCTGACGTTTGCGCTGGTCCTTGGCGAAGGCATCGTTCATCTCCGCCACCTGCTGGTCATCCAGCCCCTGCAACAACTCGATGGCGGATGGGGTTATTTCCCGAGCGGTCTGGGCGATGGCTTTTTTGGCTTCCTGGGTGCGGGCCTGCAGCGCTTCGTCAGTGACTTGATTGGTCTCGACCATGGCCTGCAAACGGTCCAGCCAATCCAGGTAGCCCGGCAGTTGGGTCGTGCAGTGCCAGCTCAGATGCTCCTTGAGGCGCTCGTTGAACCAGCCTTTTTGCTCGCTGTTCATGTCCAGATAGTCGCTGAGCGTCCACGGAATGATCACGTCGAGATTGCGGTACGCCAGCCCCACGCGGCTACATGCGCCGAGGGCGAGGGAGAGGGTAATCAGGACGGCAATGTGTTTAAACCAGCGCGACATGGGCGAGTCCTTGCGAAGGCCTGGCTTCTTTGATGAGGGTCTTTATGTGAACGCAAGATAAGCCCGGCAGTTCAAGCCGATCAATAAAAGCTGCGTTCAGCCTTGAGGGTCACTAGCCCATCGCACTGGCTGTTGTGCCCTGAGTAGGCGGAGCATTCACTGCCGCTGAGGTTGGAATCGCTGTAGATCAGGTTCAGGTCGACCCCCATGAACGCACGGGACAGTTGCAACGACCAATCGTTGAAACTGCTGACCGAGCCTCCGTCGACGGAGACCGGTGAATTGAGCTGGTGGGTGGTGTATTTCAGGCTGATCCCGATTCCGAACGGCTGATTGCCACCCAGATCGGCAAACACGGTGCTGTTCTGTTTGTCCGGGTCGTCGCTGAAGGCTGCGCCGAAACGGCTGCCCAGGAAGGTCAAGCCACCGAACAGCTCCTGGCTGTCGAGCGTGTCCAGTTTTGGATAGCTGTAATGGATCATGCCGACTTCGTAGCCGAGGGTGTGATCGAAAGGCTGTTTAAAGCCCATGTAGGAATCGACTTCAAGGTTACTGCCCGGGGTCAACCCTGCGCTTGGTGACCATTGGCCGACGTAGAATCCGCTGTCATGGCTCAAGTCGAGGCCGCCATGGAATGAGCCGGTACTGGCGGGCTTGACCAACCCCTGAGCCATGCTGCGGCTGGGAGTGGTGCCGAGTTTGAGGTCGAAGTCGCCCAGTTCGCGCTGGAAGATTTGCGCATTGGCAACCGGGCACGACAGCAGAAGGCTGCAGAGCAATAAACAGGAGGGTTTGAACATGCGTCACTCCATGATCAGCGAGGGAGCAGTCATCAAAGTCTGCTGAAACGCTTAATCTAGACGTGTGCAAGCATACCGGCGAATGCTCGGCATCGAGGGCCGTTCGTCGATTTTTGGAATATTGATGGGTTTTTCGGGGTGTTGCGGGAGGGTTCCAGTCCAAGCGCTTCGAAGCTCAAAGCGCTTATGGACCAGTTAAAGCACCGTGTTACTTTTTGCCGAGCGTGATTTGCTTGGACGGGCCGAATGTCTGGCCGCTGACGCCTTTGGCAATTTGCTGGATTTCACCGCCGGACTTGAGGAACGCAGCAATCTGGTTGTTGATCGATTCGCTGGTTTCAACGGCTGGAGCTGGCTTTGCTTTGCTGTTGGATGCTTTTACACGCATGGCGGCCATTAACCTGTAGAAAATTAACTTGGCCAGGCATCGTACAGGAAATACTTGACAATTGCTTGGTAAATATCCCCCTGAAATAACCTGGGCCATCACTCGATTATTCACAAGTTATTGTTCGAAATACCCGGCTAAGCTGCTGTTTTAAATAAGAAGACAGCTGGAAAAATAGCGCCTTCGGCTCGACGGATGATGGCCATTGGCGCCAGGTCAGTCTGACGAGCGGCCGCGAGCCTGGCGCCAAAACCCAGGAAAATTAAGGCCTTCGGAGGATTTTCTCGCGCCACCGGGCTGGCCGGCGAGCGCAGCCCGTAAAACCGGGTAGAATGCCGCCCACGCAATGAGGGTATTGGAAATGGCTTTAGTCGGGCGCTACAACAGTTTGCAAGTGGTTAAACACACTAACTTCGGTTTATATCTGGACGGTGGCGCGGATGGTGAAATCCTTCTGCCTAATCGTTATATCCCCAAAGATATTCCCAGCGAAGATGAAGACTGGCTCAACGTTTTTGTTTATCTGGACAGCGATGACAAACTCATCGCAACTACCGAAACGCCGAAAGTTCAGGTCGGTGAATTCGCCAGTTTGAAAGTCGTTGAAGTCAACAGCATCGGCGTGTTCCTGGATTGGGGTCTGCCGAAGGACCTGTTGCTGCCGTACTCCGAAGAAAAACGCCAGATGACCGCCGGCGAATATGTGGTGGTGCACGTCTACCTCGACAAGCACACCCGCCGCATCACTGCGACCGCGCGTCTGGACCGTTACCTGGACAAGACCCCGGCCAGCTACACCCCGGGCCAGGAAGTTGATTTGCTGGTTGCCGAAGCCACGGACATGGGCTTCAAGGCAATTATCAACAACAAGCACTGGGGCCTGATTCACAAGAACGAAATCTTCAAGTTCATGCGCGCCGGTAAAGAAGAGAAGGGCTTTATCAAAGAAGTCCGTACCGACGGCAAGATCAGCCTGAGCCTGCAACCGGTCGGCGAAGAAGCCGCCACCAGCCTGAACTCGAAGATCCTCGCCAAGCTGCGCGACAACAACGGTACCTTGCCGATCAGCGACAAGAGCGATCCGACCCTGATCAGCAGTATGTTCGGCGTCAGCAAAGGCAACTTCAAGAAGGCTATCGGCGCGTTGTACAAGAACGGCCAGATCGTCATTCATGCGGATCGCATTGAACTAAGCTGACCTCGCATCGGCTCCTGTAGGAGCTGCCGAAGGCTGCGATCTTTTGATCTTGATCTTATAAAGTCAAAAGATCGCAGCCTGCGGCAGCTCCTACACGGAGTTCACATGAGGTCGGGTGCTATGAAAAAAGCCTTGTTCGCCTACGCCGGCACCTTGCTGGCGTTTCTCCTGCTCGACGGCCTCTGGCTCGGCGTGTTGATGGCCCCGACTTACCGGGCGCTGCTCGGACCCCTGATGCTCGATCAACCGCTGCTGGTTCCGGCAGCGGTGTTCTATCTCCTTTATGTAATCGGTTGTGTGGTGTTCGTGGTATTGCCCGCGAGTACCTGGCAGCGAGCTGCGCGGATGGGCGCGTTATTGGGGTTGGTGGCTTACGGCACTTATGACTTGAGTAACTGGGCGACGCTGAACGGCTGGTCGGCGCAGTTGGCGGTGATGGATATGGCGTGGGGCACCTTGGCCACCTGCATTGCATGCACGGTCGGGTATTGGGTTGCGCGCAAGGCGCCGTGATCTGAGTTGTTTGCAATGACGCCTTCGCGAGCAAGCCCGCTCCCACAGCGGATCTGTATTTGGCCTAAGTTCTTCATTCCACATAAATCCCTGTGGGAGCGAGCCTGCTCGTGATTGACTGCATAGCAGTCACTCCCTTCCAGTTGTATACAGAAAATCCTGCACTGTTTGCAGGCGCTAGCGCCCTGTTCATGGGCAATTTCCCTTCCTATATGATTTTGAAATCAGTCCATGTTCCGGACTGAAAGCCAGCTCTGTCACAGCTTTCACACCTATGGCACGCATTCTGCGTAGCAACCCGTATACAAACCATGCCAGCTCCCGTACGCAGTGTGGTCGCCACATCAATCCCGGGGGCCGCGCCTGTACTGACGAGGAGCCCCGCGATGACCGAGCAAGTGCCCAACGGCTACAGCCCACGCCTGTATAACCAGGACTTGGGGCCGCTGCCGCAGAAATGGAATTGGTACAACATCTTCGCCTTCTGGATGAGCGACGTGCACAGCGTCGGTGGTTATGTGTTCGCCGCCAGCCTGTTCGCCCTCGGGCTGGCCAGTTGGCAGGTGTTGATCGCCTTGCTCGGCGGGATCTGCATCGTGCAATTGATCGCTAACTTGGTTGCCAAACCAAGCCAGCAAGCGGCGGTGCCTTACCCGGTAATTTGCCGACTCGCATTCGGGGTGTTCGGGGCGAATATTCCTGCGGTCATCCGCGGCCTTATCGCAGTCGCCTGGTATGGGATTCAGACATATTTGGCGTCTAGTGCACTGATCATCGTTGTGCTGCGGTTTTTTCCTACGATGGCGGCGTACGCCGAACCGCATTTCGCCGGTTTGTCCTACCTCGGCTGGTTCGGTTTCCTCAGCCTGTGGTTCGTTCAGGCGCTGGTGTTCTGGACCGGCATGGAATCGATCCGCCGCTTTATCGATTGGGCAGGGCCGGTGGTTTATGGCGTGATGTTCATGCTCGCGGGCTGGATCGTCTGGAAGGCTGGCTGGAGCAACATCAGCTTCACCCTCGCGGAAAAATCCCTGTCCGGCTGGGAGGCTTTCGGACAAGTCATCGTCGCGACGGCGTTGGTGGTGTCGTACTTTTCCGGGCCGACCCTGAACTTCGGTGATTTCAGTCGCTACTGCCGCAGCATGAAGGACGTGCGCCGGGGCAATTTCTGGGGCTTGCCGGTGAATTTTCTGGCGTTCTCGCTGGTGACGGTGGTCATCGTCTCCGGCACCTTGCCGGTGTTCGGTGAAATGCTCCACGACCCGATCGCCACCGTGGCCCGCATCGACAACAGCGTAGCGGTGCTGCTCGGTGCGTTTGCTTTCGTAACCGCCACCATTGGCATCAATATCGTCGCCAACTTCGTGTCCCCGGCGTTCGACTTCGCCAACGTCGCCCCGAGCAAAATCAGCTGGCGTGCCGGCGGCATGATCGCGGCGGTGGCATCGATCTTCATCACCCCGTGGAACCTGTTCAACAACCCCGACGTGATCCATTACACCCTCGATGTACTCGCGGCGTTTATCGGGCCTTTGTTCGGAATTCTGCTGGTGGATTACTACCTGATCAAAAAGCAGCAGATCGATGTGGACGCGCTGTTCAATGACGGTCCCAGCGGGAAGTATTACTACAGCGGCGGGGTCAATTGGACGGCGGTCAAGGCGCTGATTCCTGCAACGTTGTTGGGCGTGGCGATTACCTTCACCCCGGTCCTGCAACCGATGGCCAACTTCGCCTGGTTTACCGGATGCTTCCTGGGCGGGGCGATTTACTTCCTTTTGGCTTGGCGCGAGCAGACCCAGCAAGCAGCAGTGGTCGCCACGACGGGATAACGCAATCCCCTTGTGGGAGCGGCGGTGCGACGATTCGACTTGCTCGCGAAAGCGGTGTGTCAGTAGACATTTCTATTAACTGACACAGTCACTTCGCGAGCAAGCCCGCTCCCACAGGGAATTTAAAGGTCTCTGGCAGGCGGCATTTTCTGGCCATCTGGTTGATAATCGACAGCATAATTTTTCGCCCCCGACCTTGAGTCGGGGGCTTTGCTTTTACTGTCGAGTCACTGCCATGGATTGTGTTGTCGAGGTGTTCCGGTGAGCGCCACCCGGCGTAGCGCCGATAAATTTGCCCTGCAAGTGATGATCGGGCTGTGCCTGATCTGGGGCGTGCAACAAGTGATGATCAAGTGGGCAGCGCCCGACATCGCGCCGGTCATGCAGGCTGCCGGGCGCTCGGGTATTTCTGCGTTGCTTGTAGGACTTCTCATCTGCTGGAAGGGCGGTTGGGATCAGGTCAGCACAACCTGGCGCGGTGGACTACTGGCCGGTGCGCTGTTTGGCCTGGAGTTCTTCTTCATTTCCGAAGGCCTGCAACTGACCACCGCTGCGCACATGTCGGTGTTTCTCTACACCGCACCGATCTTCACCGCGTTGGGCGTTCACTGGCTGTTGCCGAGTGAGCGTTTAAGGCCGGTGCAATGGTTGGGGATTTTTCTCGCATTCGTCGGGATCGCCATCGCGTTTGCCGGCGGTGTGTCCTGGGACAACCTCGACCACCGCATGTTGATGGGCGATGCCTTGGGCGTGTTGGCCGGTGCCAGTTGGGGTGCGACCACCGTGGTGGTGCGTGCTTCGCGCCTGTCGGAAGCGCCGGTGACCCTGACCCTGTTCTATCAACTGATCGTCGGTTTTGTCGGCCTGTTGCTGATCGCCATCCTTAGCGGCCAGGTGACCCACGTCAGCCTGACCACCGTGGCGGTGGCCAGTGTGCTGTTCCAGGGCCTGGTGGTGTCGTTCTTCAGTTACCTGACCTGGTTCTGGCTGTTGCGCCGTTATCTGGCGGCCAACCTGGCAGTGTTCTCGTTCATGACGCCGCTGTTCGGCGTCACGTTCGGCGTGGTGTTGCTGGGTGAAGACCTGAGCCTCAACTTTGTGGTCGGCGCGGTGCTGGTGCTGCTCGGCATCACGTTTGTCAGCGCTGAACAGTGGGTGCGCCGTCGTTTGCGCAAAGCCCTCGGCCAGCAGTGAGTGGGCCCAGCAGCAAACCGCCGGCGATCAGCAAACCGCTTCCGGCGATCACCAGCGCGGGTTGCAAACCGCCACTGAAATGGCTGCTCAATGCGGCCAGCAACGGCCCGCTGAGCTGACCCACGGCAAAGCACGCGGTCAGCAGCCCGGCGTTGCGCTGGGTGGCGTGGGGTGCCAGTTCCCGGGAGCGTTGCATCACCAATTGCATGCAGGCCAGGAACGGCGTGCCGCAGAGGATCACGCCCAACGCCAGGCCCGGGCCGCTGCCCAGCAAGCAGGCGAACACCCCAGCGGCTTGCAGCCACAACGTCGCCATCAACCAGTGCCGCGTGGCGTTCGGGTTGTGCCGGCGCAAACTCACCAGCAACACCCCGGCCGCCGCCGCGAGACCGAAGCACGGCCAGAACAGATCGGCCATCCACTGACCGTGGAACTGCGCGTTGGCCATTTGCGAGAGAAACGTGGCCGGGATGATGTAGCCCAAACCGTACAAGGCGTAGATCACCCCTAAACGGCCGATGCCTTGATTGCCTGATGTATTGGCCGTCGGTGTTGGTGCTGCGGCAGTCGATTGTGGCAGGAACGGCAGGATGACCAGCAGCATCACCAGCGCGACAGCGGCATACACCAGCCACAAGGTCGCGGAGGATTGCCCGAGGAGGTTCGAGCCCAAGGCCAGCAACCCCGTCAGAAAAATCCCCAACCCCGGTCCGGCAAACACCAGCGCGCCAAGCCGTGGACGACCGGCCGCGGCTGCCAGTGGCTGGCTCAATGCGGTGATCATCACCAACACCCAGGCGCTGGCGACGCCGGTGCCGAAGCGCAGCAGCAGATGAGACCAGAAACCGTTGGCCCAGAACGACGCCAGGGTCAGCAGCACACAGAGCCATAAGCCACCGAGCAGGCGCCGGCGGACTTGCTCGGGGCGGCGCGAGAACATCGCGTCCACCGCACCGAGGAAGTAGCCGAGGTAGTTGGCCGCAGCAATCAGACCGGCGGCGGTCAGGTCGATCTGCCCTTCGCTGAGCAGGTGCGGAAGTTGCGGCGTCAGGGCGAAACGCCCGATGCCCATGGCCATCATCAGGGCGATGAAGCTGGCGATTAAGCGAATCAGAGGGGACATGGTCTGAATTCCATTCGAGGATCAATGACCGTCAGGCTAGGACTGATTGACTTTCTTTTAAAATGAATAATAGTGAGTGACTTGTTCTGTATTGGAGAATGGTGTGGAATTCAGCCAATTGCGGATTTTCCAGGCTGTGGCGCAAGAGGGCTCGATCACTCGCGCTGCCGAACGCCTGCACCGGGTGCCGTCGAATCTGTCGACTCGGCTCAAACAACTGGAAGAGCAACTCGGTGTCGAACTTTTCCTTCGCGAGCGTCAGCGTTTGCAGTTGTCGCCTGCGGGAAAAGTCCTGCTGGATTACACCGCCAAGCTGTTTGCCCTGCACGACGAAGCCAGCGCGGCGGTGCAGGGCGGGCAACCGGCCGGTGACTTTGTGCTCGGCACCATGTACAGCACGGCGGCTATCCACCTTCCGGGGCTGTTGGCGCGCTATCACCGCACGTACCCGGCGGTGAACCTGCAAGTGCAGTCCGGTCCCAGCGGCGAATTGCTCGAAGGTTTGCTCACCGGGCGTCTCGATGCGGCACTGGTGGACGGTCCGCTGGAACTCGCGGGCCTCGACGGCGTGCCGTTTTGCGACGAACGGCTGGTGTTGATCAGCGAGGCCGATCACCCGCCGATCCACAGTGCGCTGGATGTGGAAGGGCGTTCAGTGTTCACCTTCCGGCAGGGTTGTTCCTACCGGATGCGCCTGGAGGCCTGGTTCGCCCATTACCACGCGGCCATGGGCCGGGCGATGGAGATCGAGTCTTATCCGGGGATGCTCGCCTGCGTGATCGCTGGCTCCGGCGTGGCGCTGATGTCGGAGTCGATGCTCGCCAGCCTGCCGGGCCGAGAAAGCGTGGCGGTGCACCCACTGGCCGAACCGTTTGCCAGCGCTACCACGTGGCTGATGTGGCGCAAAGGCATGCTCGGGGCGAACTTGAACGCGTGGCTTGAGCAGCAGCAAGCGGTCTATCCGGCGCTGCCGAGTCAGGCTCGGGCGACGGCTTGAACTAACGGTCAGCTATTTGGATCAATTCAGTAACAGATCATTGCGATCTTGGGCGAGCATTGCGTAGGACTTCGGACTATTATCAGTGCGAAGTGGCTACAGAATTCCGGCCACTCGGCACTACCCTGAAGGGGGCACCATGAAAGAGAAAATCCAAAACTGGCTGCATGACCTGGGTGTCGCACTCGGTTTGATCGAACCGCCTCTGCAACCTGTGCCTATTCGCACTGACGACGAACAGCGTCGACGCCAGCAGCGCCGCCGGTAACTGCCAGAACGGAGCCTGCGGCAAGTGGGCTTGTTGTGGCGAGGGGGCTTGCCCCCGTCCGGCTGCGTAGCAGTCGTAAATCGGCTGCCTCGGTCAATCTGATTCAACTTGGGTGAATGGTTTTGGGGCTGCTCCGCAGCCCAACGGGGGCAAGCCCCCTCGCCACAAAAGCGGCCCTTGCCAGAGATTTCGGGTGTATTTGGCAACTCCTCTCAATCCCGTCCGATTTTCACCAGAAACCGACTCAAATCATTCGCTGTCCTGGCGGTCTTGAGCATCCGGTCTTCCTCCGCCGTAAACGCGGTCAACCCCAGCTCATCTTCCAGATGGAAGATCAGCTCCTCGATATCTTCTTTATCCAATCCCAACTGCGCCAGGCTGACGTGGTCGTCGAAGTCCTTCCGATCTTCCAGCAGGCGGCTGATAAAGCGATGCACAGCAGCACGAACGGCAGCTCTTTTCATGGTCGCTCTTCGAGGGCGTTATTGTTGTTGTCCCTGCGCTGAGTACAGCAGGCTTCAGCCGTGCGAGCGCTGCCACTCGTCAATCATCCCGCGTAAATGCTCCCCGGAAAAACTCCCGAAATGCCCGCCATGTACCGTGCGGATCGGCAACGCATGCAAGCGTTGCAGGCTGCGGGCGTAGTCGTCGAGGTTGGAGTGGTAGGCGTCTTCGATCAGCGGCCCGTCGTAGATGATGTCGCCGCTGAACAGCGTCTCGGTTGCCGCTTCATACAGGCTGATACCACCCGGCGAATGCCCCGGCGTGTGCAGCACTTGCAGCACGCGATCACCCAGGTCCAGCACATCGCCTTCTTCAATCATGCCCGTGGCCGGCGCGGCTTTGACCCGGTATTCGGCGTAGCACAGCGGGCAATCGGGATGCGCTTCGAACATCTCGTCGCCGACAAACGCCGTGCTCAAGGTGTTCTCGCCGTCGGGCGCAGCGAGAATCTGCGCTTCGGCCGGGTGCACCAGTCGTTCAGCAAATTCGTGATGCCCGGCGATATGATCGAAATGGCAATGGCTGGCCACCGCCACCAGCGGCCGCTCGGTGATCCACGGTAGTTGCTCGCGCAGGCTCACCAGCCCCGAGCCGCTGTCCAGCAGCAAATCCTTGTCGCGGCCCTGGATGTGCCAGAGGTTGCAGCGGTAGAAGGGGCGGATGTAAGGCTCGTGAATCAGGCGAATGCCGTCACTGAGCTGTTTGACCTCGAACCACTGATCACGAGAAACAATCTTCATCAAAGGTTTTCTCCAGACGAAAAAAAACGGGTGTGGCAACCGACGCCACACCCGTCGAAGAAAGCATCAAGTCTCTATAGAAAGCTTAGACGGCGCTCGCCACCACGGAAGGGCGACGGGACATCAGGCTGACCAGCACAAAGCTCACCAGACCTACGCCGAGGCTGTAATAGATCGGCGTGTTGGCGTCCAGACCGTCCTTGAACATGAACACCAGCGCGGTGGCGAAGCCCATGCCCATGCTGGCGATGGCGCCGGCGGTGGTTGCGCGCTTCCAGAAAATCGCACCGATCAACGGGATCAGCATGCCACCTACCAGCAGGTTGTACGCCAGGGTCAGGGCGCTGATCACGTCGTTCACGACCAGTGCGATGCCGAGCACCACGAGGCCGGTCAGCAGGGTGAACAGACGGTTCATGCCCAGGCTCGACTGTTTACCGCCGCGCAGTTTCGGTAGCAGGTCTTCGGTCAGGGTGGTGGCAGCGGCGAGCAGGCCGGCGCTGGCGGTGGACATCATCGCAGCCAGTGCCGCGGCAATTACCAAGCCACGGATACCGTCCGGCAGGGACAGCTTAACGATGGCGGCGAAGGCGTTGTTGACGTTGTCCAGGTCCGGAATCAGTACGTGAGCGGCCATGCCGATCAGGGCGCAGGCCAGTCCGTAAAGGATGCAGTAGAAGCCTGCGAATGTACCGGCGACCTGAGCCACTTTGGCGCTCTTGACGGTGAACACCCGTTGCCAGATGTCCTGACCGATCAGGATGCCGAAGAAGTAGATCATGAAGTAGGTAATGATCGTGTCCCAGCCGATGGTGGTGAAGCTGAAGGCGCTCGCCGGCAGTTTCAACACCAACTGATCCCAACCACCGACGCGGTACAGGCAGATTGGCAACAGGATGAACATCAGGCCCACGGTCTTGATCACGAACTGGACGATGTCGGTCAGGGTCAGCGACCACATGCCGCCGATGGCCGAGTAGATCACCACCACGCCACCACCGAGCAATACCGAAATCCAGAACGGCAGGCCGAACAGCACTTGCAGCACGGTGCCAATGGCCAGGATCGAGACCACGCCGATCATCAGCGCGTACGCCAGCATGATCACCGCGCTCGCCGAGCGGGCCATCGGGTTGTAGCGTTTTTCCAGCACCTGGGTAACGGTGTAGATCTTCAGTTTCAGCAGCGGTTTGGCGAGGAACAGGTTCAGCGCGACGATCCCGCAACCCAGTGCGGCGCACAGCCAGAAACCGGAGATGCCATGGACGTAGCCCAGGCGTACGGTGCCAACGGTGGACGCGCCGCCGAGTACGGTGGCGGCCATGGTGCCCATGTAGAGGCTCGGGCCGAGGTTACGACCGGCGACCAAAAAGTCTTCGTTGGTCTTGGCTTTGCGCATGCCATAGTAGCCGAGTAACAGCATCGCGGCGGCGTAGATGAGTACGACGGTTAAATCCAGTGCCATGATGGCGTGTCTCCGATTGTCTTTTTTATGGTGAGGCTGAATAGCATTGCTGTGATGCGGGCTTTTGTGGCGAGGGAGCTTGCTCCCGCTGGGCTGCGAAGCAGCCCCATATTCCGCAACCGAGTTTCTTCAGGGGAAACCCAATCGCCTGTTTTGCGACTGCTGCGCAGTCGAGCGGGAGCAAGCTCCCTCGCCACAGGTATTCACCACATCAGCATGTTTTGTTTATCAGGCGGCTTGGCGCATCGCCGGTTTAGCGAGCGAATCCGTGCCCTTGCTGCGTACATCGTCCGGGCCAAACACTTCCCGCGATTCCGGGAACAGGCTCAACAACGCCAGGTACACCAGCGACGCCAGGCCCAGGGTCACCGGCAGGCTGATGTCGATACCGCCGGCCAGGTTGCCCAGCACACCCACAAATTGCCCCGGCAGGTTCACGAAGCACAAACCTACCAACGCACTCGGGATCCAGGCACCCAGGCCACGCCAGTTCCAGCCGTGGGTGAACCAGTAGCGGCCACCTTTCTCGCCGCGGGTGAACACTTGCAGGTCATCCGGGCAGTAGAAGCCGCGGCGCACGACCAGGCCGATGATCATGATCACCATCCATGGCGTGGTGCAGGTGATGATCAGCACGGCGAAGGTCGACACGCTCTGCACCAGATTCGCCGCAAAGCGCCCGATGAAGATGAAGGCAATCGACATCACGCCGATCAGCAACGTCGCCTTGACCCGCGACAGCAGCCGAGGGAACACGCTGGACATGTCCAGCCCGGTGCCATACAGCGAGGTTGTGCCGGTGGACATGCCGCCGATCACCGCAATCATGCACACCGGCAGGAAGAACCAGTTCGGCGACACCGCCAGCAGACCGCCGACGTAGTTGTTGGCCGCGATGTAGTCCGGTGCCTTGATCGCCACGATGGTCGCGGTGGCCAGGCCGAACAGGAACGGGATGAAGGTCGCGATCTGCGAAATCACCACAGCCGCCATGATCCGGCCTTTTGGTGTATCGCGCGGGATGTAGCGCGACCAGTCGCCGAGGAACGCACCGAAGGAAATCGGGTTGCTCATCGCCACCAGCGCAGCACCGATGAACGCGGCCCAGAAGCCCGGTTGACCCATGCTGACGGTGCCGGCGAAGTTCACATCGAAAGGCCCGGCGAAGGCGAAGATGCCCAGCAGGAACAGCAGGCTGGCGCTCCACACCGCGATCTTGTTGACCCACAGCAGGAAACGGAAGCCGTAGATGCACACCGTCAGCACCAGAATCGCGAACAGACCATAGGCCAGGCCCAGGGTCAGGTCGGTTTCCGGCAAGCCGATCAGGCGTTTGGCACCACCGATCAGCGCATCACCTGAACTCCACACCGAGAGCGAGAAGAAGGCGATGGCGGTCAACAGCGACAGGAACGAACCGACGATCCGCCCGTGCACACCGAAGTGCGCGCCGGAGGACACGGCGTTGTTGGTGCCGTTGATCGGGCCGAACAGACCCATCGGCGCGAGGATCAGCGAACCTAGCAACACGCCCAGCACAATCGCCCAGACACCGGCCTGGAAAGACAAACCGAACAGCACCGGGAAACTGCCGAGCACGGCGGTGGCAAAGGTGTTGGAACCGCCGAAGATCATCCGGAACAAATCCGTCGGGCCTGCGGTACGTTCGCTGTCCGGGATCTGCTCGACCCCGTAGGTTTCAATTTGCGTAAGGCCTTGGTCTTTGTCTTTGTTGTTTTTATTCATGATCAGCTCCGATCATAAAGGCGCGCTCATCGTGTGTGAGCGTCACCTGTTTGGCTAAGGGGTTGGCAGCCCTTCCGGCATTGCGGACAAATGTTCGTGGCAGGCCAGCCAATGGCCTTGTTGTTCTTGGCCAGACGCTTGTTTCTTGAAAACAATCGTCTCGCGCTCCTGGCTGAAGTGTTGCTCCCCTTGCATGCGCAGCTCGGTGGCTACGTCATGGATGAAAATCGCCACGTCACCCTGCAGGCTGACGAAGGCGTTGCTCGAGGTGCACGAGAGCACTTCGAAGCCATCCTCGGCGCGCCAGTTGTCCCACAACGCCTGATAGGCATCGCGCGACAGCAGGGGCTGTTCGAGGGTGTAGAACACGAAGCTCGCGTCGGTGCTGAACGCACCGAAGTAGGCTTCGCGATCGTTACGGGTAAAGGCTGTCACCAGGTCGGCGGCAGCTTTCAGAACCTGATCGCGTTCGTTCATGACCAATCCTCAGCGGTGGGCCACGCCAGGCAGTACGCAGAGCATTTCGTACAGCAGGTTGGCAGCCAACAGCGAGGTGTTGCCGGTGGTGTCGTAAGCGGGCGAGACTTCTACCAGATCGCAGCCGACCAGGTCGAGGCCTTGGCAGCCACGGACGATTTCAATCGCCTGAATGGTCGTCAGACCGCCGATTTCCGGGGTGCCGGTGCCAGGTGCCCAAGCCGGATCGATGCCGTCGATGTCGAAACTCAGGTACACCGGACCGCCGCCGACTTTCTCGCGAACTTCGGCCATCAGTGGTGCCAGGGATTTGTGCCAGCACTCTTCGGCTTGAACAACGCGGAAGCCTTGTTTGCGGCTCCAGTTGAAGTCTTCGGAGGTATAGCCCTGGGCGCGCAGACCAATTTGCACGACGCGGTCCGGGTCCAGCAGGCCTTCTTCGACAGCGCGACGGAAGGTGGTGCCGTGGGCGATTTTCTCGCCGAACATGTGATCGTTCACATCGGCGTGGGCGTCGATGTGCACCAGGCCGACCTTGCCGTGCTTTTTATGGATCGCACGCAGGATTGGCAGGGTGATGGTGTGGTCGCCGCCTAGGGTCAGCGGGATCACATCGTGTTCGAGGATGCTGTGGTAGGACTCTTCGATGATCCGCACGGCGTCCAGCAGGTTGAACGTGTTGATTGCCACATCACCGATGTCAGCGACCGACAGGGAATCGAATGGTGCAGCGCCGGTGGCCATGTTGTACGGGCGGATCATCACCGATTCAGCGCGGATTTCGCGGGGTCCGAAACGGGTGCCGGGGCGCAGCGAGGTGCCGATGTCCAGCGGCACGCCAATGAAGGCAGCATCCAGGCCGGCAGCGGTAGGCAAATGGGGAAGTCGCATCATGGTGGCGATGCCGCCGAAGCGCGGCATTTCATTGCCGCCCAGTGGTTGGTGAAGAATCTTGTCCACGGGTAAGGCCTCATCGTCGTTGTTTTATTTATGTTGGTTGCACCGGTCGGGGAGACACGGGCGAACCTTGTGGCGGCGATTCTGCGAAATGTAGTGGGCGGGAAGAATCGCTATGGGCAAATACTTAGTTCAGATTTTTCTAAACTAATGGTGATGACGGCGATAGACTTCTGTCCACACGCAGGACCCTGTGGCGAGGGAGCTCCTGTGGTGAGGGGGCTTGCCCCCGTCCGGCTGCGCAGCAGTCGTCAACTGATGCATGCATTCTCTCTGATACAACGAGGTGAATGGTTTTGGCGCCGCTTCGCGACCCAACGGGGGCAAGCCCCCTCGCCACAGTGATCTGCATCGTGACGAGCACTGCGTGTTTTCCTGAAACTGGAGCAATCATGGCCAACGCTTTACCCGACCTGAAACTATTACGCATCTTCGTCAGCGTGGTCCGTCATCAGGGGTTCGCCAACGCCCAGCAAGAGCTCAACCTCTCGACCTCGGCGATCAGCACTTACATGAGCCAGCTCGAAGCCGCGCTTGGCCTGGTGCTCTGCCATCGTGGTCGCGGTGGTTTCAGCCTGACCAGCAAGGGCGAGTTGTTCCACCAGGAAACCCTGCGTCTGTTGGGCGAGCTCGAAGGCTTCGAACAATACGCGGCAGCGCTAAAGGGCGAACTGCGCGGCACGCTGAACCTCGGCGTCATCGATTCCACCGTCAGCGACAAGGCGTTGCCTTTCGCCGAAGCCATCGGCGCCTACACCCAGGAACACCCGGCCGTGCATTTGCACTTGTCGGTGATGAGCCCTTACGAACTGCAACTCGGCGTGCAGGACAACCGCCTCGATCTGGCCATCGGTGCGTTTTCCACACGCATGAGCGGGCTGGTCTATATGCCGCTGTACCGCGAACAGCACTGGCTGTATTGCAGCAGTCGGCATCCGCTGTTCACCGAACGGCGGATTCCCGAACAAGTCATCACCCAGCAACGCATGGTCGGGCGCGGTTACTGGAGCCAGGCGGAACTGGCGCGTCACGGCTTCAAACACAGCGCCGCCACCGTGGAAAGTATGGAAGCCCAATTGATTCTGGTGTTGTCCGGCGCCTACATCGGCTACCTGCCGGAGCACTACGCCCAGGCTTGGGCCGACAAGGGCGATCTGCGGGTGTTGCTGCCGGCGACGTTCGGCTATCAGGCACCGTTTTCGATGATCGTGCGCCGTGGCCGAAGCCGCGAACCGCTGATCCAGACCTTCCGCGACTTGCTCAAAGCACAGCTCAACCCGGCTGCTTAAAGGAAAAGCAAGCATGTCCAGAATCCAATGCCCGCGCTGCCTGCGCCCACAAACCCATTGCCTGTGTCCGCTGATCCCGAGCCTCGACAGCCGCACCCGGGTGTTGCTGTTGCAGCATCCCAGCGAAGTGAACCATGCGCTGAACACCGCACGACTAGCGGCGTTGGGATTGCAGAATGCCGAGTTGATCGTGGGTGAAGTGTTCGAGGATTTGCCGGCGCTGTTGAACCGGCCGGGCTATCAGGCGCGGTTGTTGTTTCCTGCCGAAGAGGCGCGGCCATTGCAGGCTTACGCTGCATCCGATGAACCGCTGCTGCTGGTGGTTCCGGACGGCACCTGGCGCAAGGCGCGCAAGATGCTGCACCTTAATCCGTTGCTGGCGGCGTTGCCCCGAGTGACGTTGCTGGATGGAGGTGTGTCGCGCTATCGGTTGCGCAAGGCGCCGGGGCCGGGGGCGTTGTCGACGGTGGAGGCGATTGTGCAGGCGTTGCAGACACTCGAGGCGCCGATGACGTTTGAGCCGTTGTTAAAACCGTTTGAGGCGTTGATCGAGGGGCAGATTGCGGCGATGGGGGAGGAGACTTACCAAAAAAATCACGGTGGTTAACAGCGAAAAGATCGCAGCCTTCGGCAGCTCGCCGATCTCTGTAGGAGCTGCCGAAGGCTGCGATCTTTTGATCTTTTCTTTCCCGCATCGCCTCAGTCCGGGCCTTGAGCGCCGGTTTGAGCAGGTGTCCGACATCATTCCCTGTGGGAGCGAGCCTGCTCGCGAAGAACGATGACGCGGTGCAACTGACGGATACTCACATAGGCTCCGGCGGCCCAATCAACCGCCCCATCACCCCAAACAACCCAAGCTCCCTGATCACCTCCAACTCCCCCCGCGTCTCGACCATCTCCGCAATCAACGGCAAATCAATGCTGTTAGTCGCCCGGAAAATCGCCTCGATGAACAGCCGCTTATCATTCTGCTCATCAATCCCGCGAATATAGCTCCCATCAATCTTCAGGTACGCGAGCCCGAGTTGAGTCAAATTGCCGATCTGGCTAAAACGCCCGCCAAAATGCTGCAACCCGATGCGGTAACCGGTGTTGAGCAAGCTATGGCTCAGGCGCTGCAACTCGTCCGGGGGCGGCAGTTGGCGTTCGTCGATTTCCAGGGTCAGCAGCGGCGCCAGTTCCGGCAGGGAGTCGAGCGATTGCAGGAGCAGTTGCAACGACTCTGGATTACGCAGGCTGCTGCCGGACAGGCTCAACGCCAGGGGCCAGCGGTTGACAGCGAGGTAGTCGAGGGTGGCCTCAAGCATGGCCAGGTCGAATCGTGCCGACCAGCCGAGGCGTTCGATCCACGGCAGGAAGTGCCCGGCGGCAATCGCCTTGCCTTCGGGGTCGAGCAGGCGTGCGAGTACCTTGTGGTGCAGCACTTGGCTGGTGTCGGCGCATTGCACCACCGGTTGGAAATACAGCTGCAATTTGCCGTGGGTCAGGGCGTCGTCGATCCAGGTACGCCAGTCGTGCTGGGACTGGTTCGGCTCGGTGGTGGAATGATCCAGATGAGCCCACGGCCGCTCGGGGTGCTGCTGAGCCTGGGTCAAGGCCTGATCAAGGCGCAGCAGGACGTCGCCGGCCGGTTCGCCCGGTTGGTAGGCGACGATGCCCAGGTGCGCCACCGGCATGCTGTCGCTGGCGCCGGTCAGGCGCAGGTTTTCCAGGGTCGCGCTGATCTCGGCGCACAGGCGTGCGGCGTCTTTGTCGTCCAGGCCTGGGGTCAGCAGACTGAACTCGCCACCGCGATTGCGCGCCGCCAGCCAGGTGCGCCGCTCCGGGAGTTGCGTCAGGCGTTTCAGGAGTTCGCCGACGGCGCCAATCAACGCGTCGGTGCGCTGGCCGCCCAGGCGCTGGTTGAGCCCCGCCAGATCGTTGATCCGCACCATCAGCAAGTGGCCGTCGCTGCTCTGTTCGCTGATCAGCAAATGGTCGGCTAATTGCTCATCCAGCAAGCGCCGGTTCGCCAGCCCCGTCAGGCTGTCCTGGTAGGAGTCAGCCCGCAGCTTTTCACTGCGCGCAGCCTCTTCGGCGAACAGTGCCTTGAGCTTCTCGACCATCTGGTTCATGGCCAGCACCACTCGTTTCAATTCAGGCGTGCGTGGCAGTTTCGGCAGGCTGAGAAACTCCCGTTTACTGATGGCTTCGGCCTGCTTGACCATCTTGTCCAGCGGGCGCAATTGCCGGCGCAGCAGCCAGCCGCCGAACATCGCGCTAAGCAGCCCGCACAGCAGCAACCAGACCAGGCTGCCGAGTGTGCTGTCCCACAATTTGGCCAGGGCGAACTGCGGATTGCTCAACACTTCGACCCGAGCCGCTTGCTCCCAGCCGCGCATGATCAATGCGTCGCCCCCTTGTGGGTGCAGGTTTACCAGACTGACAAACCAGTCGGGCACACCGTTGATTTTCGCCGGTGCGTCACGTTCTACCAGAACTTGTTCATCGATGATGTTGACCACCCGGATGCTACTGAAATAGCCACTGTCGAAAATCGAGCTGACCATCAGTTCCATCGTCGCCGGGTCGTCTATCTGCGTCGTCAGCGACAACCCCAACGCGGTAGCGGCATCCTGGGCGTGGGAGCGCAACTGGCCGAGCATCTGCTCGCGGGAGTTCTCCAGGCCGACAAAAAAACTGCCGCTGAACGCCACCAGCAGAAACAGGCAAATGGCGAGAAACAGTTGTTTGCGCAGTGACATAAACACGCTCCTTGCTGAGGCGGCTAGCCGTCGCCTACTGCTAACCGTCGTCGGAGCATTGGCCATCCTGGACGACGCCGACTGCAAGACATGTCTGGCTGCGGGCGCAGATAACAGAAGTCTAGGCGGTGTTTTTGGTGAAGGAGGGTAGGTCGTCGGACGAGTGGGGCATTGCAGAACTGTTTTTGCGGCGAGAGAGCTTGCTCCCGCTCGGCTGCACAGCAGTCGTAAAACCAGCCAGCTCGATGTGTCAGGGGGAATTGGGTTGAAGGGTTTGGGGTCGCTTCGCAACCCAGCGGGAGCAAGCTCCCTCGCCACAAAAGCTCTTTCACCATAGAGGCGAGATCAAGGCTTCTGCAGGGTTTTCTGCTTGAGGATGTAAACCGTCACCAGTAACGTACTGGTCAACATAAACCCCCGCGCCCAAGGCAGCGGCACCAGGTAGCAGGAGAACAGAATGCTCGCCCACATCAAGCCGATGGCGTAGACCTTGCCCTTGAGCGGGATGCCGTTGCCGTCCAGGTAGTCGCGAATCCACGGCCCAAGGCG
>Ga0209862_1000116_pt1 | contig 29587 bp, 27 predicted proteins | sample OrgsoiDNA_201061_FD_185809 | JGI IMG/M metagenome (GOLD analysis project Ga0209862, IMG submission 185809) | Permafrost soil microbial communities from the Arctic, to analyse light accelerated degradation of dissolved organic matter (DOM) -... | ecosystem: Environmental > Terrestrial > Soil >... | reverse complement strand
GGGAAAGGCTAAAAAACGCGTTCGGCCACCGCTGTCAAGCGGGAGAGCCGCGGCGACGCAGACGGAAATAAAAATCGATTTCGCCGTTTCCGCACGATGGTGTTTTTCATGGCTTTCCGGGGAAAGTCCGCGAGCAAGAAACAAAAAACCCCGCATGCGGGGTTTTTTTTGTTGCGTCTTGTCTTGTTGACTCCGTTGCCGGCCAAGCGAAAGTTACTGTGGGAAGGGCGAATTTGCTGTTTCTAGGGAGGGTTTTCCCTAGCGTTATTATGCAAAAAAATGTGGCTCACTCCCTGCGCCTGCACCTGCATTTTTTGCGATCCTCGCAAGAGTCGAACCATTGGAGGGCGAAAAGAACGTCACGCGCCGCCTGGCTCCGCGTCGGAGAGCCGGAAGAGAGCATTGCCGTTCGTCTAATTTAAGCGGATGTCGCCGTGTTAAATGCGGCGTTTAGGGCTTTTGCTTGCCCCCGAGATTTAAATAGCCAAAAGCCACGCCACCGAAGAAAGCAAGCCAGAATGGGCCCGCAGAGTGCCTGTGAAGTTTATATCATGTCGCGATACAAAATAAACTCTGTTGAATTCGGTTTAAATAAAATACTGGCTGCAAAAAATGCCGCCCAAAGGAGGCTCGGCCCCTTTGCGTCCGGCCCAAAAAGAGGCAAGAATGTTGTCGTAAGCATTGAGCAAGGAGGGCGGGAAAAAGACAACGCTGTTGGCTTTTGCTGCCCATTCACGAAGGCGGCGAATGACCGCCTCAAATCAAAAAACGCGCCATGCTGTGAAAGGGTGGCCCTGAGAGAAAAAAATGAAAAAAATTGCCCGTTTGTCCGCGAGCCGCCATTTGAGAAAATCATTTGGGGCCTTCACGCTGGTTGAGTTGATGGTCGTGATCGCCATCATTTCTGTTTTGGCCGCGGTCGCGCTGCCGGCCTACAATAATTACACGCTTAAATCAAAATTCAGCGAGGTGGTGTTGGCCACGGCGCCCACGAAGACCGCGATTTCCACGTGCGCCGTGTCGGGAGACTGCGTCGCAAATGGCGCGATAAGCCTGGGCGGCGGAGCCAGCGCGGAGACCCCGGTTGCTTTTGTGACAAGCAACTACACGCCATTGAGCCTTGCGGGACAATACGCGGGGGCGGCGGCTGTGATCTATTCAAACCGCGCTTATTATGCGCCACTCGTGATGCAGTATTATGGCATGACCGTGGACCAGTATATCGCGTGGGCGGTGCCGCAGGCCGTGGGCGGCGGCGGCTACGCCGCTTTCAGCTTGCAAGCCATTCCGTCGTCCATGGCCAACCAATTCAGCCCGCCAGCCACGGCGGGAGCCCTGTGCTTGATGGACTCGATCGGGAATTGCGAGAGCAGCCCGATCACGCCGGACGCCCTTGCCCGATACAGTGTGCCGTCCATGAACCCTGATCTGCCCCAAACCGGCGGATCCGGCTCTGGGAGCGGCTCTTCGGCCGCCACCGTTAATTTGCCGTGCGTGGGAACCGCCGCCGGTTGCTCTCCGGCGACCAAATATGTCGCGACGGTTTCCTATGACGCGACCGGCGTCATCACCGGCACCGCGCAAGCGAGCTCGGGCCTGAACGCCGAAACGTTCGTGCTGACGCCCTCGTTGTCGGGCGGCCGCGTGGATTGGGCGGCGTCCGGCACTTGCAAGACGCGCGATGGCGGCGCTCTCTGCTGAAAATTTAAAGAAGAATGGCCACCCCTGGCTGAGCCCCCGCCTGAAAAACCCGGTTTTCGGCGCCAATATGTCCCTATTGAAAAAAACAGAGAGAATGAAAATGAAAAAGAACATTGCCATGCCCGTTCGCGGCCCACTGGAAAAAGCGCGGGGCGCTTTCACCCTCGTTGAGTTGATGGTGGTGATCGCTATTATTTCGATTTTGGCGGCGGTGGCGCTTCCGGCCTACAACAACTACACGCTGAAATCGAAATTCACAGAAGTGGTGTTGGCCACGGCTCCCACGAAAACAGCGATTTCGACGTGCGCGGTCTCAGGCGACTGCGTCGCCAGCGGCGCGATTTCTTTGGGCGGCGTCGCGGCCGGAGGGGGCAGCTCTTTTGTGCCGAGCGCCGCCACCACGAATGCCACGAATGCCACGGCGATCATGATGGCCTACGCGCAAGCGATCAACCAGATGGCCGGCCTGGGATACAGCAACGCCCAACTGGCTCCCTTGGCGCAAAGCCTGTTGGACGCAGGCTATTACGTGCACCCAGTCCCGGCGGACCAAGCAAATTCAGCGGGGAATTATTGCGCGTCCGACAACGACGAAGTATGCAGCACCGTGATTCCTGCGACGCTCTTCAATCAATTCTACTCCTCAGGCGGCTCGTCGTCCGCGTCAGTCGCCTTGCCGTGCGTGGGCGTGGCCACGGGTTGCTCGCCGTCCACTAAATACGTCGCGAGCGTCTCCTACGACGCCACAGGCGTGATCACGGCGACCGCCGTGTCGAGCTCGGGCTTGGCCAGCGAGACCTTCACGCTCACGCCGGCGCTGTCGGCCGGCCGCGTGGACTGGGCGGCGTCGGGAACTTGCAAAACGCGCGCGGGCGGGGCGCTCTGTTAGGGCAAGGAAGACCGAGCGCCATGAATTTGGCCAGAAGCCCCAAGCCCCGCCAGCGGGGCTTTTTGTCATTTTATTGCGCGGATATTCGCGGAAAAGGCCGCGCGGGGCCGCAAACGGCAATTTGGGCGCGTTTGGCGCGTGCTCTCCACGCTCGGGGGTGTGTGTTTACACTTTTGAAAGAATCAGATTGGCGGGTTTGCGGCGTTCAGGCGCGCCAGGTAGTTTGGCGAATTGAGCCGCGGCGAGAGCGCTGGTCGGCTCCAAAAGCCTATCGGAGTCATTGTGCAAACAAGCAAACCCCCCCGTCGCTTTTTTCAAAAGGAAAAAGACAAAAAAACGCGCGCCGCGTTCACCTTGGTCGAGCTTTTGGTCGTGGTCGCCATCATTGGCATTTTGATGGCCGTGGCGCTTCCGGCGTACAACAATTATTCGCTGAAATCCAAATTTTCGGAGGTGGTGTTGGCCACGGCCCCGACGAAGACCGCGATTTCGACCTGCGCGGTGTCGGGGGACTGCGTGGCCTCGGGACAAATTTCGTTGGCAACCAGCGGATCCGCCCCCGCGGGGCCAACTGTGGCGGACGCCTCGACAACGACCCCCGCAAGCCTGGGACTGCTGTATGCCATGACGGTGGCCGAGCAGTTGACGGTTCCGGGGCGCACGCTGGCGCAGGCGCAAGCAGTGGCGAACAATGCAGTCATCACCCAGCAAGGCAGCCCGGGCTCTTATTTCGTCATCCCCCAGCCAGGAAATCCGGGCTCTTATTGCAGGACGATACCCGCCAAGCCGTATTACGCCACCATGTGCACATACACCTCGCAGCCAGCGAGCGTGATCGATTCGTATCTGAACGCCTCCGCCAACCCGTATTACGCCACAGCGAGCGCCACGCCCGGGTTGCAATCGCTGCCTTGCGTGGGTGGGGCGACTTGCGCTCCGGCCACAAAATATGTGGCCTCGGTCTCGTATGACGCCACAGGATTGATCACGGCGACCGCGCAAGCGAGCTCGGGATTAAATGCCGAGACGTTTGTCCTGGCCCCGCAGTTTTCCGGCGGTCGAGTGGATTGGGCCGCGTCAGGGACTTGCAAGACGCGCGCGGGCGGCGCTTTGTGTTGAGCCGCGAGCCCGGCGCCGTCCATGGGCGGCGAAAGCGCCCATCATCGCAAGGCCATTGACGCAATCTAATCTTTTATGGGCGCCGAAGAGGGGCGGTCTTCGCAAATGAGGAGGGGAAAATGAAAAGGACATTGATTCAGCGCGCAAAAGCGTGGGTGGCGCAAGCGCCGAAACGAAATAAAAGCAAGCAAACGGGTTTCACGCTTATTGAGGTGTTGGCTGTTGTCGCGATCATCGGCATTTTGGGCATCGTGGCGATGCCGGCCTACAACAATTACGCGTTGAAGTCGAAGTTTTCGGAGGTGGTGGTGGCCACGGCCCCCACCAAGTCGGCTATTTCCGCCTGCGCCGTGTCGGGGGATTGTGTTTCGGGCGCGGGCTCATCCGCGCAAATCTATGTGGGGGCGCCATCGACGCAATCATGCTCGTCGAGCATGCAGAACGTCTGCGTCAATCAGCCGCCCACCACCATGACCTGCCTCAACAACGGGACGGGCGTGCCGTGCTGCTCCTACACATATGGTTATCAGACGCTCAGCGGTCCCGTTTCCGTGCAGGTGGGCTCTTACTATTATTACCAATACACCTGCCAGGTGCCCGCGCAGACCGCATGTTCGCTTCAAAACGTCACCACTTGCGTCGGCGTGGCGGCCACCCAAAACCTTCCGTGCGTGGGCGGCGGTGGGTGTTCGCCAGCCACCAAATACGCGGCCAGCGTCTCTTACGCCCAAAACGGCGTCATCACCGCGGCGGCCGTTTCGGGATCGCAAGGCTTGGGCGGGGAGACTTTCGTGCTCACGCCGAGTTATGAGGGCGGCCGGGTGGACTGGTCGGCCTCCGGCACTTGCAAGACGCGGCAGGGCGGCGCGCTTTGCTGATCGAATGCTTGCGGCCTCGGCTCCTGAAACGAGCCGGCGGCGCCGGGCTGAAATCAGCGGCGCTGGGGCGAGTTTCGCGCTGCCGGATAGACGGCGCCCGGGAGGCGCAAGGCCCGCGGGCGATGTTTTTGCCTTGGGCGGGGCCGCGAATGGCGCTGAACGAAACGGGTCGCAGAATTGATTCGGTTATTGCGCGCTTGTCATTTTTGAAAGAATCGGATTGGCGGAATTGCGGCGCGGGGGGCGCCCGTATAGCTTGGGGCCTTGAGCCGTCGCGTCGCTGTCGGCGACAACGACATTCGGAGTTCACTGTGCAACCCAACAAGCCATTATCGCGCTCCCTGAGCAACAAAACCCCAAAGAGATCAATCTTGGCCTTCACTCTGGTCGAGTTGATGGTTGTGGTCGCCATTATTGGCATTTTGATGATCGTGGCGTTGCCCGCGTATAACAACTACTCCTTGAAATCAAAATTCAGCGAGGTGGTGTTGGCCACAGCGCCCACAAAAACCGCGATTTCGACGTGCGCGGTGTCGGGCGATTGCGTGTCGGGCGGGTCAATTGCGCTGTCAACGACCACGGGCGGCGGCCCCCCCACGGTGCCGCAGCTGCTGACGCAGCTCGCCGCGACCCCAAACACCAGCCAAACGCCGATCAACAGAAATCCGGCGCTGCTTTACGCCATGATTTACCAAAGCCAAATAATCCTCGGGCACACGCCCGCCGACGCCAACACGTATGCGTCAAGCTATGCGACGAGCGTGGCCGCGGGCTCGCCGTCTCCATACATCGTTGAGGCTTCTCCTTCCACGCCTGGCGATTATTGCTGGGCGACGACGAATTCCAGCAGCTGCACGGGATTCAGCGTGACGCCCGCGCAGATACAGGCGTCGATGACGGCGGACACCAATCCATTCTATAGCTACGTGGGCGGGAGCTCGACCACGACGATGGCGAATTTGCCTTGCGTCGGTGGTTCGGGATGCTCGCCCGCCACCAAATACGCGGCGTCGGTGTCGTATGACGCGACAGGAATCATCACCGCGACGGCGCAAACGACTTCGGGCCTGAAAGCCGAGACCTTTGTGTTGGCCCCCGCGTTGTCGGGCGGGCGCGTGGATTGGTCAGCTTCGGGAACTTGCAAGACTCGCGCGGGCGGCGCCTTGTGTTGAAAGCCCTGTGGGCGGAAATTTCTAGGGGCAGATGATTCTTACAGTTTAGAAAGACATCGGACCGGCGGAATTGCGGCAGGGGAGCGCTCGGGATACCGTGGCTCAATGAGCCTGTGACGAAACGAACGGAGTCAATGCCCCTTAGGAGCCTGTTTTGAACCCCAAGAAAAAACCCCTGCGCGCGCAGAAAAGCAAAAAAGCCATTTTGGCGTTCACGCTGGTTGAGTTGATGGTGGTGGTCGCCATCATCGGCATTCTGATGGTCGTGGCGCTGCCCGCCTACAACAACTATGCGCTGAAGTCCAAATTCACAGAGGTGACGCTCGCCACCGCGCCCATCAAGACATTCGTGTCGACGTGCGCGGTGTCGGGAGATTGCGTGTCGGCGGGGGCGATTTCCTTGGGCGGAAGCCCCGTGACCAGCACGCCCGCCACCCATTACACGTCGATTCCGAGTCCGATGTCGGTGGCTCAATTCAATGATTTTATGTACTCGATTCTGGTCAACGGGGGCGCCACGCCCGCGCAGGCCACGCAATTTGTCAACGACGATGGGCCGTATTACGCGGCGCACTATGTGATGCTGACGCCCTCGTCAGTCTACAACCCTCCGGCCCAAAGTTTTTGTTTCGGTCCCAATAACGGCACAGGAACCTGCTACGGGTTGGGGGCTTATGCAGGCGGCCCTGCGGTTCCAGACACCGTGTTGCCGTTGGCGTCGGTGGTGAGCATGCCGGTGAATCCCGCGATCACGCCGACCGCGGGCGGCGGCGCTCCGGCGTCGGTGCCCTGCGTTGGCCCAGCCAGCGGTTGCTCGCCCTCCACCAAATATGTGGCGGCCGCCTCCTCGGATTCAACCGGCGTGATCACCGCGGCGGCCGTGTCCGGATCAGGCTTCAAGTCCGAGACGTTTGTGCTCGTTCCATCGTTGTCCGGCGGACGGGTGGATTGGACGGTGTCGGGAACATGCAAGACGCGCGCCGGCGGCGCGCTCTGCTGAAAGAACAAAAAAGCCCAAAAACCAAGAACAAGGATTGCGAGAGCAAGCAAGGAGAGGCAAATGAGTGTGTCGCAAAGGGCGCAAAGGGCTTTCACGCTGGTCGAGCTGTTGGTCGTCGTGGCCATAATCGCGGTTTTGGCGGCCATCGCCTTGCCGATGTACAACAATTACTCGACCAAATCAAAATTCACCGAGGTCGTGCTGGCGGCCGCTCCGATCAAGACGTTTGTGTCCGCCTGCGCCAGCGACGGGAGCTGTGTCGTCAACAACGCCATCGCGTTCGCGCAAGCCTCATCGGGCACGCCCCCACCGCCGGCGCGGCCAGCCTGAGCGTGGCCCCCAGCTTGTACGCCTGGTATGACGCGCAAAGCGCATATTTCGCCGCATACTATGCCGAGAACACGGCGGCGGCGGTGATCGTGGACCCGGCGCAGCCGAACAACTATTGCGTGGCTTACAACGGCTCGGGCGTTTGCGCTCCAGCTCGCTGCACGCCGTGCGCGGCCACCATTCCGGCCGCCACCATTGGGCCGCAATACGTGGCTCCCGCGACGCCCGGGTCTCCGGCGACTCCGGGCGCGTCCTTGCCGTGCGTGGGCCCGGCCGGGTGCTCGCCGCCCACAAAATATGTGGTGCAGGCGTCCGCCAACAGCGTCGGAATCATCACGGCGGTGGCCCAGACGACCTCCGGGCTCAACGCGGAGACCTTTGTGCTGGTGCCGCAGCTGTCGGGCGACCGCGTCGATTGGTCGGCGTCGGGCACCTGCAAGACGCGCGCCGGCGGCGCTTTGTGTTGACGGGCGCTTTGTTGAGTTGAGCGCGAGGCTCTGCGGGCCCGTGGGCACAACAAGAATCCCCCGTTCCAACGCTTCCGTTGGCGGGGCTTTTGCCAGCAAGGAACGGCAAGGCGACGCCGGCCAATTCCAGAGAAAAACGCTCTCCGCCGACAAACTCGGCCCCAAGGCCATTATTACGAAACCGAAAGAAATCGGACGAGCGGAATTGCGGCGCGAGGCCGCTCTGGATAGCTTGGTCCACAAGCCCATAACAACATTTGTTGTCGACGCAAAAAATCAGAAACCTGTTTTGAGCCTCAATCACAAAGTTTTATGAGTTGAGCGAAAGAGCAAAAGATTTTGGCGTTCGCGCCGAAGCGCATGTGCGTGAAATGGTCAAAATGGGAGACGACCCCTGGCGATTCGTTGGCGCAAGCCGAGAGCTCATTGCGAATTGAAGCGCCAGCGCCATCAAAAATCAGGAGGAAGAGCGTGCGAATGTCATTTTTTAATGGTGTGAAGGCAATGGTCATGAACGAGCGAGGAGGAAAGAAAAAAAAGCAACGAGGATTCACGTTGATTGAGGTTTTGGCGGTGGTGGCGATCATCGGAATTTTGGGGCTCGTGGCGATGCCGGCCTACAACAACTACGCCACCAAGTCCAAGTTCGCGGAGGTGACTTTGGCCACCGCTCCCACCAAAACCGCGATTTCAGCGTGCGCGGTGTCGGGCGATTGCGTGTCCGGGATTGGGTCCGCCGCGGCGATCAATTTGCTCGGACCGCTGTCGTCGGCGCAGACGTGCTCGACCAGCACGCAAAACGTCTGCTCGGTCCAAGGCTATGTTTCAGAAAGCTACGGGGCGGGATGCACCTACATTCCAGGGGGCCTGGCCTGGTATTGCACGCACAATGTGTGCGCGGACCAGTCCGTCACGACCTGCTCGACGACCACGACCCAAAGCTTGATCAGCTTGCCGTGCGTGGGCGCGTCCTCCGCCGGTTGCTCGCCGGCCACCAAATACGCGGCGGCTGTCTCCTATGACGCCTCGGGCGTCGTCACCGCCACGGCGGTGAGCGGATCGGGGCTAAAAGGAGAGACCGCCGTGCTCACGCCAAGCTATCAAGGCGGCCGAGTGGATTGGTTTTTGTCTGGGACCTGCAAGACGCGCGCCGGCGGCGCCTTGTGCTAGAGACAGAATGTTTCGTGTCGATCGCGCAGTGCGAGCGCACGCATCGCGCGTGGGCCACGATGAAAGAATCGGCGCCGGAAAAGAAAAGAAAAGGAAAGGAAAGGAAAGGAAAGGAAAGGAAAGGAAAGGAAAGGAAAGGAAAGGCCTCGATTGTTTCGGGGCTTTTTCAATCCTGCCAACCAAGGCCGCGAGAAATGGCCAAAAAAGCTCGGCGAGCCGATTGCGCAATGCCTTTGGCTTTCCACCCAATGCTCCGAACCGCCAAAATCGAGCCACCGCTTCTGGCCCAAGATTTGCGCGCCATATTGCGCCAGCTGGAAAAAAGCGACCAAGATGGTCGCTTTTGTCGATCAGCGCCGGGCTGGGGTCAGCAAAGCGCGCCGCCTTGCCGCGTCTTGCAAGAGCCGGATGCTGACCAGTCAACCCGGCCATTTTCATAGCTCGGCGTCAGCACAAAGGTCTCGCCGTTCAGGCCCTGCGAGCTGGCGACCGCCGTGGCCGTGACGACGCCAGCCACATCGTAGCTCACTGACGCGACATATTTTGTGGGGGCATTGCAGGAATCCCCGCCGACGCAGGGCAATGCTTGCAGAGCTGGAGCGGAAACCGGCGCGCAAGTGGTGACATTTTGCGACGAGCATGTGGTGACATTTTGCGACGAACAGGTGGTTGAGGGTTGGTTGGTGCAGCTGTATGTGACATCGCACGCGTAAAGCCCTGGGACATAAGTGTAGCTGAACCTGTTCGTGCAGCCCGAGCCCGTGCTATAGAACCCGACCGAAGCCTGCACGCACACTTGTGAGTATGTGGTGTTGCATGTCTGAACGGGCGCCGTCGAGCACGTTTGCACAGGCGCTGTTGAGCAAACTTGCACAGGGACCGACGCGCCCGTCAAGTCAATGTGGGCGGCAGCCCCTGAGCCAGAAATGCAATTTCCTGACACCGCGCAGGTCGACACCGCGGTTTTGGTGGGACCCGAAGCCAACACCACCTCGCTGAACTTTGATTTCAGCGCGTAATTGTTATAAGCGGGGAGGGCGACGATGCCTAAAATGCCAATGATTGCGACAACCGCCAGCGTTTCAATGAGCGTGAAGCCTTTTTCTCTCGATCCTTCAAGGCTTTTGGAGGCCCGGTTTGCCATGAACTTCATGAAAATAATTTCCTGTTTTTTTGGTTATTTCAGTTTCGATCCCTTCCAGGCCAACCCTACCACTCGCCGTGCCCAGGTAAACACCGCCCGTCCCTTTTCTGCGTTTTGTTGACATTCCGGAGTCGCTCGGATGGCCGAGCGCGGCCACGACCGCGAAAATCGATTTTGAGCGCAGGCATTTTGTCTCTGCGCGTCTCGCCGACAACAGCCGCCACAGCGAGGGCCACGGCTATTTGCGCGCTCAAAAGGTGAGTTCACGGCCTAGCGCTTCGGGGCCGTTGCAAGGTGGGCGCGGACACGCCCAATTGGAGCGTGCGAGCATCGGTGTCGGTCGCGAGCGCTTTCAATGCCCGCGCGGGTGCTCCGGAGGTGTCCCGCTCCAAAATCCGCGGGCACGGGCTCTCAGACCGCCATGAAAGGCGTCGCGGGCGCCTCCCAAGACTGCGCGGTCTGCGCGGCGATGAAAAAAGACCTGTTACGAAAAAAGAGAAAGAAAAAAGCCCCGATTGCGTCAGGGCTTTTGCAATGAGGAAATCTCCATCGCGCGAAACGGCGCCGAAAGCGTGCGGCGAGCCATTTTTTCAAGCCCCCAAAGCGCCCTGGTCCGCTTGATGGATGGGCTGGCGCGAAGAGAGGGCCGTGGCATTCGCCATGTGCGGGGGCGCATTCGCCGCCCGAGCGATGAACCCGGGCAGCTGGGCCGCCAATTCGCAACGCGCGAGCAAAATGGCTTCCGCCAATTGGCTCTCGAAATGCTTGCCGCTGACGACGCCAGGCAAATTGGCGCGAAAAAAATCCGCCCACGTGAATTCCGCGAACGGGGCTTGCGTCTTTGCGTAAGCGCCGGCTTCCCGAGCGAGTCCCGCGAGGCTTCGGTAGGGATCGTCAATCAACTCGCTCACGCACTTGGGAATGCTCTCGCAGGTCAGGAGCTCGCCGGACGCTCCGTGCGGATGCGCCCAATGGCGCGCGACCATTTCAGCCCAAAACTCGCTCTTGCTCATTTTGGAGAAGTCATCGACGGTGTCCACCAAGACGCAGCCAAATCCGCCATCCATAACGGCGCGAGCCAAATGGTGATGGTCGAAAATGCGGCGCTTGCCGCTGGGGGCGATCACCGCTGGCACAGGATGCTCGGCCAGCCACTCTCGGCGATCGGGCGCGCTCATCAACTCCATTCTTTGGCGCTTTTTCTTCGATTCCACAAGCCCTACGGTGATCTGCGTGGGGCGCAAAACTGACGCCTCCATCCATTTTTTGGACAATTCCATTGCGTTTCCTGGCGGTGAATAATCACGGTTCGTGAGCTGAAAAAATATCTTATCGCAAAAAACGAGCCGATGGTTCTTTTTTCAGCCCGCAAGCCACAAGAAAGGCGGCGCGAGATTCGTTTCGTGCGTCAGAAACCAATAAATGAAATCGAGTCGAAAGGTTCAAGAAAAAAGCCTTCAAGGACGAAGGCTTTTTGTTTTCACGCGCGGATTTTGGAGTTTTTTTTGCTCGGCCGGAAGCGTTTGAGGCCCCGCGGCCAGGGCGAGAGCCTCAAATCTGCGCGAATCCGCCGTCGACGAAGAGCTCCAGGCCGTTGACAAAGCTGCTGTCGTCGGACGCCAAAAAAACCGCGGCTTTTCCGATTTCGCTGGGTTGCCCGATGCGCCCCATGGGCACCATGCTCGCCATCATTTGGATGAAGCCGTCTTTTTGGTCCGGCGGCACGATGCCCGCCAACCCCGGGGTGTCGATGGGGCCCGGGCTGATCACATTGACGCGAATTTGGCGGGTTTTGAGCTCAATGAGCCAAGTCCGCGCGAAATTGCGGATCGCGGCCTTGCTGGCGCTGTAAACGCTGAAATTTTCGGTGCCCTTGCTGCCCACGATGGACGCCATCAGGATGACCGTTCCGCCGTCGCGCAAGACGGGAAGCGCTTTTTGGACGGTGAAGATCGTGCCCTTTACATTGATGTCGAAAACCTGGCGATACACCTCTTCGGTGATGCCAGACAAGGGCTGCATTTCCCCGCCAATGCCCGCGTTCGCCACTAAAATGTCGAGGTTTCCCGCTTTCGCGGTGATTTCGGCATACAGCTTGTCCAAATCCGCGTTTTGGGAGACGTCGGCCTGAACGCCAATGGCCCCGTTGCCGATCGCGGCGACCGCGGCGTCAAGCTCCGCTTGCCTGCGGCCGGAAATGAACACGCGAGCGCCTTCGGCTGAAAGCTCCTTCGCGGTGGCCAGGCCAATGCCTTCGCTGCCGCCCGTGACCAGAGCCACTTTGCCGGCCAACCGACCCGAGCCAGGCGCCTCTGCGCCGCGTTCCCTGCTGTCGCTAGGGCTTGTCGCGGCGGGGCTGACGGGCGCTCCAGGCGTTTCGTTTTCAACCGATGGGTTGCTTCGCGGCGCATGATCGGCCTGTTCGCGAGAGCCATGTTCGCCGCGGCCTTGGGTTTCGGCGAGTTCGTCTTTGCCGAGCGGGTGCCCAGCGCCCGCGGGCGCGTTGCTGTTTTCAGCCGAATTGGAGGATTGGGTAGGGTTTGAAGTCGGTGTGTCGTTCATGTGTCATTCCTTAAAAAGTTAAATTGCGTTAAATCGGAGCCGTTTGATCGCATTGCGGATAGCCTTCGAGAAGGCGGTCCATGGGATCGGGCGGTTGGGCCGACACGGCCCTACGAAAAGAAAGGCTTTTTGGGCCGCAAGCGAGTTTGGCAAGGCGCAGTCGCCTTGGAAAATCGCGTCGAAAGCGCAAGAAGCGTCTTTCCTCACAACGCCCACGTCACCAACCCTGAGATAACTGAGATAAAGAGGGGGAGTCGCGAAAACACAATCCACCAAACTGAACAATCTCTTGCATGTCTTGCGACCATTGACGGGCGTCGGGCGATGAATGGCCAAGCGACTTGGCGGCGGCGTCAAAAAGAACGCCGAGCTTGCTTGATGTGGGGGCGATTTGTGCGAGAATAGCCGAGGCGGACACCATAAAGATTATCGCCGCAGCGCGCGGCTCCTAGCTCGTCGCTCACGGCGCGCGCCCTGAGCCCTCCTTCCCATTCCTTTGTTTTTGTGTCTGTTTATTCTTTTTCTGGGCTGTTCCTATTCCGTTGCATCCGCTCACAAGAGGGATTTTGATGTTTTTCGACCAACAAATTTTGGATCAGGACTTGCGCGACAAGGCGAGCGCGGGCGACGCCGAGGGCGTGAAAGAGCTGCTGTGCCTAGGCGCCAATCCACGGGCGGTGAGCGCTCGCTGGCCCAACGACACCGCGCTGTGCAAAGCGGCGCTCAATCAGCATGCCGAATGCGTGGCGCAGCTCGCCCCGCTGAGCGACCCAAATCAGAGCACGCTCGCGGGAACCCCGTTGCATTTCGCCGCGCGCGGCGGAAGCGCCGCCTGCGTGGCATTGCTGCTGCCCTTGTCCGATCCAGGCGCGCTGGACAATTTTGGCTGCACGCCCTTGATGAGCGCGGCCAACAACGGGCATGCCGAATGCGTGAGGGTTTTGTTGCCGGCCAGCGACGCCAACGCGCAAACCGTGGGCGGCGGACAGGCCGGCCGCAACGCCCTGATGCTGGCGGCGGCGAGCCGAGGGGCCTCAACCGCGGATTTGATTGAAATTTTGGCGCCCAAAACGCGCGACTTGAACGCCACGGACAGCCACGGATTCAATGCTTTGATGCTGGCCGTGCGCTATGGCCCCGATTGCCTGCCGGGCGAAACGCCGAGTTGGATGACGCTTGCGACAGAAACCGCCGCGAGCGCCAGGGCCGTCGCCGACGGCCACACCGCATTGGACATGGCCGTGGCCAAAGAAGCTTGGGCGGCGGCGGATTTTTTGGCGCCGTTTTCGCCCATCGAAAGCGTGCAAAAGGCTTTTGAGCAAGGCGACTCAAATAAATTGCCGCGCTGCCGGTCTGCGTTGGAGCGGCGCGCGTTGCAACAAGAGGTGAGGAAATCGGGCTCGGGCGCGGCCGAGCTCACAAACGAGGGAGTCTCGCTGGAGGCCGCCTTGTCAATGAAAAAACGCGCCCGCGCGCTTTGAGGAATGGCTTGTTTGTGGGAGAATGGGCAGATGCTCGCAGACAAACCTTCTCCCTTGATCATGAATCAATCTCCCGCCGGCGGCCCCGAAGCGATTGGCGACGCTGATCAATTCACGAAAAGCGCTTCGGCCCCACGGCCGGAGAGCCGTGTCGCGAGCACTCGCGAGGAGCGATTGTTGTTGTCCGCGGCGAGCGGCGGAAACGACGAAGCCGTCAAGGCGTTGTTGGCGGATGGGGTCAGCGCGCGAGTGGCCGAAGAAAGCCCTCCGCATGCCACGGCGCTTTGCAATGCCGCTTTCGAAGGGCATGCGGAGTGCGTGGCGTTGTTGTTGCCCCACAGCGACCCCAATCAGATGTGCGCGCAAGGGACCGCCTTGCACTTCGCGGCGAGTGGCGGAAACGCCGAATGCTTGAAACTGCTCTTGCCACACTGTGATCCCGCCGCGCTGGACAGCTTCGATTGCACGGCGTTGATCGTCGCGGCTGGCGGCGGCAATCTCGAATCCGCGCAGTTGCTTTTGCCTGTCTCCGACGCCAACGCCGTGTCGGGCTTCACGCGAGGAAATCGCAACGCCCTGATGGCCGCGGCCGCGCACGGCGGGGTTTCCGCAGGGGGATTAATCGCGCTTTTGGCGCCGGGCACCGAAAATTTGGACGCAAAGGACAGTGATGGGCGGACGGCCCTGATGCACGCGATTCGCAATGGCGGCGACTTGCGGCCGGGGCAAGCGCCCGCTTACGCGCCGCTTTTGGGCCGAGCGGACGCCAATATCGTTGACGGGACCGATGGATTCACCGCCCTGGAAATGGCGATCCAGGGCGACTGGATCGAAGACGTGAAGCGATTGGCTCCGTTCACGGATCTGCACACGCCTCGCCAAGGCTGGTGCCCCATTGATTGGGCCGTGCGGCACGCGGCATGGGAAATCGCAGACTTTTTGGCGCCGCTTTCTCGACCGGAGGACGCGGCCAAGGCCTTTGAGAAAATTGGCCAGGAAGGCATGCCGCACTGGGCGGCGCGATTGGAGAACGAGGCGCTGCGCGCCGCGGTGGAGGAAACGGCCGCAAACAATCTCTCAAATTCCTCGCAGCCACAAAAAAAAGCGCCATTAAAAAGAAAATCACGCGCGCTTTGATGCGTTTGCATCGGAGCCGCGAAAAACGCTCACGCGTCAGGGCGCGGGGGCGTCGGCCGCTGTCGAGCAAAGGCCCCCCCTTTTCGGGACGCAGAGAACGCCAACTGTCGCGTTGGATGGGCGGCGAGGTTCTGCCAAATCGGGTTTGCGCGCAAACCCAAAGTCCGCGAAATCCACGCGAATCCAAAAGCTGACGAGCTGAGCTTGATGGGCGCCTAGGAAAAATGTAAAAAGGAGCCCGATCGCAAGGAGGCGGGATGAAAAAAACACATTTATGGCCGCGTTTGTTTTTCGCGACAACGTTGGGGGCCTCGTCAATTTGCGCGCGAGCTCAAGCGTTGAGCCAAAATCTGGCGCGGGATGTCTTCGAGCATCCAGTGCGGCCCTGCGAGTTCGATTGCAGCGCGACATCTCACGATGATTTCGCGATTTTTGTGTCTGATTGCTGCTTGGGCGTGGGCTTGTTGTTTTTGCTCAAGGCTGCTGTCGTCGCAACCGAGCGCAAGAAAGACGCGCGAGCAACCATGGTTTGGGAACCCCTGGCCTATGCGGCCACAGGTCTGGTTCTTGTGACATTGTCTTTTTTCAAGCCATTGTCGTGAACCGCGCCGTTTTCGCGTTTCTTTGCTCCAAACCAACTCGCGAAACTCCTCGCCGGCTCAATGGGAAGAAGGCTGTTCGCGAAAAAAAGCGGGGAGGCGGTCGCTTCCAAAATGGTTGATTTGAGTATTGACAATGAAGGTTTTGGTGTGTAAAAGAAGGGCATAGCATAAAAAGCGGCCCTCGGCATAGAGCGAACGGTCCGACGATTGGCAGCCCGTCAACGGCCATGCTGTGCGGCCATTCAACAATCAACCGATAAAGGAAAAACCATGAAAATGAAAATGCTCGCTGCGGCGATTCTGTTCACGTCCGCGGCCTTCGCGCAAGCCGGTCAGGCGAAAACGGAGCTGCTGTCGATCCAAACCATCGAAAGCGGAGGCGTGAAAGTCGATTTGCCGACCACTCGCGACGACAAGGGCGTGGTGTGCGTGGGCTACTTGAAAAGCGCTTCGCGCAAGACTGACGGCACAATGGATCTGAATGTCGGGCGTTATTGCGGCGCCGGAATCGAGAAAACCACCGCCTCGAATGGCGTGTGGCCGCAAGGGCTGGACGCAATCCAAACGGTCTCCGAAAACGGCGTCTCGTCGCAAACGCTTGTGACACACTCGGTTCACTGATCGCCCAAGAATCGCCGCAAGAGGCGCAGTCCGAGCCATTTTGCGGAATGCGCCCCGCCGACGGATCCGCGTGGGAAAAGAAACAGCAAGCCATTGGGTTTGCTGTTTCTTGTTTTGTGCGCCAAGGCCCTCGCCAGCGAAAATGGACGGCGTGGGCCTGTGAAAGCGGCAGCCCCCCCAAGATTGCGCACCCGCGCCGCTGGATCAAAGAGCGCGCGGAGAGCGCCGTTTTCCCGAAGAGCCATGCGCGGAGCCCGAATCGGCCGAAAGCGGCGCCTCGCGAATAAACGACGCCCGCTCGTGCCAGGCGAAAAGCCACGGCGTCAATCCTTGGCGCCGTTTTTGCCGCTCTAACTCCGGGACGGCGTCCAGGGGGCGATCCGCTTCTTGGGCCAGCCGCGCGTCGATGTTGGCGAACGCGCTGTCGCGCAGAGCGGGCAAGTCGCCTTCCTCCATATGGCGCGCAATCCAATCGAGCGAGGAGAAGGCGGACGCCAAAAGCGCCGCGCTGCCCAGTAGCGGGGCCATGAAAAGGGGGGATGGTTGGGCACGCCGCCAAAGGCCCGCCAAGGTGGCGACGCGGCCGCGCTGCGCGCTGGACGCCAGAACCAAAAGGTGATCGCGGGCGGCAATGAATGGCCACAGGCATTCGACGGTGCCGAGAGCATGAGGCTCATCCAAGCCCGCGATTTCGCAAGCCAACTCAGCCAGGAGGCAATTCTCTGGATCTGCGTTTGGGGCTTGGGCGGCGATCGCCGCGAGCGCGCCTAGAGTGTCGGCGAAGCGCTTGCGAACCCCGGGCGGGAATTGGGGCATTTGGGCCATTTGATGCGCGCAAAGCGACATCGCGGAGGCTTGATCGCTCGCGACGGCGTTGGGATCGGAAAAGGGCACAAGCCAGCGAACCATCTCTGCGTGACCATGAAAAGCGGCGCGCTTGAGCAAGGAGTGCCGGTCAGCCATGTCTCTCCAACGCCGCTCGCCGAACCGGTCCGCCAAAGCTTGCGCGATCGGCACGCTGCCGCCTGCCACCGCGCTTTGGGCGACGCGCCAGAAGGAGGACGAGTGAAAAAGAAGTTCGTCCGGGGTTCTCGCGAGCCATGCGCAGAACAGGGCGAAAAACCCGCTCTCCGCCGAGACAGAAGAAGCGTCAAGCAGAAACTGGTCGTCAAAGAAAATAGACGCGGGCGCGGCCCGCGTGTCCAAATCGCGCAACATGCCCGCCACTGTTTCGGCGTCTCCGGCGAGGGTCAGGGTTTTCAGCCGGGCGAGCTCGTCGTCGCTGGGCGACAGCGCAACAGAGGCGCATGCCGCGTGAGCCGCGCAGAGAGGCGATGAGGCCGGGAGGATTTGGTTTGTCATGAGCGGGGCACGGGTGGTCACAGCGATTTGGCGCGGCGAGCGCCAAGCGCGGCGTCCTCGCCGGGAGTGATGGGCCGGCTGGCGAAGCTTGAGGCGCCTCGGGAGCGCGCGGGCTCAGCCATCGCAGACCAAATGGAGCTGGATTCTGTCCGAGCGGCGTGCAAGGGCATGAGTTCGGGGCCGCCGCTCGCCAACGCCGCATCAGCAAGGCCTGGATCGACAAAGCCAGAGAGGATGTCCAGAATGCCCCAAAATCGCCCTGCCCGCGCAAAATCCCATGCGCTCCGTCCCCCATGGGTCTGCGCCAACGGATCTGACAAGGGCAGAAGCTCCTGAATCGCCGTGAGGTTTCCGGCTTTCGCCGCATGCAGAAAGGCCGTGAAGCCATGAACGTTTCGAAGTTCTGGATTGGCCCGCGGCAGCAAAAGGCGCCCGCTGGCGCGAACTGCGCGGGAGTTCGTGGATTTCGATCGAGCCCAGTGCATGAGGGAGCAGCAACCTTCCGAATCGATTCGGCTCGGATCGGCTCCGGCGGACAAAAGAACGGCCACCGCCTCCGTGTCCGAGCGGAGAGCGGCCAGCATGAGGGGCGTCGGGCGGAATTGGGCTGCGCTCTGGAGCCCATGGATATTGAGGTCGGAAGCGCAAAAAGGGGCATTGGCGCGCTCTCCCGAAAAATACGGCAAAAGGCGCTGGAAAGTTTCGCTGGATGAGCGCGCGGCCATGCACAGAGCCAGCAAGTGATCCATCCGCGGATCGCGCAAGGCGTCTTGAAATTGAGGAGCCTCCAGCATCACGCGCATCACTTCTCCGCAATCGCGGCGGTCCAAGAAAAGGGCCAATTCAAGAATCGTGTGCTGGTCACCCGGCGCCCGCCAAAAGGGATCCGCCTTGGCCACCAAAGAACGCAGCGGCGCGCTGACGCCCATGTCGACGCAGCGCGCGAGTTCCGCTCCGGGGGAGAGCAGTCGCTTTTCCGCCGTCGTCGCTGGAAGCGAAGCGGCCTCGTGCGCTTGCTCGTTTTTTCTCTCGCTCATTATTCTTGCCCGTGCGCGCAAGCGCAGCCTCAATATCGATTTGTGCGGCCAAGAGGGCTCGGAAGCGCCTCCGGTCGCCTATTGTAGCGGTTTTTCGGCGCGTTGGCGTTCAAATCGCGTGAAATTTCCGTTGCTTTGCGCCCGGCCGCGTCGGCGGAGCGGGAGCGCGAGCCGTCAGGCGCCTCTGCCAAAAAACACCTCCAAGGTTTGCGCCAAAGCGTGAAATTTCGTAAACTGTGACGCACGGGCGCGCCTCGCTGGGCGAGGGAAAACGCGCCGCCCATTTCCCCCGCGATTCGTCGCCGCCCAAGAGCCGCCAATCCATGACATCCCCTTCCCACGCCTTTTCCTTAAAGCCGGCCATGCAAGCCGCCGCCATCGCGGCGGAAGCCGTCGCAAAAATGTGGAAGATGGGCCGGGAGGACGCCGCTGTCGCGCTCCACGAAGCCTTCGCGAGCGCCGACCCGGGCCAAGACCTGAGCGCGCGGCCCATGGCGCTGCTCGCTTTCATCGAAGAGGGCCAGGACGGCTTCGCGAGAATCTCGGGCGAAGAGGATTTTGACGAGGGCATCATCGATTGGATCGCCGGCGAGATGGAAAAGAGCCAAAAAGCCATCGACGCGGCATGGGCGGACTGGCTGGCGCTGCCAGACCGGACACAAGAAAGCTCCGAGCAGCGGCACGAGGCTCAGCGGGCGCTCGATGACTGCGCGCAGGCGCTGTGCCAGGAGGTTTCGCGCGGGTGGCACAAAGCGCTCTTGCTGTGGGCGGAACGACATCCGGAGCGTCGGGCCAAAGTGGGCGAAAACGCGCGAGAATCGGTCCTGGACCGCCATGTTTTGTCCGCGGGCATCGCGCCCTTGATGCTGACTCCGGCGAGCGCCGAGGCGGCCGCCAACGGACATTCCAGCCCCGCTGGCCGCGAGGCGCAAGTCAACGAAATCGTCGAATCGCTCGGCAGCCTGGCGAGCCGATCCCCGCACGCTCTGGCCGCATTGGTGCGCCACGCGGGCGACCTGCGCCGCGCGGGCGAGTTTGAGCCCGATTCCGCCGTCTTTTTGGCGCAAGAAGCGCTCTGCGCGTGGGCAGCCGACCAAAACCGCATGCCTTGGAAAAGGCGCAAGGGCGAACGCGAGGCGCGCTCGGACGCCGATGGCGTTTTCTTTGAGGCTCTGACGCAATTCACAAGCGAAGATTGCGCCTCGTTCTGGTCGGCCGATTTTTGGTCGCAAAAGCCCGCTGACGAAAAGCGTCCCGCGGCGGTGCGCGACACGACGGAGCCCAGCCCTTTCGCGACGCGCTGGGAGATGCTGCGCAGCGCGAGCTGGCAAGAGCCCATGGGCCTGTCGCCCGACAACGACACCGCTTGGACAAAATGGTGGCTCGCGCTGAGCCAGGAAGCCAAGGCCCCCGGGCATCCATTGGCCCAGGCCGAGTTCTCCTTGGGCGCCGCGGCCCGCAAAGAGCTGTTCAAGTCGCCGTTCGGTGTCGACCAAACCGTGCTGCGCGCGCTCAAAGAGAATTTGCTCGATTTGGATTGGGCCGCGAGCGGCCAGTCCCTGGGGCAGTGGCTGGCCGATTGCCAAAGCGGCGCGCGCCACAACAGCGAGCGGGGCGGAGATTGGGCGGGCGCGTTCGCGGCGGTTGCCCGTCAGTCAAGATTCGCTCCGGATGGCTGCCTGTGGGAAGCGCACGACAGCGCGGCCAACGCGGCGGCCAACGCCGAGTGGATGAAAGCCGAACGCGGCTCCTCGGCCCTTCTGCCCAACGCGCTCATGCTCAAAGAGTGCGCGGCCTCGATCGCCGTGAACGGGGCGTTGGTCGCGCTGTTCAGCGGCGGCGACGAAAAGGCCGCCGCGATGCAAGTGGAGTTGGCTGTCGAGGGGTTCGCGGCCTTGGAGCGCGCGGGCCTCAAAAGCCATGCGCCGCGCCACGAGTCGCTGAGCGTGGAAAGCGCGTGGAAAGCGGGCCGGCAAAAGAAGCCTCTCGCCGAGCGGCAGCGCCCGCGGGCTGACGCGCTTAGCGCGGCCATCGAGGCGTGGGCCCTTGGGCGCGTCGCGCGCGAGGCGCGCTCGGAGGCCTCCGACCATGCGGCGCCCGGCGAGGAGGCCCTTGGCGGAGCCCCCCGCAAACTGGGAGCGCAACGACTGTGAAAGAGCAAAGCATGAGCGAGAAAAAAGAGCGGTCAGCCCAAACCGAAGAGCAGGCTGTGCCCAAGGGCGATGCCCAGCGCCAGCGCTTGGAGAGCGAGGCGCTTTCCGCGCTGAAAGAGCGCCGGCTCGTCCAGAAAGAGCGAGTTGGCCGAGCATTCGCTTGCGTCAAGCAAGACGACCTGGCCGGGCTTCAAGCCGAGCTGTCGGATTGGCCGACGTGGGAGGCGGACGCCAAACGCCGGGGGGAGGATGAAGACCTGGCGTTCTCTTCTGACGAAGTGGCCTCCTTGCTGATGGCGGCCATCCCGAAGAGTCCGCGGTGCGCCGATTGGCTCATCGGGCAAGTCGAGTCCGCGGAGCCTCCGCGCCCGCAGGACCAGGACCAAAAGCCCCTGATGCGCGCCATGGTGGTGGAGCCGGACAGCCCAATGGCGGCGCAGGCGGCCGAATGGTTCGCTCGCTTGATCCCCAAATCTCGCCTGGATCTCCAAGACTACAACGGCCGCACCGTGAAGACTCGGGCGGGGGCCAACAAAAATCCAGGGTTTGTCCAAGCGCTGCTGGACGCGGGGGAGAATCTCGACGAAAAAGACGGGCGCGGCTCTTGGGCGATCCTGAGCGCAAGCGTCAACGGGGCGACGCAAACGCTTTTGGCGCTGATCAAGGGCGGCGCGAGCGTGGACACGATCGACGACAAAGGACGAGACGCTTTGATGCGAGCGGCCTTTCAAGGAACGACAAAGAGCGTCGCGATTTTGGCGGCGCACTGCGACCTGAGCCGAGTGTGCGACGCGGCCGCCGCCGGGATCGAAGGCGCTCGCGGGGCCGTGAGCGCCTTGGAGCTCGCCCTGTTGGCCGTGCGCCGCGATCCAAGCGGTTTCGTGAACAGCCCGCGGTGGGCGACGGTGGACGCCATCGGCGCGCGCCTGGAGGCCCAGGGCATCGCGACGCGCCGCCAAAAGGAGACGCTGCGGGCCGCCTGGGCCATGGGAGGCTTCGAGCGGCTGCCGCAAATGGCCGCGGGCCGCGAAGCCAAAATGCTTGCCCAGGCGACCGGGTTGGCGGCGAAAAAAAGAGCCAAACGGGTGGCGAACGAGCGCGGCCAAACGGCAAACTCCTCCACCGAGGATAAAGCCATCGCCGCAGGCGCGCCGAGAGCGCGCGCAAAGCCTCGCCGCATGTGATCCGCTTTGCCAACCCATCGAGCTTGATGCCGAGCGGTGAATTGTGAGGGGATTTCGGCGTTGATGGGCGGGAGGAGGTCTTCAAAAAGAAGCGCCGCAAAGCGATTCGTCCGCGCCCTTTGACGAATGAGCGGCCTGTGAGACAATGGTGAGAGTCGGGCTGCGGCCGCCGCGGCGAGGCCGTGTTCGTCAAATCAACCGACGCGGTTGATGCGGCGCCCAATCCGCCATCACTCAATGTTTAAGGGCCGCGCCGGCCAGCAGCCAGTCCATTCCGACCCTCCACCATGACGCAAGAAAACATGACGCACGCCGCCCAACTGCCAGAAGACGCGCTCGAAACAGATGACTTGAACGCGAATTTGGCGCGCGCCGCGCAAGCCGCCGACCCTCATGCCGTGGCGCATTGGCTGACCCAGGGGGCGAACGCCAGAATGCCCCGGCCGGGCGGCGCCGCGCATTGGACAAGCCCGTTGTGCTTGGCCGCCTTTCGAGGAAGCGCTCCGTGCGTGGAGCTGCTGATCCCGCACAGCGACGCGAATTGGGTCAGCGCGGGCGGAACCGCCCTGCATTATGCGGTGCTGGGTGCGGTGCTGGGCGGAAGCGCCGCGTGCGTGGAGGCTTTGCTGCCGCATTGCGACGCTCGCGTCCCCACGCCGCATGGTTTGACGGCTTTGATGAACGCGGCGGCAGGGGATAATCCGCTTTTGGTGAGCCTGCTGTTGCCCGTGAGCGACCCGGACGCGGTGTCCGAGGATGGCAATGGAGACATCAACAACGCGCTGAGCCATGCGTTGGCCAACAAAAGGGACACGCCGGAAAATCGTGAAATCGTGAATATGCTCGTCGAGGCGACTCAAAACCTGGATTACAAAAACAGCGGCGGCCAAACGGCCTTGATGGTTGGGGTCGACAACGTTTTTCTTCGCGGAGACCCAGAAAAAGAGGGCGACTACATGTATCTGCCTCTGTTGGGCCGCGCCGACGCCAATGTCCGGGACCCCGATGGGATGACCGCTTTGGAGCAAGCGGCCCAAGTCGGGGATTTGGGGCAGGTCAAGGCGCTGCTTCCGTTCACTGACGTGGCCAATCAGCCTGAGGACACCGTTTCGGCCATTCGGTTGGCCGCGCGCGGAGATTTTTGGAATGTGGCGGATTTTCTCGCGCCGTTTTCTCCGCGCTCAGAAACCGATTGGGCTTTCGACTGTTGCGGCCGAGGCCGAGACTGCATGCCCGTTTGGGCCGCGCATGTCGAGGCCGAAGAGCTTCAGTCGGTCGTGAATGAGGCGAGCCGAATGGCCAATCCGGAAGAAGGAGATTCAAGCATGGGGGCCGCTCATGCCTTGGCTACCAAAAGGGCTCCGCGCGCGCTTTGACGCCTCTGGATGCCATGGATATTGGGTTGTTTTTATGGGAGTTTTTTGTCTTTTGTTCGGGGTTTTTGATTTCGTTTTTTTTATTTCGTTTTTTGAACGTTCGCCTCGAAGAGGCCCGTGAGGCAAGCCAATGATTCCAACAGAAGCATTTCCCAACTCAATGAGCGTGACCGCGGAATTCACCAGCCAAGCGCTTTTGGACGAACAGCTGAGGGATGCCGCTGGCGAGGGAAACCTTGGCCTCATGCAGCAGTGGGTGGCGCGCGGGGCGAATCCCAAGGCCGTCAACCCAGCGGCGCGGATTCAGCAAACGGCCTTGTGCGATGCCGCCGCGGCGAAGGCGAACAGCGAGGAGTGCGTGAAGTGGCTGTGGCCGTTGAGCGACCCGAAGCACGTGAGCCAATGGGGCTCGGCGCTGCACTGGGCGTTGATGGGCGGAAACCTTGCGGCCTTGCGGCTTTTGATTCCCGTGTGCGACGCCTCAGCCCTCGACAAAGAGGGGCAAACGGCGTTGATGAAGGCCGTCAATCTGGGAAGCGTTGAAGGCGTGAAGCTGATGATTCCCGCGAGCGACTTGAGCGAGCGCGGGGGCGAAAAGAACGAAGGGCGCAACGCCTTGATGCTGGCGGTGGTCTCGAAAAATCAAAACAGCGGAAAAATCATTGCGCTGCTGGCCGCCAACATGACCGACGAAGAGCTGGACGCGGTGGATGCCGAGGGCTGCACCGCTTTGGCGGCCGCGGTCGCCACGGCGCCAGGGACCGGAGAATTGAACTTCACGCCGCTTTTGGGGCGCGCCAACGCCAACATCGGCGCCGGAGAACCCAACGGCGCCCCGCTGGGCATCGCCGTTGAATTCAATATTCTCGCCGCGGTCCAGGCTTTGATTCCGTTCACAGAGCTGCGGCGCGCGCCGGGAGTGATGTCTCCTGTCGAACGGGCGGCAAAACGCGGGCATTGGGAAATCGCGGAGACACTGGCTCCGGTTTCTCCCCGCGAGGACGCGGATCGCGCGCTGGCCATGGCAAACGGAAAAATGCCGTTGTGGCTGGCGCGCTGCGAAGAAGAGGCGCTTCGCGAAACGGTGCGCGAGCATGGCGCGTCGCCCCATTCGCGAACGGCGGCAAAAAGGCCGCCGCGCGCGCTTTGAGGGCTAGCTTTTCTGTGGGAGAATGACAAAGCGGGAAAGAGGGGCGAATCGCCTTTTCTCACGCCCATTTCCCTTCTGCCAACGTGTCCCAGGAAACCAGCGTGCCAGCGACAGAAACAACGCGAACCCCAGAGCAACGGCGTTTGGACCAAGAGCTCATTGAAGAGGCGAGCGAGGGCAACCTCGCGCGGCTCAAAGAGTTGTTGGCGCAAGGAGCCAATCCCCGAGCGGTGAATGCCTTGTGGCCCAGAGACAACGCCTTGTCCGCCGCGACCCTAGCCGACGAAAACGCCGCCGAGTGCGTCGCCTTTTTGCTCCCGCTGAGCGACGCCAATCACGCGGGGCCCAATGGCTCGGCGTTGAATTGCGCGGCCAGCCAGGGCGACGCGGAATCTGTTCGATTGCTCATTCCGGCCTGCGACGCCTCCATTCTCGACGAAGATGGCCACACGGCGCTGATGTGCGCGATTTTGGCGGGAAGCGTCGAGTGCGCGAAGCAGTTGATCCCCGTGAGCGATTTGAACGCCCGGGCGCATGGCGGCCGCGCCGGCCGAAACGCCCTGATGGTGGCCGCGAGCTCGGGCGACAAAAACACCGGAGCCTTCATCGCTCTGTTGGCCGCGGAAATGACCGACGAAGAGTTGAACGCGGTTGACGAAGAGGGCGCCACGGCGTTGATGTTGGCGGTGCTCTTCGGCCCGGATGAAGGGCCCGAGGTCGATTTTGCTCCACTGTTGGGCCGCGCTGACGCCAACCTGAGAAACAACGAAAAGCGGTGGACCGCCTTGAACATGGCCATCGGCAACGGCAACCTCAGAGAAGTGCAGGCGCTGGCCCCATTCACGAAAATGACGGCCACCGCATATGTCCCCCCCATTGAGTTGGCCGCGAAACAAGAACGATGGGAAATCGCTGAATTTCTAGCCCCAATTTCCGCTCGCAAAGACGCTGATTGGGCGTTGGATTACGCCCAAGGGCGCATGCCGTTGTGGCTCGCGCATTGCGAGGAGGAGGCTCTTCGCCAAGTGGTCCAAGAGGCCAGCGCGGCGCATGAAGAGAAAACCGAAGAAAATGGATTGCCCGCGCGCGGCGCGCGGCTCTCGAAAAACCCCGCAAAACGCACGCCGCGAGCGCTTTGACGGCTGGCCGTTTTGGGTCGTGAGGCAATGAAACGCTTCGCGGGATGGACAATGCCAGGGACCCGCGAGAAAATAACGAAGAGGCCCGTTTTCGCCCGAAACCCCCCGTCTCTGCGATGGGCGACCCGAAGAGCGGGAATGGGCTTTCGATCAACCCATCCTAGGCCAAGAGACAAATTCATGAGCTCAAAACCGAACAATGTCGCGCCGGCAGGTGAAGCGCGGCCTGCCTCCGGATCGCTGGGTCGGTCGATTCGCGCGTTCGCGGCGTTCGCCAAGGTCGTGGCCCTGCGCTTGCCCGCAAAAACGCCCGATGAGTGGGCGGCTGTGGGCGAGCAACTGATTCGCGCGATAGACGCTCACGACGACAGCGTCGCGGCGGTTCTGCTGAAGCGCCATGGGCCGCAATTCGCGAAAGAGGCGTTCGGGAGCCGCGGGCCGCGATCGGCGCTCGCCTTGTGCGCGTCGCGCGGGCTTTCCGAAAGCACCCGGGTTTTGTTGCCGCTGAGCGATCCGCTCGCCACCCACGAGGACAACTTCGACGCGCACAAGGCCGTTTGGCCCGAGGTATGCCCGAGCACCGCTCTGTTCGAAGCCATCGCGGGGCGCAACATCGAGGTTTTGAGAATGATCGCCCCGGTCTCAGACCTTTTGCATGAGCGCGGGCCCGGCCTGAGCGTTTTTTGGCGCGCAAGCGCCCTCCTGCAGGGCTGGAGCGCCGTCGACAATATCGTCAGCGGGCCAATGTTCATCGCCCTCATGGACGAAAGCCTGCGTCGGCCGCCAGCCAGCCAATCTCGCCTCTTTCAATCCGCGCTCAAAGAAATCCGCGAGGGGCTCGCCGACGTCAACGGTGTCACCAATGGGACGCGGAAAAACATCGAGAAGCACAACCTGGTCGAGGCCTTTGTCGAACGCGTGCCCAGCGAGCTGCTAGAGTCGATTTTCGCGAATCAAGATCCTCGGTTTCCCCTGCCGCCCGAGCTGCGCGCGCCTCTTGCGGCCAAGCATGAAGCCTGGGCATTGGCGCAGGTGGTCGCGAAAGCGAGCGAGGGGAAAACCGGCCAAAACGGCGAACCCGAAGCCCCGAATCGCGTCAAAGCCCCACGGAAAGCCGCTCGGCTGTGAACCGAGGAGGCCGGCATATCCAGCGGGGCTTCCAGAAGCCAGGCCATTTGGGTTGGAGCCCGCCGCCGCAGACATCGCTCGCCTTGCGAGCGCAATCAAGATTTGCGCCAAGCGCGGATTTTCAGGGACGTTGGCGGTGGCCGGAGAGTCAGCGGTCCGTCGACGGGGCGTCCTCGCCCCAAGGGAAACAAAGGGGAAACAAGCGAAGCCCCCGACAGGGGCGCCCGCCGTCGAGGGCGTTGCCGCCCAATCGCCTCCGCGAAGCGCAAGTGGTTCATCAAGGACGGCCGACGCGCGCGCTTGGACGACTTGCCGTTTTGTGAGAGAATGGCGGAAGGGATAAACACTCCTCGATTTTCATTTTTTTCGTTTTTCGCTCAGGAATCGTCGTGCACACAACAACGCCAAGCCCAGAGCCACGGCATCTGGATCACGAGCTCATGAAAACCGCGGGCGAGGGCGACCTCGCGCGGTTGAAGGAGTTGTTGGCGCTCGGAGCCGATCCGCGCGCGGCGGAGCCTGAGTGGCCCCGAAACACCGCTTTGTGCGCGGCGACTTTGGCGGATGAAAACGACGCCGCCGCGTGCGTGGCGTTGCTGCTTCCGTTGAGCGACGCCAACCATAAGGGCCCCAATGGCACCGCGCTCTGCAGCGCGGCCAGCCAAGGCGACGCGGAGTCGGTCCGGTTGTTGATCCCGGCCTCCGACGCCTCGCTGTTGGACGAGGACGGGCACACGGCGCTGATGGGCGCGATATTGGCCGGAAGCGTCGAATGCGTGAGGCTTTTGATTCCCGTGAGCGATGTGAACGCCCGGGCGCAAGGGGCTCGCGCCGGGCGAAACGCCTTGATGGTGGCCGCGAGCTCCAACGACGAAAACACCGGGGCGTTCATCGCCCTTTTGGCGGCGCAGATGACCGACGAAGAGTTGGACGCCGTGGACGAACAAGGCGAGACGGCGTTGATGTTGGCCGCGTGCTCAGCCCCCAACGAGGGGGATGACGTCGATTTCGCCCCGCTCTTGGGCCGCGCTGACGCCAATTTGCGGGCGGACTGCGGGGGCGCCGACACCGCTTTGAAAATGGCGATCGCAAACGGTGATTTGAGAGCCGCGCAAGCGTTGGCCCCTTTCACGGATTTGAGCTCGGCCGCTCCCGTGTCGCCCATGGACGACGACTTTTCTCCCCTTGAATTCGCGGTGGCGCGAGGGCAATGGGAAATCGCGGATTTTTTGGCGCCGCTTTCTTCTCGGACAGCCGCTGATTTCGCGTTGGCCGTCGCCAAGGGCCGCATGCCGTTGTGGTTGGCGCATTGCGAGGAGGAGGCCCTTCGCCAAGTGGTCCAAGAAGCCCGCGCGGCGCATGAGTCGGCCGCCGGCGAAAACGAACCCGGAGACGCCCGCAGCCGATCTGCCGAAACCCCTGCAAAAGCCGTGAAACGGACGCCGCGGGCGCTGTGAGGCGCGAGCTCTTTGAAAATCCTTGAAAAGCCCCGAGCAAGAAAGACGGGCAAAAATGACCCTGGACACGACAACCTTCATGAAAAAACCCCTTGAATCAGCGAAGCCCGGCGAGAAATCTAAATGGGGCGCCCTGTTGAATGTCTTGCCGGCGGCCATTTCGGGCGCCAGCGACGCCGGCAACGCGGCCTCTGCGCCATTGAAGGCTGAAAACTCAGATGCCGACGAAGCCCGGCTGAAAAGGCTATTGCTGCTCGCGGCGGACGAAGGGGACGCCAAACAAGTGGCCGCGCTTTTGGGCCACGGCGCGAGCGCCCGATTCAGCGAAAACCCTGGCGGCCCCGACGCGTTGTGCCTGGCGGCCGAGAGCGGCCACCTTGAATGCGTGAAGCTCCTGTTGCCGCACAGTGACGCGACGCGCGTGGGCGAGCATGGCACGGCGTTGCATTTCGCGGCGCACGGCTCGGGGGGGTCGATCGCCGACCCAGAAAACGCCGCGGCTTGCGTGGAGCTTTTGCTTGAGCGCTGCGACCCGAAGGCCTTGGACGCCCAAGGAGAGACGGCCCTGATGGTGGCCGCGCGCGGCCACAGCCCGCGCTGCGTGTCGCTTTTGATTCCCGTGTGCGGCGTCGACGCGATTGTTGGAAGCGGCCAGATCAAAGGCCGAAACGCCCTGATGATCGCCGCGAACCACGCCCACAATGAACGAGCCAAAGAAATTTTCGACTTGTTGGCGGAAGCGACCGCGGATTTGAACGCCACCGATGGCGAGGGGGACACCGCGCTGATGATCGCCGTCGGCGCCACAATCAAAAGAGACCCCTCTTCCCCTCTGGCTGAGCCGCTCATCTATGCGTCGCTGCTCGGGCAAGTGGACACAAGCGCGAAAAACAGCGACGGGTGGACTGCCATGGATCGCGCCGCGGCGGTAGACGATCTTCGGCAAGTCATGGCTTTGCGCCCGTTCACGGACTTGACGTCTGCTCGCGACAAAGCCGGTCGCCAGGAACTCGATGGCGATGGCGCGTTTTGGAGCGGAAGCAGCATCGGTGTCGCAACGAATCACGACGCGTGTCGCGTGGCGGACTATTTGGCGCCATTTTCGCGTCGCGAGGACGCGGACAGGGCCTATGTGGAGCTCGGAGCCGAAGACATGCCTCAGTGGGCCGCCTTTCTGAAAGCGGAGCGGGAAGCGAAAGCCATTCAAGCGATCATGGACCAATCGCGAGCGGCCAGCGCAGCGGCCACGGAGCCAAGCCATGCGGCAGCCGAACCCAGCGACAAGCCGCAAAAGCGTGCGCCGCGGGCACCCCGGGCGCTGTGATGAA
>Ga0209862_1000115_pt1 | contig 29656 bp, 25 predicted proteins | sample OrgsoiDNA_201061_FD_185809 | JGI IMG/M metagenome (GOLD analysis project Ga0209862, IMG submission 185809) | Permafrost soil microbial communities from the Arctic, to analyse light accelerated degradation of dissolved organic matter (DOM) -... | ecosystem: Environmental > Terrestrial > Soil >... | reverse complement strand
GCGGCCTCTCTCATGAACATTTTGGTTTGCGGCGCCACCGGATTCATCGGCCGAGCCCTCTGCGCGCATTTTGAGCGCGCGGGGCACTCGGTCGTCCGCGGCGTGCGCAAGCCCATGGCTTCCAATGAAATTCAGTGCGATTTTTCTCGCGATTTCAGCCCTGAAATTTGGCGCGAGATTTTAATCCGGTCCTTTTCGGTTTCCGATTCGGCTTTTTACTCGACTCTTGCTTCGACGCCTGACGCAAATTCGGGCTCGCTTCGCCTAGACGCGGTGGTCAACGCCGTTGGAATTTTATCTGAAACGCCCGGACAATCCTTTGACGCGATCCACCGCGCGGGGCCTTGCGCTCTGTTCGAGGCGGCTCGGGACTTGGGCGTTCCGCGCTTCATTCAAATTTCCGCCCTGGGCGCGGGGCTCGCCGACTCGGGCTACTTCACCAGCAAGCTCGCGGCGGATGAGTTTCTGTTGGCCCTGCCGGGCGTTGACGCTCGCGTGATTCGGCCGTCCCTGGTCTATGGCCCGGATGGGCAGTCGGCGCGAGTTTTTCGCGCGCTCGCGAGCCTGCCTGTCCATGCGTTGCCGGCAGGAGGCCGCCAACCCTTGCGGCCCGTCCATGTGGACGATCTGGCGGATTTGGCCGAAAATCTTTTGCGCGCGGATTCCACTCCTCAACCTGACGCCACAGTTGCCACAGCCTCCCTGGGCGCAAACCTAGATGCCCGAATAGTCGACGCCGTGGGCGCCACGCAGGTCGATTACCGTGGCATGCTCGCGAGTTATCGCTCCTCCATGCGTTTTCTTCCCGCCTGGCGCATTCCCGTCCCGACTCGATTGATGGATTGGGCGGCCGCCTTGATGGATCGCTCGCCAATCCGGCAACCCATGCTGTCGCGAAACACGTGGGCCATGCTCCAAAGCGCGCAGCCCGCGAGCGGCGCCCGCATGCGCGCGGTCCTTGGCAGAGTCCCCTTGGGCATCGGCGACTTCATGCGCGCAGACGGAAACGCCGAGGCGTGTCGCCAGGAAGCCCTTTCCTTTTGGCGAAATCCGACGCTGCGGATCGCATTGGCCGTCGTTTGGCTGTGGACGGCGTTTGTCAGCGCATTCGTGTATCCCGAAGCCGACAGCCTGGCTCTTCTCGCCCCGCTTCACCTCACGGGCCCCTTGGCCGTGGCCGCGCTCTATGGAGCTTCCGCGCTCGACTTTCTGTTCGGCCTGGGAACCCTCTTTTGGCCCCGGCGCAAGTTGTGGCTCGCGCAAATGGCCCTGATCGGTGGTTATTCCATCCTCATTGCCTTCGCGCTTCCGCAATTTTTGTGGCACCCCTTTGGCCCTTTGCTCAAAAACATTCCCATTTTGGCCATCCTTTTCATCCTGCTCGGCGAGGAGCGCAAATCATGAGCCTTTATTTGGCCATTAAAACTCTGCATATTCTGTCGTCCGTCCTCATGGTCGGCACGGGATTTGGCACCGCGTTCTACTTCTTTTTCGCGAATCGGACTAAATCGGTGCCCGTGATCGCCTCGGTGTCCCACATGGTTGTGCTGGCGGACTTGTGGTTCACCACGCCCGCGGTCATTTTTCAGCCGTTGTCGGGGCTTTGGCTGGCGCACGCGGCGGGTTTTCCGTGGAGCTCCTCTTGGATTGTGGCATCCGCCGCGCTGTATGTTATCGCGGGCGGTTGCTGGCTGCCCGTGGTCTGGCTGCAAATGAAGCTTTCGCAGATGGCCGCGCTGGCGCAAACGGCAGGCAACCCGGCTCTGCCGGCTCTCTATTGGCGCTACGCAAAGTATTGGGAATGGCTTGGATACCCTGCGTTTTTGGCCATGATGGCGATTTACTTTCTGATGGTGGGCAAACCCGCGTTGTGGTGAAAGAGGGCTTTTAGCGACAACATTTTCTCGACAAACACACTTGATGCGCTTCTTCACTCTCTTTTTTCGGATTTTCCATGCTTGCTTTTCTTTCACGGTTGTCGAATCGGGCCAACAAATCAGATAGCCTGCCCACACGCGCTTCGGAGGTCGCGCCTCGCCGTCCGCGCCGCCCGCGCGGCCAGGCTTGGGTCGCCACGACACAGCTTTGGAAAATGGTCGCCAGTCGCTACTGTTTGTTGGACGGCGACCGCGAAGCGGTCTCGACCTTGTTGCGCAGCGCGTTGCTTGACGGCGCCGACGCCACCTGCTCTCACGGCCTGCTGCCGGGTGGGGCAGAGCTTAATGCTTTGATGAAAGCGGCGTTCAACGGGCGCGCAGAATGCTTGGAGCCCTTGCTGTCGGTTTTGAACCCTGACGCGACCATGCCCTCGATACACTGGACCGCGTTGATGTATGCGGCGGCCCAAGGGCAAGGCGATTGCGTGCAAATTCTGGCCCCGCTTTCCGATCCCGCGCTCCGGGATTTTGAAGGTCGATCCGCCCTGGATATCGCCATGGCGTTGGTCGAGCGCGAATTGGCGTGTTTGACGACAACTGTTTCGGATGGGCTTTTGGCCTTGGCTCGACACAATGAGCCCACCGCCCAGCAGTGGTTGCAACTCGCGCAATGGGGTGTTTTGGCCAACCACCCCCCTCTTTTGCGCGCGGCTCTTGATCACTGCGATGCCCGCAAGCTGACTATTGCGCGCCAATATCGCGCGCACGCAGACCCTGCGTTGAATGTGGCGGCCGAGTGCGGGCTCGCCGATGCCCTTCAATGCCTGCTTGACGCCGGAGCAGACCCTCTCGGACGCGGCGGGGAGCGCGATCGCTCGGCGCTGGAATGCGCGGTGGACGGCTTTCCCCACAACGCTCCGGGGTGCTCCGATTGCGCCGCAATATTGCGGCCCCTTGCCTTGGCGGCGCCCGAATCGATGGTCGCTGAATCCGCTCTTTTGCATGCGATTGCCAGCGACAGCGGCTTGACCCGGACATTTTTTGCTGTTCCCGACTTGAATTTTAAAAATGCTCACGGCAACACCGCGCTGCATCTTGCTGCGCGCTTCAAGAACACTGAAATTTTAGAGGCATTGTTGGTTCGGGGCGCGGATATCCGTTTGCGAAACGAAGCGGGGCTGACGCCGTTGGACATCGCGTTCGCCGATAAAAACTGGCCTGTCGCGGACGCCCTGATGTCCAAAATGTCCGCCAAAGAGGTCGCGCGAGCCATGCAGCAGATGACCGCGACGCTTTTTCCTCGCTCAACGCCTCAATTTGAGGCGATCGTCTTGGAAGCGGTGTCAGGCTTGAATGTTCAATCGAGCGCGGACGCAACAGACCCCTCGGCCGGGCGCCGGGCGCCAGGCCGCAGGCTCTGAATGCCAGCTTGGGCGACAACGACGCTATTCTGGCTTAAATCGCTTTTGCGCGAACGCGAACGCCATTTTTCGTGGGGTCTGTGCCCTGTGGGCGTTCCTCAGTCCGCGCCATGGCTTCGGCCAGAAGGCGGCCTTCTATGGCGGCGCGCGCCCATCCCCACTCTTGGGCTCCCGGAATGGGGCGCCGGCGCGCAGGGTCCATCGAAACGCAAAAATAATTCTGAGCGACCACGGCTCCCGAACCCAGTGTTTCTTCCGCGAACACCGCGATTTCAGCCGCGGCGGCCACCGAGCGCGCGCGGCCTTCCTGTCCATTTTTTTCGTCGGGGAAACACTTCAAGCCTCCCAGGTCTCCGCTGTGGGCGCTCCACACGGAAGCCGCCAGGGAGTCTGGCTGCCCTGCGTCCAAAATCGGATGTCTCCAATTCCTCCACCAACCGCACACCGTTCCCGCATCATGCATGAATCCGGAGCGTCGTCGCGCCTCTTCGATCGCCCGGCCTTCGGCGGACAAATAGGGGGCGGATGCTGCTGACGCCGCGCGAAGCGCTCTGATAACCGCCGCTTCGCCGCACAGCGTGGCGCAGGCCGCGCCTTGGTGGGTCAGCGTGGGCACCGCGACGCAAGCGGCGGCGAACCGGCCGTTCGCAAAGAGATCCATCAAAACGGCGCCACAATGCTGCTCATCGCCTTTGTGGCTCGCCCAAATGATTTCGAGGAGCAGCCAACGAGCGCTCTCTGGGACAGTCGAGCCCGGGGGCGAAATTGTGTCTTCGGCTTGGCGCTTCACTGATCGCTCCCTTGCTTCGACACCGACTCAGGGATGAGCGGATGACGCCGTGCCCAGTCTTCGATCGCCTGGCGCACCCATTCTTTCTCTGCCTCCGTCGCGCGCGCGGCGAAGGAGCCGCGAGCAAGAACTGACAATGAACTTTCTGTTTTTGGCGCCGATTGCGCCGTCCCGCGCGCCCAGCAGAAAATGCAGGCGACCATCATTCCGGCCGCGCCCCATCTCAGGCAGCGCTCGGTGAACAAGAAGGCGTCCACCAATAAAAATTTCGTGTTCGCCTTCTGATGATGACGGGGCATGGTTGGGCTCCAAAGAGAACGGCGGCGACACGACTCGGCATGGAGAAGCGACGCGAGTGAGAATGGGCATTGTCTCACCGGGCGGCGTGAATCGCCGTGCGACTTGCCCTAGATTCGTTTGCCGGATCGCGTGCCCGGTTTTGCGGGCGCGGCGCTCGCAATCGCCTTTTTGGACGACTCCACGATCACGCGCATCGCGGCCTCCTCCCCCAAAGCCAACGCCTCGCCGTCATTGCGGCCCGCCAAGTCCTTCATCGCGGCTTTCTGGGCCGGCGCTTCGCCCCCGATGTCCGCGGGGCGTTCGGCCAGCAACACAGCCAACGCGCCCAAAGGCGCTTTCGCAGCCATCGCTTGCGCCGCGGTGCGCCCTTCTTTGTCGACCAATCCTGGATTCGCTCCATTCTCCATCAACAATCGAATGATGGCTTCGGCCTTGTCTTGGGCTTTGGAGCCCCACCGATTGCCCAAAATGTGCAGCGGCGAGCGCCCTTTCCCGTCGATCAGGTTTGGATTGGCTCCGAGGCCCAACAAACAGCGAACGGCGTCAATCTCCAACTCCCCCACCGCGCAGTGAAGGGCGGTCGCGCCCGGCGCCACGGTCCAAGCCCGTTCGCCGAAATTCTCCGCCGTGTGCGTTTGCGCGTTGACGAGCTTTGCGGCCGCCCCGCTTTTTTGCAGAAGAGGAAGCGCATTTTTGGACATTTGCCGGCCGCCGATGCACGCGAAGTGCCAAAGCGTTGCCCCGCTTTCTGGATCCGTCCAATCCAACGCCACGCCGGCCTCAGCCGCGCGGCCAAAAGCCTTCCAATCGCGGTCCTTCAATGCGCACACCGCCGGATTCAGGTTTTGTTCGCAATCGTTCCATTTTTCGGCGCCATTTAACGCGCCGCGGCCCAGCAGCCACTTCCAAATGTTTTCAGCGACGCCATTGGATTGCCAGGCTCCGCCCAACGCGCAGAGGCTCGCGGCCTTTTGCCCGTTGAACGCGCGATCCATGCCCCAGGCTTCGCACGCTTTGAGTTTGGCCTCGCTGTCGAGGTCTTGGCGGCTTGTGTCGCATGCGATTTCGACCAGCCCTGACGTGAGCGGCACGCCTTTTTGGATCAAAACGCGTCCCAAATCCATCAAGGCCTCGACGCGAGCCCGGTCTCCCGTCTCATTGCGGCCGCCTTCATAAACCTTGAAGCCGCCCATGCTCAACACCATTTCGAGCAATGTGCCGGTTTCCTGAGGGCGCAAGCTGCCGTGGTGGATTTTTCGCCAAGACACCGTTTCGGGCGACGACATGTCCATGGATTCGGCCAAAATCACCAAATCACGGACATCTGACTCGTGAGGATTGTTGGTGAGTTGACCGCGACCGTTCAACGTGAACTCGACCTCTTTCGCGAACGCCTCCCAGGATTTTGTGCTCATGTCGATGCGCTCCATTTTGTGAGTCGATGCTCATTCTACCACACCCCTCGCAAACGGCCACCGTCTTGCGCTTTTGCGAGAGCGATCTCGCGCGATTTATCCTCGCGGAAACGCCTCGCGGCGTTTCGATGGCCGTCAGAATCCGCGCGGAGCGGCCAAGTCAGCGGCTGTCAAATGCGCGCGGGCGCCGAAGGGAATCTTCACCCAAGCGAAGACATTGGTGTCGTGGTATCCAGGCGACGTCCGCCCGCCGATTCCTGCCCCCAAAATAACCTGCCGCGACGCCAGGGCGGCCACTTGCGCGGTGCCCTCGCCGAAGGCGCCCGAAGCATGCCCGGTGTAGAGCTCGCGCGAGGCGTAGCCCGTGCGCGCGCTTGCCTTGAACAGCCACTGCTTGTCCTCGGCGGACTGCGCGTTGAAAACCACGCCAGCTTCTCGGTTGGACTTGGGGCTCCAATACCCGCCGACTTTTTCGTCAAAACGGTTCGCGTCGTAGCGAGAAGAGCCTCCGCGCAAATCGACGCCGCCGTTGAGCCAACTCCATCCGGAAACCGTGAAGTCGCGCGTGAGCGACACGCCCACCGCATAAAATGGGTTGAATGGCGTCCCGCGGGCGGTGACGGCGCCGCCGGTGAAGGAGCCTTGGACAAAGACGTCGTCCGCGAACACGCGCGCGCGGCCTTCGATTTCGCCCTTGTTGGAGGTCGCGGGGCCGATGCCCGCCGCGGCGTCCCCTTCGAACGAGCGCAGCGAATCCAACACCGCCTCGCGCGAACCCGTCGCGTGCACGAACTCTTGCTCGGATCCCGATGCCCACTGATAACGCGCGCTGCCCAAAATTTGCGTGGTCCCTTGTCCGGGGTTCTCCACGCCAAGACTGCCTCCCACGACGCCCAAATCAAGCTGCCGCGCGGCCGACACCGTGGCGCCTTCGCCCCAGGCGTGGCGCGCGCCGTTGTCCAGGCGCAAGCCATACGCGTCGACACGCGCTTGCAGAAATGAGCTCGGCGGCAACACCACCGACAATTGCGGGACGGTCGCGATGCGCAGCTTGTCCTGCCCTTGCGTCCCCGACTTGCTCTCGTAGCTCGCCATGGCCTGGGCTGATGCGCCCAATCCCTCGGCAGGAACGCCTCGCGCGGCTTGCGCGGCGCCAAAATATCCCATCCGGTCGTAGTGGCCGGCCACGGCTTCCTGCGCCATTTTCGTGGCTCTTTGGCTTTCAGCGTCTGCCGATGCGGCGTTTCCAGCCGTTTCCGGCGCTGAAAAAACAGACGCTGGTTCGCTGATCACGTCCTTTAGCGCGCCATAATCGCGCGTTTCGAGCGCGGCGTAAATGAATCCGTCGCGCGCTTCGATTTGCGTTTCGGAGCTTTTCTGATTTTGGCCGTCCACGCGAAGCGCCGCGAACGTGCCTTGCGCCTCTTTTGCGCGCCCCATTTTCAACAACGCCCAACCGCGAGTCGCTTGCTCGGTGTCGCCGACGGGCACGCCCGCCAGGGCGGCTTGGTCCAGCAAGCGCAGGGCTTCCTCTCCATTGCCGGCCTTTGACGCCGCTTGCGCTTGGATCAGCCAAATGGAGCCGGCCAACCGCAAGGCATCCGGCGTGGGCGCCAACGCCGCCGCCTCCAACGCCTCGTCGAGCTTGCCTTCCTTCATGAAGGAGAGCGCCAGCCCCATTTGGGCGCGGTGGACGCTTTCCGGAGTTTTGGCCGCCCCTGCCGCCAGGCGAAACAAGTTTTGGGCCTCCGCGGCATTTTGCGCTTGTTCCTCCAACCAGGCGGAGGACTCCAGGGCGCCCGCGTCTCGCGCCTCGATGATTTGGGCGCGAATTTCGCGTGAATCGGCCAATGCGGCTTTGAATTGCCCGGCTTTGTTTTCTTCGGTCATTCGCGCGAGCAACAATTCTGATCGGATCGCCGACAAATCTTGGATTTTCAAGGCCGGCCCGTCAATCAACCGGTCTCGTTGTGTTTTCGGGAGGGCTCCGACCGCCTTCCACGCGGTGCCTTCGGCGACCTTGGGGGCCGGGCAGGCCGCGAGCAAATGGACATAAACGGCAAGGGCCGCGTCCGCTTCGCCGCCACGAGCCATTTTTTCGGCTGCGGCCCATTTCACGGGCATGTTTTCGCAAGGCCCCGGAAGTGGCGCCGCATGCGCCCCGCGGGCCGCGTTGACGCCTCCAATGGCAGAGCGACCGCCCAAAGCGATGCCATCAGCGCCTTTTTTTGTTTTTTCAGCCAAAGCGCGAGCTGCGTCCTTTTGCTCTTGGGCGTCGCGCGCCGACACTTTTTCGTCCGCCACCGCGAAGCGCGGAGCCGCCGAGGCGCCGGCCGCCCCCCAAGCGTCAGCGCCTGATTGCGAAGCGTCTTGCGCGGCGAACACGGCGTTGGAGAGAACGAGGGTCGCAGCGAGGGCAATGGCGGTTTTTTTCATGATTTTGATTGAATGGGGCTCGTTTTTTTCGAAATGCTCGTCGTTGTTCTTCTTCTCTTCTCTTCTCTTGGCTCTCAATGCAGGGACTGCCTCTTTTGGTCTTGCAGGCCCAGGGCGCCATTGATCGAAAAGAGGGCGATCAAGAACACCAACGCCAAAATCGGCCAAAACACAAACGGAGTGGACATCCAGCCCCGGATTTTGTTCGCCGCCGAGCGCGGCTGCGTCTCCAAGGGCTTGATGGACTTCGCGTTGTCGGCGAATCGGACCGGCGCGGCCATAAACCGAGCCCATGAATCCGACTCCCGCAAGCGCTCCACCGCGCGCCGCACGCTCATGCCGTCATGCCCAATCAGCGCCACTCCATGCGCTCCTCGGTCCACAAAAGGGAGGCCCACCGCCGCGCCGAATTCTGGCGCAGAATAACCCGGCAAGGCGTGCCTCACGTTCACCGAGAGCTTGTTTTCAATGCCCAAGATGATTTGGTCTTGGTCCGCGCGCGGCGACAGGCTGAATTGGATGTCAACGAGCTTGCCGTCATGCTTGGAGACGATCATCGCGTAATCGATCGCCGCGGCTTTCATGTTCTTGCCGTCTCCGGCCAACCCCACCATTATGCCAGGGGCCGTGTCCGGGCTGGGCATTTCTCCCTTTTCTTGACGCAAGTTCAGCCAGCTTGTGGCGGGAAACGCACGGCGCGGATCCGCGAAGGCCCGCAAGGCCTCTCGCGCTTGCTCGTCGGTGTCGCCGGTGGCGACAACCACGATGGAGCGGCCTTCGAGAGCCGGCCACATCCCGAGGCTCGGCCCCGAGGCGCTTTTGAGTTGGTCCTTGGGGATGAACCCCGCGAGCGACTCGCGCCGGCCCACCAGCAGCACGTCGCCGCCTCTCAACGCGCCCACTGGGATGCGCAACCCTCCCGCGGTCGTCGGCTGCGCCTCGGGCGTGGCGTCATCCTCATAAACCACGCTCAGCCGAGCGTTGGGCATCCGCGACGCCAAAGCCTGCGCGCCCAAACTCGCGTCGCGCAGCGCGGTTTCGCGCGGCGTGGCGTGGCTTTCGAGAATCGTGATTTCGCGCGGCAGCCACGAGCGACGGTCAAACGCCAAAGGCAACTGCGCCAAGGTCGCCGCGCCATTGGGGCGAAAGCCGGCGAAGTGCAGGGTCAATTGCGAGAGGCTCAGGGTCGCGCCAGAGCGCAAATGACGCGAGAGGGCCACATCTGGCGCAATTTCCACAGGCGCCAAGGCCACCTGGAGGGTGTTGACGCCTGGCGCGAACGCCCCCGAAAAAATCGGCAAGATTTGGCTCGCGCCCTTCTCCATCGCGAACTGCCCCGCGAGCTGGCCGTTGGCCCACACGACATAGCGGTTGGCCTTTCGAAACGCGTCGCTCGGCGCCTCGCGCGCAATCTGCATCTCCACGCCGCTCAACTGTTCGCGCGGAGCCAATTCAAACGCAAAGGCATCCCCCAGCTCGGGGTCGGCGGGCGCCAGCGTCGCCCTATCCGCTTGCGCCGGCAACCCGGGAGCGGCGGCGATCAAACGGCTTGTCGGCGGCAAAATTGGCCCAGAAACCGGCGCGGCGATCGCGTCCTGAGCGCGCGCGGCGACCCCCGCCATCGCCGCCAATCCATCCAGAGGGGCTGAAACGACCTGCCCCTCCGCGGGGAGCCCCACCACCAACAATCCGCTCGCGAACGTCGCGCGCGCCGCCCAGATTCGGGCGCGCGATCGCCCTTGCGCCTGAACGTGCTTCAAGTGCGCGTTGGCGCCTTTCGCCGAAAGGAAAAGCATGCCGAAGAAGGATCCGACGAAATTGGCCGGAGCTTCGCGCCGCTCCCAAGTGGCTTGCCAACGCGCGCTGTCTCCAAACGCCAAGGACACCGCCGCGCGCTCCTCTTCGGGGCTTGTGAACTCATAAAGAGCCGGATATTCGCCCGCTTTGCTGAATTTCCCGCGCGCAAGCGCCCTCGTCGGAATCAGTCGTCCATTGTGCTTGATGGAGAATGTCGTCAATTCATGCCCTTCCTTCACGCGAAGGCGCAGCCCCAATTCATTGGCGTCCATCAAAAATGCCTCGGTTTCGCCTTTGTCGTCCACGATCCAGATCGGCTCGTTGATGTCGACGCGCGGACGCGAACGGCGCTGGGCGCGCTCAAAAATGGTGCCAATGGCGCCCAAACCCAAAAACAAGCTGATCAGCAGCCAGCCCACGGCGAGCATCAAAAATCCTCGCGCTTCGGGCTCCAAGGCCATCCGGCGCAACCCCCACAGCACGCCGGCCGCGGTCAAGGCGATGCAGACATAGAACGGCAAATGGAACTCGCTGATGTAGTCGCGGTCGGTCTTTTCGCCCTTGGGCGTCACTTGGAAGGTCGGCGAGGACGGCCGGAGCATTGTGGAAATCAGGGCCGGCAGCAGATACATCGCTTGCAGCGTCTCATACAATTCGGAGGCGAAAATGCGGCGAAACTTGCCCGTCGTGCGCTCAGCCGTGATGAGCGTGGCCAAGATATAAGGCAAGGTGTAGCCCACGAAGGAGCCGGTGTCTCCCGGGTAGATGCGGAGGCTGAAAAAAATCGAAAGCAGCGGGGCGAAGAACGCGATCATGCGCGCGAAGGGGAACAGCCAAAACACGGCCGTCGACCAGTAGCAAATCCGTTGCCCAATGGAGAGCCCCTTCACCATGAATGGATTTTGCTTGATCAAGATTTGCAACATGCCCGTGCCCCAGCGGATGCGCTGGACCAGGAAGCCCGAAAAAGTCTCCGGCTGCAAACCCGCGAGCATGGGGCGCCCGTAATAAATCGTGCGCCATCCGCGCTGATGCATTTTCACGGTGGTTGACGCGTCTTCAGTGATGCTGTCGGTGGAGAAGCCTCCCGCGTCCTCAACGGCCGCGCGGCGCAAAATGGCGCCGGATCCGCAGAAGAAAGCCGTGTTCCACAGGTCCAGGCCCTTTTGAATGACCCGGTAGAAAAGGTCGTTCTCGGCGGGCATGTGGTTGAAGAGCCCCAAATTCTTTTCGACCGGATCGGCGTTCGTGAAAAAGTGCGGCGTCTGCACAAGGGCGGCCTTGGCGTCCGCCAAGAAGAAGCCCACGGTGTTTTTCAGGAAGTCCGAGCTCGGAATGTGGTCCGCGTCCAAAATGGCGATCAATTCGCCATCCGTTTGCAGCATCGCGGCGTTCAGGTTCCCGCTCTTGGCGTGCAAATTGTCAGCTCGAGTCAGATACACCGCGCCGTGCCGAAGGCAAAGCGCCTTCAAGTCCTCGGCGCGCGCAGCGAGCTCGGCCGCCGCCTGCGGGTTCTTGTGCGTCAAGGCGCGCGGCGCGCCGTCGTCCAGGACGCACACGCGAAAGCGGCTTTTCGGGTATTGCATCTCCAAAGCGCCCATGACGGTGGGGGCCACGACGGACAGGGGCTCTGAATAGGTGGGGATGTAGACGTCGACCATCGGCAGGAGCGACTCGTCCTCGGGCAACGGAACCGGCTCGCGCTCCATCGGACGCGCGCTCACGAAGTAGCCCAGCGCGACGATCGACATCGTGTAAAGCTCCGAGGCGAAGAGCAAGCCCGCGGCGATCAAGGCCACCCAGACATTGTCCACAGGGAACGACGCGAAGCGCCAGGCGACATAGCGGACCATCACATAACCCGCGAAAGCCATCATGGCCACCCGCGCGGATTTTCCTCGAAGGAAAGCCAGGAGAATCACCACGGCGATGATGCCCAACCCGGAGCTGACGGCGTCGTCGAGTTCGGCGGAAAAAATCGCAAGGCCGCCAAGGGCCGCCATCGAGGCGAGAGCCGCCGCGTTGTAAAGGAATCTTCGCATGGTTTTTTTTGGAGTTCTGGATGACACGGATTTTGATTTCGCGAGACAGCATCAACGCCCTGCTGCGTCGCGGCGAAAAACGTTCAGACAATTGCCCTAAGGGTAACACCTCGTGGCACGTATCTTTTACAAAGCGGCGCAAAAATGTTCGCTTGTTGTTCATTCGCAACAAAGGGGCGGCAATATTGACTTATTTTGAAAAATCGCTCAGTCCAAACGCTCCTGCACAAACGCCCCCGCAAACTACGGAACGCTCGTTCTTTTTTCTTCGGGCGACTCGTTTTCCGACGCCGGCTTCTTTTTGTCCAGAGCCCTTCGAAAAGCTTTTCCGCTCGTTTTTTTTGCGGCATCGCCAAACCGCGCGAGCCCAACTTGGATTCTTGGGGAAATCGCGCTAAAATGGCCATGGAGCGACGCCATGAAGCACGCGGCCTCGCCTTTCGCTTTTTTTCGCTTGTTTTCGCCTTTTTTTGTTGCCCTTATGCCCACCTTGCTTGAAGCCGCGCGCAATGGCGACGCCACCCAAGTCGCCGCCATTTTGGCGGACCCGGCCCGACAGCGCGAAGCGCTTTCAGGCGGCCAGCGCACCGTTGCCAGGGATGTTTTGGTCGGCGACAGCGGCCCAACGTTTCACGAAAAACGAGACAAAGGCCGCACGCCCTTGATGCGAGCCGCCGAAGCCGGGCACGCGGAGTGCGTCAAGCTTTTGATTCCTTTTTCCGACCTGTCCGCGGCCGACGAGTGCGGCGCCACCGCGATTTATTTGGCTGCGCAATTTGGCCGCGCTGACTGCCTGCGCGCCTTGATTCCCTTTTGCGACCCGGCCGCTCCCTTGAAAAATGGCGAGACGCCCTTGATGGCGGCCGCGGCCGCTGGACGCGTCGAATGCGTGAAGCTTTTGATCCCCGTGTCGGACGTCGACCACGAGAACCAAAAGTCCCGAATGCCCACCGCGCTCGCCGTCGCGGTCAAGGAGTCGCGCGAGGAATGCGTCGCGCTTTTGCTGGCCGTGTCGAAAAAAGCTCAGGAACCGTTGCCCAGCGGAAAAACGCTCCTTATGGACGCGGCCATCGACGGGACGCCTCGCTTGGTTGAAATCTTGCTGCCTTTTTCAGATCCCCACGCGCGCGACAGGACGCATTCGCGAACCGCCCTGATGCTCGCCGCGGAAGGTGGGCGGTTTGACACGCTTGCGCTGTTGCTTGCGGCGTCAGACTTGTCCGCCACCGATCACGCGGGAGACACAGCGCTCATTTTGGCGGCTTTTCACGCTCGCCCGGAGTGCGTGGAGCTTTTGTTGCCCGGGTCCAATCCGCGCGCATTGAACCAAGCCAAGAAAGACGCGATTCACTATGCCACGCTGCATTCCAACCCAGCGTGCTTTGAGCTTTTGGCTCCTTTCGCGGACGAATCGACTCTCGCGCGCGCGTTGGCCCGATTTGGGAAAGAACAGTGCCCAGTCACCGCGGCGACATTGGAAATGCACCAATTGCGCAATGAAGTCAAAGCGGCCCAGCCGGCGTCAACGTTGGTCGAAGCGGATGCCGTGTTGGCGCCCGCCCGAAAAGCCCGCTCTCTTTGAGCCCCGTCCGCCATTTTTCTGATTTTGGCCTTCTTCTCGCAGCCTTTTTATTTTTGGATTCCCATGACACCCTCCTCCTCCTCCTCCTTCGCGCCTGATCTCGCTCCGTTATGGCCCGTTTCGAGCCCCGCGATGAACACGCTTCTGAAATTGATCGAAAAGGGCAATGTCGCCGGCGTCGAAAAAATCATTCAAAAAGAAGGCGCCCAATTGGCGCGCGAACTCGGCCGCACAACCCCGCTGATTCACGCCGCGTCCTACAATCACCTCGCTTTGATTCGATTTTTCTTGCCCATGTGCGACCCATTGGCTGTCGACAATTTGTGCGACACCGCCCTGCACAAAGCGGCGGGATGGTGCAACGCCGAGGCCATCGAGCTTTTGCTGCCTGTGTCCAATGCTGACGCACGGGGCCATGGGGGCGCCACGCCGTTGATCAGCGCTGTTTACGGCTCGGCCCATGAAGCGACTCATCCGTCTAGCCCGGCCGCCATCCAAGCGCTCCTCCCCTTGTCAAATTTGAACGCCATGAGCGGCCCCGATGACGGCAAGCCGTGGAGCAAACGCTCGGCCCTGACCTTGGCGGGGACCGTCTTTTTTCACGCTCAGATGAAGAAGTTGCGGCACTCCTTGGACAACGTCTTGGCATTGCATGCCGCGCTGGCCCATCGCGCCGATGGCGGCGACGCCGAAGCGCGGGAAACGCTCGCTCAATGCGCGCGCGACATCGTGGGCACGCGCTTTGGGCCCCTTCCTGGCCTGGATTCATCCGGGCAAAGCCGCGCGGCGGGCCTGCTTCGAACCCTCATTCCCTTTTGCGACGGACGCGCCTTGGTGGACGCCATCAATCCGACCTCTTTGCCGCAACAGCTGCGCGCGGCGATTTTGGGCGAGCTAGACGCGCATGTCCAGCACCACGAGCTTTCCCAGGCAATCGCGAAAACTGCCGCAAGCCAACCCGCCAGCGAAAACGATCCCGCCCTGCCGCCCGCCGCTCGGGCTCGCCGCGTTTGACGCGGCCAAGGCGGGGTGCGCCGTCTCTCGTTTTCCCTCTTTTTCGCGCCTTTCCCACCCAAAGGAAACAGGCGCCGCGCTTAAAGCCTTCGAGGCCGGGATAGCGCCGAATTGTTCTTTTCGGGCAGCGCGCCGGCGTTTTCGCCCGTTTTTTGGCCTGCTCCGTCGCGCGCGGCTGCGCTCGCGGCCATTTCTTGCCGCAAGGCCAAGGCCTCTCGTGCACGCCCTTCCATTTCGATCAACCGCGCCCACGCCTCCTTATCCCTCGGCTCAAACAGCCGCACCTCGCCGAGCGCGTCTTTCATTTTCGAGGGCTCTCCGCGCAAGAAACCGCTCCACCTGAGCCATCTGACAAACTGCGCGTCGCGCGCCGATTGAATGGCCAACCCGGCTTGGCAACACACAAAAAACACCGAGGCCTCCATGCCGATCATCCATCCGTCTGCGACGCCAGCCTGAGTGAAATGAGTCAAACGCGCGCAGGCCCCGAACACAACAAGGCCAGCGAGCAGCCCCAGGGCGTCTAGGGCGCGCCGCCGCGGGCCCCCTGCCATCGCAAGCCCGTTGCCGCACACCTTGTCTTTCAACGCGCTCTGGCCTTCAATGACGGCCCATAGCCGATCCTCATGGCGCCAAGAGTTCGTTCGCGCCATCGCCGCGGACCGCTCACTCGAAAACACGCGATGCTCCGCCCATGCCGAAGCCATAAACATCCATGCAGACGGAGTTCTTTTTTCATCCCGGCGCTCGCAGGCCGCGAGGGCTTTTTGGGCATAGCGATCCATTGTCCCGCCCATGGCTGGCTTGATTTTAAAAAACTTTCGCTTGGATTTCATGCCCTTTTCTCGCTCCTGATTGCGTCTTGTTTGCGGAAAACCTCTCGCGCAGCGCGCCCTTCCTCCCTGTCGGTCGCGAAAAACGCCAAAATATCCTCGCGCTCGCGAAGCCTTTCCTCGTTTTCGATCGGCGGTCGCCTGACCCCATGAATCATCATGGCCTGCCCAGGCGATCGAGCGCCTCATCTTTTTGCTGCGCCGTTTGCGCCGCGGTTTTCCACTGAACGCCGTTGGCCGTCATGAATGGCGTCCACTTTTGGAAGGCGAGCGCCTCCGCCGACGGATTGAACAGCAGCGTGTCGATTTCTCCGTCGGAGCCGGCCCACGCCTTGGCGCGCCAGTATCCTTGTTGCCGATTTTCGCAGGCGTCGGCAGAGCACAGCACTTCGCCCGGGCCCAACAAGCTCAGATTGATTTTGACGCCGCCATGAACGGTGTCAGAGGCCACGCAATCGCCGCTGTTGACGCAAGCGGTGATTTGGCTTTGCATCGCGCGCTTTGTTTCCGCGAGATACTCCGCTTGGCGCTGCCGATCATGCAGATCGGCGTCGACATCGACGTTGAGCGCGGGCCCGATTTTCGCGGACAATTGAGCCAATTCGGTCGCGCCGTAACCCGCTCCGACAAGGGCCGCCATGGCCACAACTCCAAATGCCCCGGCATAAACCATGCGAGACAATCGCCCCGGCCTTTTGGTCGATGGCGAACAGGCAGCGAACGGCTTTTGATTCGTCAACAAAGGCATGGTTTTCCTTTTGGGGTCGGGGACGCGTTGATTTCATTATCCCCCGTTTCTTTTTGTTTTGAACTATTTGGCTCTTTTTTTCTGCTTTTTGTGCCCAAAATCGCCAGCGGTGTCGCGCAAATGGAACATTTTCCAAACAGCGTCTGGAAAATTAACGCCCCAAAGCCCCGCGCGAGCCATTCCGGGCTTATACTGGATTCACAGGGCCGCAAAGCGCTTCGCGCGCGGCCTGCGACAATTCAACGCTTCCCCACTGAGACCGGCCATGGCCCTCTTCCACGAGCAGTTCGAAATCGGCGCCAAAAACGCCGCCCGCCACGCCACTCTCAACGCGGACGCTTTTTCTTGGCTGCCGCCCATGACGCCCGTGGCAGCCATGGCGCGAGCGCGCCGCCTGAACAAAGTGGCCGCGCGCGCGGCCCTCCTTGACATTCCCGCGACGCCCAGCGAAGCCTTTTTGTGTGGCTGGATGAGCGCCATGGCGACGCAAAACGCCGACCTTCTGTGGGCCGCCGTCGAGCGAGGCCTTCCCAAGCGTTGGGCTGCGCGCGTTGAGCGCTCGACTCCACGCACCGATGAGCGCGCCCGGATGCAGGACGCCTTGGACTCGATTTTGGTTGCCGCGGTCGACGACCTGGCCGAGGCCGACGCCGTCAAGGCCATTTTGCTCTTTGGCGCAGACCCCTTCGCCACGCATGACCCGGAAGACGGCGAGCGCCCGACCTGGGCGCAGGCGATTCTGCATTCGCGCTTGACCGAAGACACCGCGGTGTCGAAAGTGATGGCTCAATTCGCCTTTGGCATCACGCAAGAGACGGCGCTCACGCTGATTGACGAAGTCATTGGCGAGACCCTGGCGGTCATCGCGGACCTTGACGCCGAAGAAAACAACTTTTGGGACATGCACCCGCATCTGGCGGAGCTGCCGGACGAGCTGGACCAAGCGCTCTCCTCCGCGCAGTGGGAAGCTTTTGTGGACTTGGACGCCATGTTGCAAGCGTTGGCGGACTCTCAGGAAACAATGCTCCAAATTTTCCCGCAAAAAACCATTGTGGCGCCGGATATGGGCTCCGCGGGCGCCAAAGCCCCCACGGATGAACCTGGGGCGTCGCATAAAAAAACCGACGCGCTGGCGCCCTCTCTGGCGAAAAAACCGCGGCGTTGACTTGAACTGCTTTCTCATCGGCAGCCCTTTTTCACGCACTTTCAGACCTTGAATCCATGGCCCAACGCGTTTCTCCCTCCGCAAGCGTGAACACCGCGACCTTGGCGCTCAAGGCGCCCGACGCCCTGGACGCGGAAGGCTTGGAGGCGCGCGATTGGACGGCGGAGGCCCTGCGGGCGTGTCTGGAGCGTAATTTGGAGTTGCTTTGGGAGTGCTGGGAGCATGTGGCGCTTGAAGAAATTCTGGCGCCCGATGGCGGCAACTTGCTGTCGGTGGCCGCCGCGCACGGCAGCGACGAGATTCTGGATTGGCTTTTGGCCACTCCGCAGCCGCCGTCCTTGTCGCATCGCGATCAGGCGGGCCTCACGCCGCTTTTGATCGCGGCGAAAAACGGGCAAACGGACTGCATCGACGCTTTTATGCCATTCCTTGCCCCCGAAGACCATGCCGCGCGGGACGCCGACGGGCTGTGCGCCCTGGAAATTCTCCTGATGAAAGCGAGTTTCGAGCGCAGCATGCATTCGGCGGCCGACTTTATGTTTTTTCGCCAAGCCATTTTTCTCTTGGAGCCCCGCCAGGGCGCCATGGTGTCCGCCCAATCTTGGGAGCGCCATGCGTTCACCTGTTTGGAGTGGGACGACCCGGGCTTGCTGGGCCTCAAATTGGCGATCGCCCATTGTCCGCAAAGCGTTCACACTCGAAAAATGAGACAGATCACCTTGCTTTGCGAAGCGATTCGGCATGCGCCCCCGGAAACTGTTTTGTGGCTTTTGTCGCAAGGCGCGGATCCTGAGGCCAAGGGACTTTTCGGAGCGCCTCCTTTGGCGGCAGCGTTGAGCCTTCCCCTGCGGCCCCAAAAATTGGAAACAATGCGCGAGTCCATCAAGGTCTTTTTGCCCCATTGCGATCCGCGCGCGAGAACCGCCGAGGGAAAAACGGCGCTGATGAACGCGGTCAAATCCGACAACCTTGAATTTGTTCGCCTGCTTTTGCCGCACAGCGACGCCAACGCGCGGAGCCTCGCGGGCGAATGGGCGCTCTCGATCGCCGTGGACTTGCACCTGCTCGATGCGGCGCGAATTCTTGCCCCGGCCACAGACCTTGCGCTGCGCGACGCCGATGGCGCCACCGTGATGGACCGGGCATTCACGGCGGAGCGGTGGGACATGGTCGACGCCCTGGCTTCTGGTTTGCCAAGCGATCAACAAGAGACGATCCTGATTCGCCTGGCTCAGCGCTTTTTGCCGCAAACAGCCATGCAGGCGGAAGCCGCCTTGCTGGCGCGCGCCGCGACGAACGCCTTGGCCGAAAAAAAACAGCCCTCCCCCGCCAAGCGTTTGTGAGCGCGCTCCTTCGGAATTTCCCGCCCTTCTGGATTCAGGCAACTTTATCGCCGCGCTGGCGTATAATCAACCATACCCGGTGATTTCCCCGATTTTTTTTATGTGGAAAAGAAAACGCCATGTCTCAATTTCCGCCACTTGACGCCATTGACTACGCGCTTTTCGCGCTCGCTGAAACGAATGACGTTGAGGGGCTTCGGCGGCTGGTCTCGCAAGGGGCCAATCCCAACGCTCGATGGTCCGACGGGTCCATGCAAACATTCGGTGTCGTTGAAGGGCGCACGCCTTTGCATCACGCCGTCGAGAAAAACCATGTCGATTGCGTGGAGTTCCTCTTGCCCTTGACGGATGTGTCTTTGGCCGACGAATTTCTTTCCCTGCCCCTGCAATTGGCCGCCGTCAAAAATCACGCCGAATGCGTCCGCGTTTTGTTGCGCGCATGCCACCCGGACGAGACGGACGAGGAGCGAGGCATGACGCCGCTCGCGTGGGCCGCAACCGCAGGGCAAACCGCGGCGATGGCCGTCTTGTTGGCCGATCCGCGGTGCAACCCGAATAGCGCGCTTTTGAGCAAGCGAATCGGAGCCGCTCAAACCTTCCCGCAATCGCAGCGCGCGTGGAGGCTCTGGAATTGCGTAATGCCTTGCGGGACGCGATCGACGCGCCCGCAAACGGCGCGCAACGTGATGGATGCTTCGTGGAAAAAGAAGGTGGGCGGCCCAATCCTCGAAGAATTCCGCGCGCGCTGTGAGCGAGGCTTTTCCTTTCTGGCGCGCCCGCGTATACTGGATGCGGCTGCCACAGGCGGAAGGAATCCGCGAAACACAATCGTGCCAGCCCGTGATTTTCGCGACGCCAAGCCGCCCTGCCTCCTTTTTTTCACGGATTTTCGCGCGACTGGCCTTTTTTTTGGGTTTTGTCTTTTCTGACGCGCCGTTTTTCTGCGCGCGGTCCTTTGCCTGCCGCCATGAACGCCTCTTTTTCCCACGATTTTTTCGAAGCCATTGAGAAGGGCGATGTCGCGACGGTCAAGCGCCTGGTTTCGACGGGCGCTGCCAACCCAAAAACGCCGTGGCCCTCGGAGGCGTGGGTCGCGAATTTCTTGCCGCGGGATCAATGGCACTCTTGCCTGACCGAAGGTTCGTCGGCTGTGACCTTCGCCACGCGGGTCGAAGACGAATTTACGCGCCATGAAATCCTTGAATTTTTGTTGCCCCTGAGCGACTTGGACCAAGTGGACAAAAACCACCACACCGCATTGACTTTGAGCGCCTTGCAGGGCAACGCGAAAACGGTTGAGCTGTTGCTGAGCTGGATGCATCCGAACGCGACGCACGACCCGCAGGGACGAACCGCGCTGATGTGGGCGGCCAGCCATGGGCATGCAGAGTGCGTTCGCGTCCTTTTGGGCCACCCGGAGTGCAATCCAGCCCAGGAAAGCGCCCGCCCTGGGCTGACCGCCTGGGATCGCTCTGTTTTGGCCCGCGAATGGGAGTGCGCAGCCATTTTGGCTCGCCACACGCCTCGCGAGGCCATTCTGGCCTCGATGGAGACCATCCTTCAAAAACGCAATTGGTCAGGGCTCGACGCTTTGGCGGATTACGCCACTCTTGACCTTTGCCAACGGACGCTTGACGCAGCGGGGCCGCATTTGCTGGCTGTCCTGGCGCGGAAAAACCACTTGGAAGCGGAGCGGGCCGCGCGCGACGAGCGAGACAGTTTGCGCGCCATCGTGGACAATGCGAGCCATAATTCATCAGGCGGCGATGTTTCTGCCCCCATCCGCCCTCCGCGCGCCCTGTGAGCGAGCTCAACACCTTAACGCCGATTCCCCCCACCATGACTTTGACGCCCCTCTCCCCCGCTGATGCATCCACGGACGCTCTCGCTCCAACGGCCATGGCCATGGACTATATCCGCAAGGCGTATCCCGCGCAGGCGCAGGCTCTCGCCGCCCAAAGCCCCGCTTGGGCGCTTTTGCCCCCATCGGATTCTTTGTCCGCCATGGATGATTATTTGCACATCGCCGCGGCCCTGGGCGACACGGCGCGCGTCGCCAAATTTCTGGATGCAAACCGGGATCGGATTGACGTCCTTGACGCGCACGGAAAAACGGCGTTGTGCGTGGCGATCGAAACCGAGGCCGTCGAGCCCGTCCGTCTATTGCTGGCACGCGGAGCTGAACCCTTCATGCCCATCAAAAAAGACGCTGGCCATCCGATGACGCCCGTCCTGATCGCGTGCGCACGCTCTGGCTCCCCCGCGGGAATGGAGATTTTTGACGCCGTGATCGACGCCGCGGATCCGGAAGAGCTTCGGAAAAGCCAGGGCTATGGCCACGACGCTTTGCGGGCCGTCGCGGCAAGCGGCTGCTCTCAGGCTTTGCGACGCCTGATTGACATTTACTCAACCACGGCGGATTGGCGATTCGCGTTGAGAGAGGAGGCAGGAGGCGCCATGGTGAGCGCCGCGAGCCGCAAGGACCCTGAGGGCGCCGAATGCCTTCGCGCGCTCATTCCGCTGACTCCGCCCAAATACGTCATTCAGCCAGACAGCGTCAACCTTTTGATGACCTGCGCGAGCGAAGGGTCCCCCGAGAGCATGGCGCTTCTTCTGCCGCACATTGACCCGAAAGAGGGCGGGCGGGACGATTACACGCCTTTGATGCGCGCGGCGATCCGGCGCGATGCCCTGGCGGTGGAGATCGTGAAGGTTTTGCTTCCTGTGTCGGATTCGAACGCGCAATCCAAATCAGGCATCACCGCTCTCATGAACTGCGCGAGAGTCCGCAACTGGGGCGGCGGAGGCGGCAAGCCGGCGCCGGGCGCGCCAATCGCGGCCGCAATCGCGGAAGCCTTGATGCCCAGCTCCAATTTGGCGTTGGTCGACGAAGACGGCAACAACGCCTTGGAGCTCGCGCTTCGCCAAAACAAGCCCGAGTCGCGGACGCTGGTGTTGCAAACGCTCTTGCGCCACTGGCCGCAAAGCGACTTGCTTGATCCCAAGCATGGCGGCCGGGACATTCTTGAACACGCCGCGGACAATGGCGAATGGGCCAATGTCGAAGAGCTGGCCCCGTTTTGGCCCATTGAAAAAGTCCGGGACGTGGTGGCGCTGGCCCGAGAAACCGACGCTTTGGACGAAATCCCCCGTTCGTTGGCGCTTGCCGAATCGCATGAATTGGCGCAAACCGTTTCGAGCGCCCAGAACCCCTCGGGCGTGGACGACGGCGATGCGGAAGGCGCAACGCCCAATCGGCGCCCGCGCGCCCTATGACTCCGATGAGCGCGAGCATGGCGAACCCGCCCCCGCCGCATCGCTTGGCGCTTTTTCAGGCCGCCGCGCGCGCGAATGACCTGCTTGCGATCCAGGCGTTTCTGGCGGATTTTCCCGGGCATGTTGACGCGGTTGTCGAAAACAGCATGGATTTGCACAGGCCCACCGCGCTTCTTCTGGCTTTGGAGGCTCGCGCTTTTGACGCCGCCCGCGCCCTTTTGGAGGCGGGCGCCAATGTTTTCGCGCGCATCGCGGAAAACGCCCAAATCGACACGCCGGCCATTGTGGCTGCGGAGCGGCGCGAGGGCGCGGAAGGCGCGGCTTTTTTTCATGCGCTGCTGGACCGAACGCTCCCAGAAGAAATCATTCGCCGCGAGCGCGAGGGCAATCATCCGTTTTTCATCAACGTGGCGATTCACGGCGACGCGGAATCCCTGCGGCGCGTCATTGCCGCGTTTCTTTCCGAAGGGCCGCCGGATAGCTTTCTGTCGGCCCTTTTCGTGTCCGGACTGACCCAGGCCGCCGGGCGCTCCGACCAGCAAGCCGTCGAATGCGTCAAGGCTCTCCTTCCCGTGGCGCTGGCGGAGTTGGCGGGAGCCTCTCGCGCCCAGGCGCTCAACGCCATGGGCATTCTTTGCGCCAAATACGGAGCCGGCGGGAGTTTTGTGGCGTTGGTTGCCGCCGCCCCGGATTCTCCGGCCTGGCGCGCCGCCAACGCCGATGGCGACACCGCTTTGACCTGCGCGGCCATTCGCTGGGACGCAGACGCCGTGGATCGTGTTCGGCTTTTGTTGCCATTGTCAGACGCCAATGCGCAGGACGGAATTGGCCGCACGGCGCTCATGGCCGTGGCCAACATGTCCACGATCACAGGCCGCGGCACCCGGGAAGAGGCGATTGGGCGCCAAATCGCGCGCATGCTGATCCCGGCCACCGACCTTTCGCTTCGCGACATCGATGGCAAAGATGCGCTGGATTTGGCTTTTTCAATGACTCCCTGCTCCGTTTTCGATGAGCTGGTGGCCGTCGCCCCTGAGCGCCGATTGCTTAAGCGGTTAGCCCTGTCAGGCAGCGGGGACCTTTTGGCCAATGCCCTGACCCTTCGCTGGTGGGAGGCGGCCGACATTCTTGCGTCTCGATACTCGATCGAACGCGCGCAAAGCGCTTTGGAGAGGGCCGTGGCCACCGGGGCAGACCTTCCGCGCGCGCGATCCGCTTTGGAGGCGCAAGCATTGGCGGCCACGGTGGCCCAAACGCAGACCCCTGAAGAGCCCCGCCCTGAGGCTTCTGCCACGAGTGACGCTTCTGGCTTGGCGAGCGCCCGCGCTCCGGCGCGACGCGTTTGACGCGCTTGAGGCGTTTCAAGCTTGCGATGCCTTGAATCAGGGGCGGCGCGCGCGCGGGCCCGCGGCTGCTCTCTATTTTCTTGCTCATCGAGTTTTTTCAGCCACCGCGCCCATGGTTTCGGCCGTCAATCCATTTGGGCCCGCAACGGGCTTGTCGGATGCTTCTGAACGCTTCTATGTTGTCGGCTCCACCCAGGACTCATATTCCCATGGCTGACCTTTACATCATTGGCGTTCGCAAACGACCCGAAGAGGCCCTTCTTCAAAAGGCTCAGGTTTTCAACGGAGCACATTTTGAACAACATATCGAGCCAGGCATCCAAACGGTGACGCGGGAGAGGAATGGCATTGAAATTTCCCGGATGGATTTGCTTCACTATTTGCAATCGATTGATCCTGCGATTTCTTTTCGAATCGCCACCCAGGACGGCGACGGCAAATGGATCGCCGGCGACTGGGTGTTCCTGGACACCGTGGATGGCGCGTATTATGTGAAAACGGCCAAAAACGGCATCGCGGCTGACGATCTGAGCATGCTTCCCCTATTCTGATCGATCAATGCGTCTCTCCTAACGCCATGCGCGAACGCGCCTCGGCCGAAACGTCTCTTTTTCGCAACAATCCAAGCCAGATTCCCAATTTTTTCAAAAAAAATTGACAAATCGCTCCGGCTTGATCATAATCATTAAATCAGGCTATGCGGGACGCTTCCTTCTACCCACTCTTATGCGAACTAGCTCTCGCGCTTTCCTGATCTGTATCACCTAGCGGCTCACGTCGCTTGGCTCGCCAAAGCCCCGCAAGGGGCTTTTGTTGTTTCTGGCGACTCTTTTCTTGCGCAAACGACCATGCCCATCCCTCGCGCCCGATGCGCCGACCGAGCGAATCCTCGCTTGCGTGCGCTTGCTCGTGCCCGTGAGCGATGCGCAAGCGACCAACGGCCGCGGCTGGACCGCTTTTGACTTGCTGGCCGACAACGAAGAATGGCCGGTGGCGGATTTTCTCGCGCCGCATTCGTTCCGCCCAGCCGTCGAAGAGGCCTTTTCCAGGGCTGGTCCCGGGCGCATGCCGCGCTGGGCCGCCCAGATCGAATCTGAAGCGTTGGCTCGGGCGCTCGCCCCCAACGGCGCCCCATCCAATCCCGCGCGGAGCCTCTTTCGATACTCCGAGACCGTCCTCGCGGACTCATCGGCCGAGTCGCGGCCTGTTCGGCGCTTTTGATCCAGCCGCCAGAGCCTGGCCATTTTTGCGGCCTTGCGCAAAGCGGGGTCGCGTCATTTCGCTCTCGCGCCTGCGCCAATCCGCCGCAAAATCAGTTGCGCCCCGCTCGCCGCGTGCTAGACTTGCCTTTTCGCGCTCTTTTCAGGGGAATCGCATGCCCAAACGCATCGCAACCGACACCGGCGTCGTCATTGGAACTCCCGCGGCGGAGGCTTGGGCGCCTTTGTCCGCGGAGCGTTTGGCCGAGTGGGACGCGGCGAGAGACGAGCTCGCCGCCCGATTCGGGTGGGCGCCCGGCCCGCGCGTGAAGCAGTTTCTCACTGTCCGAGGAGCCGAACTGGAGCAGTGGCTGTTGCCAGAAAAACGCAAACCTGGCGAAGGCGTTTACCAAGGCATCGTTTTTGGCCCGGAGCGATTGGCCGACACGCACCCGGACACCCAAGAAGCCACCATCGCCCTTTGGCGCGAATTGGACGCCCTGGCGGAGGAAGAAAGCGCGCGAGCGGGCGCCTCGATCGCGGCCTCCCGCGCGCAGGGCGAGAAAGACTTCGCCGCCGAAGTCGCCAAACGAGGCGAGGCCTGGGCCGTGGATCAATTGCGCGGAACGAGAAAAACGCGAGACATGTTGGAGGGACTCGGCTTTTTGGCGCCGAATCCGGAAGAGAGCGCCGTTAAGGCCGAGGCCGCCCTTGCGCGCGCGAGCGCGGCCGGCGTGCCCGCCGCGCACATTTTCCGATTGTGCGCGACCAGCCTTTGCCAGACCGCGGAATGGGCTTTTTGGCGTTCCGGAATGCGCGTGAAAAGCGGCGGCGACGCCTTTTACCCAATCCACAACTTGTTTTACGACAAAAACCCTGATGCCTTGTGGGCCACGGTTTTCGCCTGTTGGGACGCGCGCGCTTTGGGATACGCGCCGGGCGGCCCCGAGCTTTATGAGTTTGAGAAAACCAGCGTCGTGAGTTCTTTTCTGGGCGGCATCGCCCCTCCTTGGACCAACGTCTACGGGGACGCCCGACAAGGGACGCCCGAGGAACGACGCGCGAAAATGGACGGCATCTGGGATTCTCGATGGATGAAAATGGCCATCGAGGCAAGTTTGGCGGGAGAGCCCCCGCTGCGCCTTTTCGCCGTGAGCGCTTGGAAAACCATGGTCTACCGAATTTATAATCGCGACTTTAAATCTTGGCAATACGCGGTGGACCATGGCTTGCCGCCCGGCTTGCTGGACGACGAAGGCCAAAACGCCATGCACTGGATTTTCGAGCCCACGGCGGAGACCGGCTCTGAGGGCGAATACACCCTGGCGAGCCCAGAAGCCGTGAATGAATTGATGCGCCTGGGGCCTGACGTCTACTGGCTTGCGCCCGACCGCAAGGGCCATGGCCCCTTTTACGCTGGCGATCGACGATTGCAGGCTCCCGACCGCAGGGCTGAGCACGACCAAGCCAAAGCCGTGGCGCTCCTATGGGGCGAGAAACGCGTCCTGGACAAAATCGTCCACGAGGGGGCCGCGACCGACAACCACAAACCGGCGGCTCGGCTGTGAGCGAGCGTTGCCCGTGACGCTGGCGCCAGGCGCTTGAAATCACGCAACAGCCTCTCTTTCGCCGCTGTTCGCCTGTTCGCTTCATCGTTTTTTTTGGATCTCCCATGGACATCTCCGCAGACCTCGCCGCCCTGTTTGGCGAAGACGCCATTCCGACTGACTCCGCAACCATGCTGGCCTTTGAGCTAGAGGCCGCGGTCCGCGCGGACGACCGGCCAGAAGCCTCTCGTCTTCTGGCCGAAGGGGCTGATCCGGCGTGGCCTTCGAAAGCCGATCGCTTCCCGTCCTACTTTCTCGCGGCGCAACACTCGCTGGATTGCCTGCGCCTCTTTGCGCAGAGCGGCGCGCTAGACCTGGGCCGGCCTGTCAGCACCCGAACGCCCCTTCAACACGCGCTTTTGGGCGGCAACGAAGCGTGCGCGCGGTTCCTGCTGCCGGCCTCGGACCCCAACCACCTGGATTCCGAAGGATGGGACGCTCTCATGTGCGCCACAGTCGCACGTCTGCCGGCCATGGTTGAAACGCTGCTGTCCGTTTGCGACCCGCGCCTCAAGGACGAGGGGGGCGAAACGGCGCTGATGCTTTTGATGCCCGCTGGCGACGATGGCGTCGCGCCGCGCGTTCAGCGAATCATCGATCTGCTTTTGCCGTCGGCCGACCTGATGGGCGCCGATAAATACGGCAACAACCTTCTGCACAAATGCTTCATTCGCTCTGACAGCGCGGATATCTTGTCGGCGGACTTCATCGCCTTGCGCCATATCGCGCCCTTGATGCCGACCGAGGCATTTTTCGCGGCCAATGACGCGAATGTTCGCCCGATTGATTTTCCGCCGCTTCGGGCGTTGTTTGAGAAGCGAGAACTGGATCGGCAGGTCGCGGCCTCCAACCACCCCGCGCAAATGGCGGGGGGCGAATCCCTGGCTCCTAAAAAAGCCGCCTCGCGCCTTTGACGCAGCGCCCCATGCTCCGGGAGATTGCTTTGCGCTCAGATCGGTTCAAGCTTTCGCACGCTCATGGCGAAGCGCTTTCCCAGGCGCCGCTCGCCAAGGCGCTCGTCATGCTCGCTCAATTGACACGGGAGATCGCGAAGCTTGCGCCGGGCGATCGCGCGGTCGCCGAGGACGACATCAAATCCTGGCTTTGGCGGCGAGAGTCGGGGGCTGAGGCCGTTGAGCTTGCCGTTGACGCCCATTTGCCCCTGGCCAACGCGGACGCCTTCATGGCCGTGCTCGTCATGCCGGGATTTAGCCATGCGGGGACGGAGCGCGAAGCGCGTCTTTTGGAGAGGTTGGGGGCCATGGAAAAAATGGGGCTTTCCATGCATTGGCGCGATGACGATGGCGACACGCTGGCGCATTTGTTCGCTCGCCCATTCCACCTCTCCCTTGTTCGTTTTGTCGAGGAGCGAGGATTGAGCATGCTGTCCCCCAACCACAAAGGCGAATCCCCCTTCCAGTTGGCTTTTCAGCTGGCCGAAGTTCGAATGAGAGCCCAACTGCAAGCGCGAGAGGCGTTGTCTCAACACGAAAACGCCACCGAAGGCATGCCTGGATTTATGCCGAAGGATCGTTTGCGCGCCATTCGCGGGGTTTTGAGCGAGGAGGAAACTCAGCGCTCGAACTCGCAAATCCAATGGCTCGCGCATTGCGTGGCCGACTGGGATGCCCCGCTGCCGGACGCGCCACTGGATCGGGCGCCGGATTCAGCGTTTTCAACTTTGCGCCAGCGCCTGCTTGCCGCCAAGGAACAGTCCATGCTTGGGGGGATTGTGCGGGAAGCATCCGGCGTCGACGACGGCGCGCTCCTCATCGACGCCAAGAAGGCTCGGCGAATTTAGGCGCGCCGGCTTCGGGCCGCCAACCGGCCGCCAAATGGGCGCCAGCGTCAGCAATGACGGGAGGGCGGCATCACTGCCTCCGCCCAAACCACGGCAAGGCTCATGCCGGTATCTTTGCGCTGACGCCCGCCTCCAACCGATCGCGTCGATTGGGCCGCCTCAGGACCGACAAGAAGCGCGCGGCGCGCTTTGCGGTCCTTTGTTTTTTTGCTTTTTTGCTTTTCCTCTCAAAGCCTTTTGGCCGAGGATCGGGCGGGTTTTTTGTGGCTTGAAATTTGGGCTTCTGAACTCAAAATTAACTTCTCTCTTTTGGCGAGGGCTTCGCCTTGGCCCTCTTCGATGGCCAAGGCCACCAGTTTTTTGGTTTTCGCGCGCGTCGCGCCCCCAACCCACCAAAAAACCAAACCCAGAGGAAAGGCGACAATCGCCAGGCCTGCGAAAAAAAGCACGCCCATCACCATATTCAGGGCGCCGGCCACCGCCGCGCTAATCCACTCGGCCCGCGTTCGCGGGCTCAATGTGCGCCGCGCGCCGAACAACGCATCGTCCAAGGCGCGCTCGACCGACGCTTCGCTCTCGTTTGAAGCGATTTTCGCCGACCGCGCCCACGTTTGGGTGAGCGAGGAGTCTTTCAGCAGGGCCGTCCATTCAGCGTTTGAGCGAAAGCCGAAATCTGCGATGAAATCTGGCGATTCGCGCACGAACCCGCTTTCTTTGTTGTCGATGAATCCCAACGCCAGCTTTTCGCAAACCTCGGTTGCCGAATGTTTGCCTCGCAGGCAAAAGAGAGCGAATTGGCCGCCCTGGCTCCCCGCGCGCGACGCTTTGCTCACGTCGTCAACGACTCGGTCGAGCGAGTCGCCAAACACCAAAGGAACCAACGAGAGCGCTGTGTCCGTGGCCAACAGCCGGGACTGGGCGAAAAGCCCAACGCCCACTTGCGTCGCCGCGCACAGCGCAACGAGGACGCAAAGGCTCGCCGCCACGCAGCAAGCCTTTTTGGCGCGGGTTTTAACCCATTTGCCCATCTCCTCGGCCATGGAGCGGCAACCTTTTCTCGCTAACTTTTTCGCCCCCAAAATGAAGGCTGCTGTTTGTTGGTTCGCCATTTCTTCATCCTTTGCGCAGGGTTCTCTTGTCGTTTTCGCTTGTCGTCGGGCGCCTTGGCGGCCATTCATCGGCCGCCGCGAGAGCCGCCTACGCTCCTTTTGCCAATCGTAACACTGCCGGCGGCGCTTTTTTGAAAAAACGTCGCCTCAGGCCGGCGACAAACCCTTGGCGACCACAAAATGGACGCCGCGCGACACCGGTTCGAAATCCGCTCCCGCCAACTCGGCGATCACTCGCCATCCGTCCTCGGCGAACGACGCGAGCCATCGCGCAGACACCATGAGAACCGCGTCCGGCGTTTTCGCCTCATCCAGCGCGGCCTTGATTTGCGGCAACAACGAGTAGGGAGGGAAAGACACCACCGCGCGATTGGCTAGATCAGAAGCCTGGATCAGCCCGATGTCGCGAATTCTCCATCGCACGCGCGCGTCATCCACCGCGGGCAAGCCCGGATCGATCTCCCAGGCCTCAATTTCGCTCGCGCCATGGGCCAAAAGCCCGCGCGTCAAGTTCCCGGTTCCCGCCCCCAACTCCAACACCGAGCGCCCCGCCAA
>Ga0209862_1000114_pt1 | contig 29851 bp, 28 predicted proteins | sample OrgsoiDNA_201061_FD_185809 | JGI IMG/M metagenome (GOLD analysis project Ga0209862, IMG submission 185809) | Permafrost soil microbial communities from the Arctic, to analyse light accelerated degradation of dissolved organic matter (DOM) -... | ecosystem: Environmental > Terrestrial > Soil >... | reverse complement strand
GAACTCGGCCTTGATCTGCTTGAGGCGCGCTTCACCGGAGCGGTAGAGGTTTTCCGCGTTGTCGTACTGCGAGCGGCTGACCATCTGCCGGTCGAGCAGGGTCTTGTAGCGATCACGCTCGGAGCGCACCAGGTTCAGGTTGGCCTCGGCGGCCGCAACCTGGGCGCGAGTCGCTTCCAGTTGCAGGCGCACGTCCTGCGGGTCGAGCTCCGCCAGGGGCTGGTTGGCCTTGACCCGCTCGCCTTCCTCCACCAGTCGTCGGCTGACCTTGCCACCGATACGAAAGGCCAGGTCGGGCTCGAAACGCGCCCGCACTTCGCCGGGATAACTGTCCATGGCCTGGGCCGAAGGCTGTGGCTGCACCACCATCGCGGGACGGACGCTGACCTGGGCCGGCTCTTCATGACCACAGCCGGCCAGGAAAAGGGCTAAACTGACGGGCAACGCAAGGGGCATGACATAGCGGAGCATGGTGTAGGACCTTTCGCTAGTGGTGCTCAGAATATTTATACTGGCCAGTATGGTATTAATACCAAACTGACCAGTCCAGTATTAAGTAAGAAAATGTCCGACAATCTTTCAGTGCCCAGCGGCCCCGGCCGCCCCAAGGACCTGGCAAAACGCCAGGCCGTCCTGCAAGCGGCGAAAGATCTGTTCCTGAGTAATGGATACGCCAGCACCAGCATGGACGCAGTCGCTGCAGCAGCAGGTGTTTCAAAGCTGACGGTGTACAGCCATTTCAACGACAAGGAGACGCTGTTCTCCGCTGCCGTGGTGGCCAAATGCGCAGAACAGCTGCCCGAGCTGTTCTTCGCCCTGCCCGAAGGCGTGCCGGTGGAAAGCGTGCTGCTGAACATCGCGCGGGGATTTCATCACCTGATCAACAGTGACGAGTCGGTGAACCTGCATCGGCTGATCATGGCCCTGGGCAGCCAGGACCCGAAGCTCTCGCAGATTTTCTTCGAGGCCGGGCCACAGCGCATGCTCACGGAGATGGAACGGCTGCTGAGCCGGATCAACCAGAGCGGCGCCCTGGCGATCGACAAACCGCATAAAGCCGCCGAGCACTTCTTCTGCCTGCTCAAGGGCGCGGGGAACTTCCGCCTGCTCTACGGCTGCGGCGAGCCGTTGAGCGACGCCGAGGGCGAGGCCCACGTGCGCGAGGTGGTGGGTTTGTTCATGCGCGCCTACAGGCCCTGAGAGCCCGGTCTTATCAAGGCTTCAGGGCTTTCTTCGGATAGATGTCGTAGCGACTCGACTTGCCATCCAGGCCATGGCTCGGTTTCGGCCCGTCGATACACGGCGCCTTGCGCGGGCGCTTGACCACCACCCGGTGGCTGGCCAATGCCAATGCCGCTTCGAGCAATGCCGGCGCATCCGGGTCATCGCCCACCAGCGGGCGGAACAGACGCATTTCCTTCTTCACCAATGCCGTTTTCTCACGATGCGGGAACATCGGGTCGAGGTAGATCACCTGCGGCGGCTCACCTTCCCAATTGCGCATCACTTCAATTGAATTGCCCTTGAGCAAACGCATCCGCGCCACGATGGGCGCCACGTCGAAATCTTCCGCGCCACGGGCCAGGCCATCCTCAAGCAACGCGCCGATCAGCGGCTGGCGCTCGATCAGGCTCATTTCGCAACCCAGGCTCGCCAGCACGAACGCATCCTTACCCAACCCCGCCGTGGCATCCAGCACCCGTGGGCGCACGCCTTGGGCGATGCCGACCGCTTTGGCGATCATCTGCCCGGTGCCGCCACCGAACAACCGACGATGCGCCGCGCCACCCTCGACGAAGTCCACCCGCACCGGCCCCGGCGCGTCAGGCCCCAGTTGCTGGAGCTGCAAGCCCTGCTCGCCGACCTGCAGGGCAAACTCGCCGTCATCCACTTGCATAGGCAGGCCCAGGCGTTCGGCCCATTGCTCGGCCTGTGGCTGAAACGCCGGGGCCGAAGCCTCGACATGGATGCGGCAGGCCGCGGGTTGCTCAATCATGGGAAAAAACGCTCAAAAAATTAATGATCGGCAAAAACGGCCGATAACAAAACTATCGAGCATTTTGCCAGACCTGAGCGTCGACCGAGAGAAATGTCAGACATTCAACGCACATCCGTAGGCTACATATCGCGTCATGGCGATTATGGCCTGCGAAACTCCCAGGCACTGAGCGGCGTCAGTCACCTGTGGCAAGATTTTTTTGCCCAGGCCCTGTCCGAACAGTCGAGCGATGTTGTGCCTGCGTGCGGTACCTTTCCACCGGTTGATCTGGAAAGCCCGGTCGAGCCGACCGTCGGCAGCGAGCTGTTGGCGCACATCGTTTCCCAACGTGAATGCGATGTGAAAGAAACCGAAGTCAAACCGCCAGAGCCGCTGTTCCTGCCGATTGCCGAGTTCGAAATGGACCTGGCCGACAAACCTTTCCCACCGTTCCCGCCGGAAGAAATCGTCGCCCAACAGCAACAGCAGAACTTCGAAAGCGGCTGGGTGCGCCCGATCGTGCTCACCGCCGGCCAGCCTGTGCCCGAAGCCGGCCCGGCACCGCAGCCGCGTCCGCTGCACCTGCCAATCGCCGAGTTCGAACTGCACCTGCTGGACAAGCCGTTCCCGCCGTTCTCGCCCGCAGAGCTGGTGGAGCAACAGAAACAACTCGATTTCGATAACGGCTGGGCTCGCCCGATCGTTCTGCAGAACCTGCGCATCGCCGCTTAAGCTTTCAGCGACACACCCACCACGGCCCGACATCCAGATGAAAGTGATTACGATGGGCGGCGTTGTAGTCCGGGCTCAACACCACACTGAACATGTCGCAGGCGCCGTCACGCACTTGCCGCAGGAACCGCGCGTCCTGATTATCCTTGGGCCAATCCTTGAGCACGCTGATCGTTCGGCCGTCGGCCAGGCGAAAACCGGCGATGTCCAGCGCGTTGGCGCTGGCGTGCTGGCTGCGGGCGCCGTGCTCGCGGTTGTACATGTTGCGGCAGGCGAAACTGCCGAGGTGATCGACCCGCGTCACGGCCTGGCCGTAAACCGCCTGAGATGCTGGCTGCAAGGCGTGGCGCTCGAACAGGGCAAACGCTACCGCCAACGGGCAACTGGCGAGGAAACTGCTGCTCAGGGCCACCTCGCCGCCCTGAACGCGCAGAGTGTTGGTCAACGGGCAGTCCCCGCCCGGGCTGTCGGCCTGACGGGTGACGCGCAGACCTGAACTGCTGAGGACCTGATCGCACAATTGCGGATCATCGCGCAGGCGCATCAGTTTGAAACGGGTCAGCAGGTTCGGCGCCGCGTTCACGTCCAGCGGCGCCCAAGGATTCCACTGCGCCGGCACAGGAATCCAGCCGCGCCAGACACTCAGCCCCGCCGCACCGATGAGCAACAACACCAGCAGCAATCCCTTTGCTAACCGCATCTTCAGCCTTTGAAAAACTTATTGGCCTGCGCGTACGGCATGGAGCGCGACGTAAAGCTGAACGTGCCCGACGTCTTGATCTCTTCAGCCGCGCGGAAGAACTCGCCATACGCCGCAAGGGCTAGCGCCGAGCCGACGCTGATGCGCTTGACGCCCATATCGCTCAGTTCCTCGACCGTCAACTTGAGCCCGCCGGACATCAACACATTGACCGGTTTCGGCGCCACGGCACGGACCACCGCCAACACCTCTTCGGCACTGCGCAGACCCGGCGCATACAACACGTCGGCGCCCGCTTCGGCGAACGCCTGCAAGCGGCGGATGGTGTCGGCGAGATCAGGATTGCCGTGCAGAAAATTCTCGGCCCGGGCCGTCAACATGAATGGGAAAGGCAGGCTACGCGCCGCCGCGACCGCCGCTTCGATACGCGCCACGGCATGTTCGAAGCAGTAGATCGGCGCCTCTTCACGGCCAGTTGCATCTTCGATCGAGCCGCCGACAGCGCCCGCCGCCGCTGCGCGCAAAATACTCTGCGCGCATTCGGCCGGGTCGTCTGCGAAGCCGTTTTCCAGATCGACCGCCACCGGCAGATCCGTGGCCGCAACAATCGCCTGGACGTTCAGCAGGGTGTCGTCGAGGGTCAACGCACCATCGGCACGACCGTTAGAAAAAGCATAACCGGCACTGGTGGTCGCCAGCGCCTCGAAGCCAAGGCTGGCGAGCATTTTCGCCGAGCCGGCGTCCCAAGGGTTGGGAATGACAAAAGCCCCCGCGCGTTCATGCAGTGCTTTGAACGCCTGGGCTCGAAGGGTTTGCGCATCCATTGGCAGGCTCCTGAGAAGAGGAAGAATCCACCTCAGAGCAGACCAAGTTGCTCCGCGGCGGGTTCTCTGTATAGCTCAGGCAGCGGCAGCAAGCCAGGCAAACGCGTCATCAGCTTGGCGTGAAAACGTTGCGCCAGTTTCGCCGCCAGCAGGTTGTCGGCGGTGTGCAGGAAGATATAGGGCGTACGACCCTCTTCGATCCACACGGCAATTTTCTCGACCCACGGCACCAGGAATGGATCGTTGGCCTCAAGCTGCGGATGGCCGATAAAACGCACCTGCGGAAATTGCGTGAATGCCGCCGGGCGCACTGGCACTTTGGGCTTTTTCGATTGGGCGTGGAGCACCGAAGGGTCGGTAGAAATACAGCTGAACAACGCGCGTGGATCGAGGCAGATACGCTCGACACCGCGGTCCAGCAGCAGGCGATTGAGCATGCGTTCGGCATCGCCCTTGGCAAAGAATGCGTCATGCCGCACTTCGACCGCCAGCGGTCGGTCGACGGCGTCGATAAAACCGGCCAGCTCGGAGAGTCGTTGCGGGGTGAAGCTTTTGGATAATTGCAGCCAGACCGGGGAAACCCGCTCGCCCAGTGGGCTGAGCAGTTGAAGGAAGGTTTCGGCAGCGGTCAGTTGTTCACGCAGGTCACCGCTGTGGCTGATGTCGCCGGGGAATTTGGCGGTGAAGCGAAAGTGTTCGGGCATGATCTCGGCCCAGCGCTGCACGGTGGCGGCAGACGGGCTCGCGTAGAAGGTCGTGTTGCCTTCGACGGCGTTGAACACTTGGGAATAGAGATTCAGGAATTCGGCGGGTTTGGCGTCTTGCGGATAGAGGTAATCGCGCCAGGCGTTTTCACTCCAGGACGGGCAGCCGAGGTAGTAAGGCAGCAGCATCAGATGTACAGGTCGAGGCCCAGCACATCAGCATCCCAATCGACAAAACCGGCGGTGCTCAGGTAGCTGGCCAGGGCCATCGCTACGCTTTTGCTCATGGCGCGGTGATAAATCATGTCTTGCTGACGGGCGGGGAGATTGCTCAAGCGTTGTGCGGAGGCTTTGGCAGCGCGGGCGGCCAGTTGCTCTTCAGTCGGAAATTCCAGCTCGCCGTCGATGTCATCGACGGATTCATCCAGCGCGACATTGCCTTTGCGAGGCTTGCGCTTGATGGGGTAGGACTGAGAGGAAAGGCCGTCTATACGCATAAGTGCATGCTCGGTATCAGTGATGGCAGTTTAGTGGCGCATTACCCACTTCGCAAACTGTCGAGTGATAACTAGAACACATAAAAGGAAAAAGGTTTAAAGCGGGCGGGTAGAAACTGACGATTGGCTAATGCTGGAATACCAATTGTGGCGAGGGGGCTCGCCCCCGTTCGGCTGCGAAGCAGTCGTAAAACCTGCACACGCGGTGTGCCTGATGAAATATGGGGCCGCTTCGCAGCCCAACGGGGGCAAGCCCCCTCGCCACAAAAGTCCCTCGGTCAACGGGCCTTGGGCGTGGCGACCTTGTCGCGCAGATAAACCGGCTGCGCCTCATCCGCCACAATCGCCTCCCCTCGCGCCCAGGCAAACCGCGCCAGCGTCAGCAGGTCTTCAGCATGGGGCAACATTCCCGCATCCTGCCCGATCAGGTTAACGCCGATACGCTCGGCATACCCCCAACCGGTGCCCGCGCCGAACCACTCGCCGCTGGCATCGGCCGGCAATGCTGCGACTTCCGGCGGCAACACGGCTTCGTTACCGACAAGCCGCATCTCCCCCGCCGTTTCGCGGTAGCAGCCCCAATACACTTCATCCATCCGCGCATCGATGGCCGCTGCGACTTGGCTTACGCCGTGTTCGCGATAGGCACGCTGGGCCAGTACGGCCAGATCAGACACCGGCAACACCGGACGCTCCAGCGCAAACGCCAAACCCTGCACCACGCCAATGGCGATCCGCACACCGGTGAAAGCGCCGGGCCCACGGCCGAACGCGATGGCATCCACCGCTTGCAGGGTGGTACCGGCGTCGGCCAGCAATTGCTGGATCATCGGCAGCAGCTTCTGCGCATGCAGGCGCGGGATCACCTCGTAATGGCTCGTGACCTTGCCGTTATGCAGCAAGGCAACGGAGCAAGCTTCAGTCGCGGTGTCCAGGGCCAGCAAGGTGCTCATCGATGTTTCCGTAAGAGAGGTCAGAAAAAGTGCGCCAGTATAAACAACTACGGCCCGCAAGCGGGCCGTAGAAGATGAAGCGATTCAGACTTTTCAGTTCAGCGCTTCAAGCACCTTGCCGGTGATCGCTTCAACCGAGCCAACACCTTCGATGTGGCTGTACTTCGGTTTGCCCTGAGCGGTGGACAGCTCCTGGTAAAACTTCACCAGAGGCTCGGTCTGAGCGTGGTAAACCGAGAGACGATGACGCACGGTTTCTTCGGTATCGTCTTTGCGCTGCACCAGTTCGTCACCGGTGATGTCGTCTTTACCGGCAATTTTCGGCGGGTTGTAGACGATGTGGTACACGCGGCCGGAAGCCTCGTGAACACGACGACCGGCGATACGCTGGACGATGTCTTCGTCTTTGACGTCGATTTCGACCACGTGGTCCAGTTCGACACCGGCCTTCACCAGGGCTTCAGCCTGGGGAATGGTGCGCGGGAAACCGTCGAACAGGAAACCGTTGGCGCAATCGGCCTGGCTGATGCGTTCCTTGACCAGGTTAATGATCAGGTCATCGGAGACCAGACCACCGCTGTCCATGACGCTCTTGGCGATCAGGCCCAGCTCGGTGCCGGCCTTGACCGCTGCACGCAGCATGTCGCCAGTGGAGATTTGCGGAATGCCGAATTTTTCGGTGATGAACTTAGCCTGAGTACCTTTACCGGCCCCGGGAGCTCCCAGCAGAATGACGCGCATCGATGTGCTCCTCAATTTTTTATATAGATAACGTCAGATTCGCCTCGTGGGGCCAATCTCAAAAATAGGGTCGTGGCCGCCCAAACGGCCAAAGGCTGATCAAGATACACAGCAGGCCCTGCCCACACAAGCCGCCGAAAGTCGGAGAAACCCGCGCCCATCGTGACCTTGGGACGGGGTACCCCAAGTCGCAACCCCATCATTAACTGTCGCCTGCCAGACCTTTTCCGGCCTTCGCCCAAGGGCACCCGGCCTGCGTGCCGAGCGCCCGGACCCAAGAGGAAAACCTTAGCCGGTATTTCGCAAACCGGCGGCAATCCCCGCCACAGACACCAGCAGCGCCTGTTCTACCGGGCTGCCCTGCGCCACTTCCTGTTGCCGCGAACGGGCCAACAGCTCGGCCTGCAATAGATGAAGGGGGTCGAGGTAAGTGTTGCGCAGGCGAATGAATTCGAGGGTGTCTGGGCTATGTGCCAGTAGCTGCGACTGGCCAGTCAGGCCAAGGACCACCGCACAGGCCTGCGACAATAGGTCGCGTAAGTGCGCGCCCAAAGGTAGAAGATCCGGCTCCACCAGCCGCTCATCGTAAGACAGCGCGATGTCCGCGTCAGCCTTGGCCAGCACCATTTCCAGCATATCGATGCGCGTGCGGAAGAACGGCCACTGCTCGCGCATCTGCCCCAGCAACTCACCTTCACCACGTTCCAGTGCCTTGCTCAGGGCAGCCTCCCAACCGAGCCAGGCCGGCAGCATCAGGCGTGTCTGGGTCCAGCCGAAGATCCACGGAATCGCTCGCAGGCTTTCAATCCCGCCGGCGCGACGCTTGGCCGGGCGACTGCCCAACGGCAAGCGTCCGAGTTCCTGTTCCGGCGTGGACTGACGGAAGTACTCGACGAATTGTGGATTCTCGCGCACCACGGCGCGGTAAGCACTGACACCATCCGCCGCCAATTCGTCCATCAGATGACGCCAGGCAGGCTCCGGCGGCGGTGGCGGCAGCAAGGTCGCTTCGAGCACCGCGGCCAGATACAGATTGAGGTTCTGTTCGGCAATGTCCGGCAAACCGAATTTGAAACGGATCATTTCCCCCTGCTCAGTGGTGCGGAAACGCCCCGCCACCGAACCCGGCGGCTGCGACAGAATTGCCGCGTGCGCCGGGCCGCCACCACGGCCCACGGTGCCACCGCGACCGTGGAACAACAGCAACTCCACTTGCTGCTCGCGGCAGATATCCACCAAACGTTCCTGCGCCCGATACTGCGCCCAGGCCGCCGCCGTGGTGCCGGCGTCCTTGGCCGAATCGGAGTAACCGATCATCACTTCCTGCGGCCCTTGCAGGCGCGCGCGATAGCCCGGCAGCAGCAACAGCTTTTCGATCACCGGGCCGGCGTTATCGAGGTCGGCGAGGGTTTCAAACAGCGGCACCACGCGCATCGGCCGCAATACGCCGGCCTCTTTGAGCAACAGTTGCACCGCCAGCACATCGGAAGCGGCGCCGGCCATGGAGATCACATAAGAGCCGAGGGACGCGCCCGGTGCAGCGGCGATTTCCCGGCAGGTCGCCAGCACTTCGGCGGTGTCAGCGGACGGCTTGAAATACGCCGGCAACAATGGCCGACGATTGTTCTGCTCGCGCATCAGGAAGGCGATGCGCTCTTCCTCGCTCCAGTCTTCGTAGCGACCGAGGCCCAGGTAATCGGTGATTTCAGTCATGGCAGCGGTGTGCCGCGACGAATCCTGACGCACGTCGAGACGGACCAGGAACAAGCCAAAGGTCACCGCACGACGCAGGCAATCGAGCAGCGGACCGTCGGCAATCACGCCCATGCCGCATTCATGCAGCGAGTTGAAACACAGTTCCAGCGGATCAAGCAGGTCGCGGTTGTTTTGCAGCACATCGGCGGTTGCTGACGTGCTCACTTTCAAGGATGCCTGGGCCCAATTGCGAGTTGCCCGCAGACGTTCGCGCAATTGCTTGAGCACCGCGCGGTAAGGTTCGGCGCTGTCGCCGGCCTTGGCTTTCAGGGCTTCACTGGCCTGCTGCATCGACAACTCTGCGGCCAGATGATCGACATCACGCAGGTACAAATCAGCCGCCATCCAGCGCGCCAGCAACAGCACTTCGCGGGTGACGGACGCCGTGACATTCGGGTTGCCGTCGCGATCGCCGCCCATCCACGAAGCAAAGCGGATCGGCGCCGCCTCCAGTGGCAAACGCAGGCCGGTGGCGGCGTGCAGCGCTAGATCGGCCTTGCGCAAATAGTTGGGAATCGCTTGCCACAGCGAATGTTCGATCACCGCAAAGCCCCATTTGGCTTCGTCGACAGGCGTTGGGCGGGTGCGGCGGATTTCTTCGGTGTGCCAGGCTTCGGCGATCAGACGCTGCAATTTCGCCTGGATCTGCTCGCGCTCGGCGCTGGTCAGGTCACGATGGTCCTGGGCCGCCAGTTGCGCGGCGATGGCATCGTATTTCTGGATCAGCGTGCGGCGGGCCACTTCGGTCGGGTGAGCGGTTAACACCAACTCGATTTCCAGTCGACCGAGCTGTCGCGCAAGGGATTCGGCGCTGTGGCCTTCAGCACGCAGACGGGCGAGCAGTTCCGGCAGCACCCGGGCTTCGAACGGCGCGGGCTGCGACTCTTCGCGGCGGTGAATCAGCTGATATTGCTCGGCGATATTGGCCAGGTTGAGGAACTGGTTGAACGCCCGCGCCACCGGCAGCAACTCGTCTTCGCTCAATTGGTTGAGGCTGGCGCTGAGTTCGGCGTCCATCGAACCGCGACGGTCGGCCTTGGCGCCCTTGCGGATCTGCTCGATCTTGTCGAGAAAACCATCCCCGTACTGTTCACGAATGGTGTTGCCCAACAGTTCACCCAACAGGTGAACGTCCTCGCGCAAGCGTGCATCAATATCGGTCATCAGCAGTTCTCCAGCAAAAATCCGGGCGGCTATGAACGTTAAGAGTGCCGCCGTAAAGCGGTTCTTACAAGCAAACGACGAAGGGACTTTAAACCTTAGGCGTTAAAGCTAGTCTCAACAGTAAGCCGTACAACGGCTGCCGCCGGCCAAAGCCGGACACTCACCCTGCCTGCCACGAGCAGGTGTGCCATGAGGTCATTATGAAAATTCGCGAGCTAGCCCAGCATTGGGAAGAAAACGCCAAGGGTCGCCTGACCGACACTGGCTACACGATTCACCTGGACGTGGAAGCCGCCGCCCGGCTGGCAGCGATTACCGAGATGTACCCCAAACGGCATCCCGAAGAACTGCTGGGCGAGTTGATCGGCGCGGCGCTTGAGGAGCTCGAGGCGAGTTTCCCCTACGTGAGAGGCCAGACCGTGGTGGCGACCGACGAAGAAGGTGACCCGCTGTACGAAGACGTCGGTCCGACCCCGCGTTTTCTCGCATTGTCCCGCCGTCATTTGCACGATTTATCGGCTGGTAGCGACAAGCAAAAACATTGATCCCGTCGCAGAACCTGTGGGTGCGGGCTTGCTCGCGAAAGCGGTGTTTCAGGCAACAAAGATGATGAATATCAGACCGTTTTCGCGAGCAAGCCCGCTCCCACATTGACTTGCATTCCCCTTCAAAAATGGCGTGTTCCCGAGTCTCGAAAAGACCGGCAATACCGCTGCGCATCGCCAAAGTTCCCGGTTTAGAGCCTTGTCCATTCGGTCAAAGTTTTTTCAGGCGATAGGCCATCTTCTCTGAACTTTTGAAAAACGCCTCGGGTCGTACCCATTAACCACGCCTGGTACGGCCGTTTCATTTCACGCTTTGAATGTTCGGTGACGGCTCCTTAAACCAGGATGGAATTTGATGTTTTTCAGGAGTTATCCAATGGAGTTGAAGACCATGAAGACCAGCACTGCCAAATCCTCGTTCACCCACCTGCGCGGTCTGAAACTGGCTGCCTTGGCGATCGGCAGCACCTTTGTACTCGCCGGTTGCGCTGGCAATCCGCCGACCGAGCAATACGCCGTGACCCAATCGGCCGTTAACAGCGCCGTCAGCGCCGGCGGTACCGAGTTCGCAGCCGTGGAAATGAAGTCTGCGCAGGACAAGCTCAAACAAGCCGAAATCGCCATGCACGACAAAAAGTATGACGAAGCCCGGACCCTCGCCGAGCAAGCCGAATGGGACGCTCGCGTCGCGGAACGCAAGGCTCAGGCGATGAAAGCCGAACAGGCTCTGAAGGATTCCCAGAAAGGTGTTCAGGAACTGCGTCAGGAAAGTCAGCGCACTGTGCAGTAAGCGCGCATCCGGACCACACGCCTGAAGCTCTTATCGATAGAAAGGACGAACCATTATGCGTAAACAATTGATGATCCCCGCTCTCCTGGCCGCAAGCGTTGCCCTGGCAGCTTGCTCCACCCCGCCGAACGCGAACCTGGAACAGGCCCGCGTGAACTACTCCGGCCTGCAAGCCAACCCGCAAGCGAGCAAAGTCGCGGCCCTTGAGACCAAAGACGCCAGCGATTACCTGGACAAGGCTGACAAGGCCTACCAGGACAAGGAAAACCAGGCCAAGGTCGACCAACTGGCGTACCTGACCAACCAGCGCGTGGAAGTCGCCAAGCAGACCATCGCCCTGCGCACCGCTGAAAACAACCTGAAAAACGCCGCAGCCCAACGTGCCCAGGCTCGTCTGGATGCCCGTGATCAGCAGATCAAGCAGTTGCAAGACAGCCTGAACGCCAAGCAAACCGATCGCGGCACCTTGGTCACCTTCGGTGATGTGCTGTTCGCTACCGACCGTGCTGACCTGAAGTCCAGCGGTCTGGTGAACATCAACAAACTGTCGCAGTTCCTTCAGGAAAACCCGGACCGTAAAGTGATTGTCGAGGGTTACACCGACAGCACCGGCACCGCGAGCCATAACCAGTCGCTGTCCGAGCGTCGTGCCGATTCGGTACGCACAGCGCTGGTGAAAATGGGCGTTGATCCAGCGCGCATCGTCGTTCAGGGGTATGGCAAGGAATACCCGGTTGCCGAAAACGGCAGCGTGTCGGGCCGTGCGATGAACCGTCGGGTGGAAGTGACCATTTCCAACGACAACCAGCCAGTGGTGCCACGTTCGGCAGTCAGTTCGAACTAAGCTTCACGCGGTAACGTAAAAGCCCCGCCTGATCTGATCAGGCGGGGCTTTTTGTTGCTGGTGACTTGATGGCTGCCACTGTTTTTGTGGCGAGGGAGCTTACTCCCGCTGGGCTGCGCTGCAGACCCTAAACCTCGCACCGTATTCCTTCAGGCAGACGGCATTAATGGGTTGGCGGCTGCTACGCAGCCGAGCGGGAGCAAGCTCCCTCGCCACAGTGGATCAGCGCCACGCAGGAATCGGGGGTTACGGCTCAAGTTTCTGCGGCGTTTCCTGCCCCATGCAGCGCACGGCTTTTTTCTGGCCGTTGATCAACACTCCACTCAGGCCTTTCTGTTCGGTGTCGAACAGCACCAGTACGCCATCGACGCACTGAGCGACTTGCGCGGCCGGTTCCAGGGCGATTTTGTAGTCTTCGCCCGGCACGGTCTTGAGCATGGTGAATTCGTTGAGCAGCAACGCATCCTCAGGCTTGGCGAAATGCAGGTAGCCGTAGTACCACAGCACCCCGACAGTACCGAGAATGGTGCAGATACCGGTGATGATCAGCGGGATGGCGTTACGTTCTTCACTCATTGCGGACTCTCTGGTGGTTCATCTTTTGAATTCAGGGGCACCGGGTAATTCGGGATTTCACCCAGGCGGCGCAGACCGTTGAAATGCTGCGGGTCTTCGAGGTAGCGCAGCATCACCTGACGCCAGACCGGGTCGGCGAAGGTCTGCACATGACCGCCACGGGTCAGTTGCAGCACCCGCGGTGGCGGCGCAGCTTGATACAGACGAATGCCGTTGGAAAGGGGCACGAGGTTGTCGTCGATGCTGTGGTAGATCAGTTTCGGCACGCCCTTGAGCTGCGCCATGGAGTTGATCGCGCTGTCACCGTCCGGCACCAGCCACGACAACGGCACCTGAAATGGCCAGGTCAGCCACGAGGTAGTCAGGGCAAATCGACCGACATCCCGGTAGCTGGCGGGCGCGCCATCGAGGACCAAGGCCTTGAGCTGGGGCTGACGTTCCGGGTGTTGGACCAGGTAATGCACGGCCATCGAGCCGCCGAGGCTCTGACCCAGAACGATCAACGGCTTGCCCTTGACCTCGGGCGCCTGGTCGAGCCATTTGAACGCGGCGTCGATGTCCTGATAGATCTCCGGCAGCGACGGTTTGCCTTCGGACAAGCCATAACCGCGGTAGTCCACCAGCAACACTTGGTAACCCTCTTTCGGTAACCACCAACTGCCGCCCAAGTGGTAAGAAAGGTTGCCGCCATTGCCATGCAGGTGCAGCACCGTACCTTTGACTTCGACGCCTTTTGCCGCCGGTAGCCACCAACCGTGCAGCTTCAGGCCATCGGCGGTGGTCAGGGTGACGTCGCGAAATTCGAGCTTGGCTTTGTCCGGGGTGAATGGCTGGCCGGGCTCGGGGTAAAACAGCAGCGAGCTGCAACCGCCGAGGGCCAGGAGCAGGCAGAAGATGCCGAGGATTCTCATCCGTTGAAACCTCGCAGTGAATGTTGGAGTTCGTAACCTGACACATCATTGTGGCGAGGGGGCTTGCCCCCGTTCGGCTGCGAAGCAGTCGTGAAACCTGATTACGCGGTGTGACGAAACAAATGTTGGGGGCCGCTTCGCGGCCCAACGGGGTGGTGCGGCATTCCGACAAGCCCCTCACCACAGTAACCCTCCACATTCATCTGGTGTGATCACAGGATGTTGGAGTAATCCGCTTCGATCCGGTCCAGGCTCAGGTGATTGAGGAAGTTGGAGAAGCACATCCACGCCGACAGTGCGTTCAAGTCGCGGAACTGATCCGGCAAATACTTGGGCGGCACCACTAGGCCTTCGTCCACCAGCTGGCGCAAGGTCCGCATGTCTTCCAGCGTCGTCTTGCCGCAAAACAGCAGCGGTATCTGCTCAAGCTTGCCTTTACGCACGGCCAACTGAATGTAGTTGTAAACCATGATAAAGCCCTTGAGGTAGGACAAGTCTTTGGTAAATGGCAGCCCATTGGGCACCGAACCACGGAAAACCCGGCTGGCGTTGCCGTAGCTTTCGGCCATTTCGAAGCCTTGCTCGCGGAAGAACTCGAACACCTGCAAGAAGTCCGCGCCCTCCTCGACCATGTGAATGGCGCGGGTACGGTTAGTCAGTTTGCGCAGTCGGCTCGGGTACGAGGCAAAAGTGATGATTTCCATCAGGATCGCCAGGCCTTCCTGAGTCACGGTGGACGACGGCGGGCCCTTGGACAGGAAGGTGCAGATCGGCTGGTTCAAACCGTTGAGGGTCGTGCCCACATGCACCAGGCCTTCGTGGACTTCCAGCGCCCGCACATCACGGTCGTTGAACATCGCATCGGCGCGAATCTTGATGTAGTCGGCGCCCGCCGCCGCATCAGCGACGATCCCGTCGGACTCGAACACCCGAATGGTTTCCTCAGCCTCGCCAAACACCTTGTTCAAACGGGTTTGCAGCAAGTGAACGGCGTCCTTGGCGGTGAGGATTTTCGGTTCGTCCTTCAGGTCACCACGGCCGTCGATGTTGTTCAGGTAGTCGGACATCATCAGGCCCAGGTCGGCCAGGGTCGGGTCGCCGGCGTGGAACGCGTCGGACGCGGCGCCATACAATTCCTGGGAAATCAGCCCGAAATCCTCGGTGCCGCGCGCTTCGAGCATGCGCACCACCATCCGGTATTCCTTGCACATGCGACGCATGATCTGGCCGACCGGGTTGAACTGGCCGAGTTGACGGGTGATGTCGCGCTCGATGTTCTGGAATTCCAGCTTCACCTTGCTGGAGTCAAAGGACAGCGGCCGGTTCAGGTAATAGTCGCGGTCCACGGCCGGCATTTCCTTGCCCTTGGCCTTGAGGAAACCCTTGCGGATGTTTTCGTCCCATTTGACCGCATCCAGAACGCGAATCGGCGTCTGCGCCAGCACTATGCGATCGGACAAAATGCGTATCGTCTGCTGGTAATCGTCCACCCGAAACTCCTGTAGAAAAACCGTAACGTACTGGATTTATTTGACTTTTTCTTTGGCCAGGCGCTGATAGCGCACCGCTTCAACGAATACATCGGAATTGGCCGGGTCGTCGAGGTAAGCGAAGACTCGGTCCAGGCTGTTGTTGATCAACACACCGTCGCCGTCGTCCGTCTGGAAGCCTTCACCACTGAGGGCTTTTTGCCCCACGGCCTGGTTGATCTGCTCGAGGTCGAGGTTGTAGACCACCAGTTCATGCTGTTCGTTGAGCTCGAAACCGGCAATCGTGAAATGCCCGCCGAATTGGGCCGGCACTGCAGCAGACAGGTACCAGCGATTGCCGTGGCGCGACACAGTGAAAGGATAGGCTTCACGCTCGTGCGGCTTGGCCTTGAAGTAGCTGACGGCCTGATAGCGGTTGTCGCCGATGCGCGTCAGCTCAAGGTTCATCGGTTCACCCCAGGCGTTGGTGCTGGTCCATTTGCCGAGCAGTCCTTTGGGCGCGGGTTCGCTCGAAGCCAGCGGTTCCTTGAAGGTCACCAGACAGCCACTGAGCAGCAGGAACGACAAGGCGATCACTACGACGCGCCAGGCTTTCATTCAACACTCCCTATGAACACACGCCGACCTGAAGTGGCCACCGAACCCATGTGGGAGCGGGCTTGCTCGCGAATGAGGTATGCCAGACAACATAGATGTCGAATGTTAAACCGCATTCGCGAGCAAGCCCGCTCCCACAGGGTTTGGTGTTTCCCCAGGGGTTACACCGACGCGAGTACCAAATGCATATACCGCGTGAGGATACCGAGCATTTCCGCTTCGGCCTCAGGCTCGGCTTCGTTGAGAAGGCCCTGATATTCCATCCGTCCGATAATCGCCGTCAACACCTTGGCATCTTGTTGGGGTTCACGGGAACCCAGCACTTCAAAAAGCTGGCAGGTGCCCTGCAGCAAAATTTGCTGATGGGAGCGCACCAACAGCGCCAGGCGCGGGTTAAGCAACGCTTCCTGGCGGAAGGCTTGCTCGGCCATCAAGTGCTCGCGGCGGTTGATCAATTGCCGGTGAACATAGTCGGCCATCAGCTGTGCAATATCGTCTGCCAACTGCGAGCGCGACTCAGGCGTGCCATCGCCGCTGACGACCATCTCGCGCAACAGCCCTTCATTGCTGGCCCACAGTTTGCCCATGTAGGCCGCACTGCGTTCCACGTATTGAGCGAAGGTATCGGTGAGCAAGTCATCGATGTCCTTGAAATAGTAAGTGGTGGCCGACAACGGCACACCGGCCTCGGCCGCCACGGCACGGTGACGCACCGCCCGTACGCCATCACGCACGACAATGCGCATCGCCGCATCGAGAATTTCCTGTCGACGCTGTTCGCTGCCCTGTCGGCTGGCCTTGCGGCCCTGGTACTGAACGCTTTCAGCGACCGCAGTGGCGATACCCGCTGCACCTTCTTGAGCCATTGCACGATTCACGACAGGTATTCCTCTCTCACGCCAAAAGTAACCAGTTGATACGTTTGTACCAGACAGGCAATAAAAAGCCGCCTGTTTTAGGCGGCTTTTTTACTGAAACGCTTACGCTTGCGGCCGCATGTGCGGGAACAGGATCACATCGCGAATCGACGGTGAGTTGGTCAACAACATCACCAGGCGATCGATGCCGATACCTTCGCCGGCCGTTGGCGGCATGCCGTACTCCAGCGCGCGAACAAAGTCGGCGTCGTAGTGCATGGCTTCGTCGTCACCAGCGTCCTTGTCGGCCACTTGAGCCATGAAGCGCTCGGCCTGGTCTTCCGCGTCGTTCAACTCGGAGTAGGCGTTGGCGATTTCGCGACCACCGATGAACAGTTCGAAACGGTCAGTGACGTTCGGGTTGTCATCGTTGCGACGGGCCAGCGGCGACACTTCGAACGGGTACTGGGTAATGAAGTGCGGCTGTTCCAGCTTGTGCTCGACCAGCTCTTCGAAAATCATCACCTGCAGCTTGCCCAGACCTTCAAAGCCCAGCACCTTGGCGCCGGCCTTCTTGGCAATGGCGCGAGCCTTGTCGATGTCGGTCAGGTCGTCAGCGGTCAGCTCAGGGTTGTACTTGAGGATCGAGTCGAACACCGACAGGCGCACGAACGGCTCGCCGAAGTGGAACACTTTGTCGCCGTAAGGGACGTCGGTGCTGCCCAGAACCAGCTGAGCCAGTTCGCGGAACAGCTCTTCGGTCAGGTCCATGTTGTCTTCATAGTCGGCGTAAGCCTGGTAGAACTCCAACATGGTAAATTCTGGGTTGTGACGAGTCGAAACGCCTTCGTTACGGAAGTTGCGGTTGATCTCGAAGACTTTCTCGAAACCGCCGACAACCAGGCGCTTGAGGTACAACTCAGGGGCGATCCGCAGGTACATGCCCATGTCCAGGGCGTTGTGGTGCGTTTCGAACGGCTTGGCCGCCGCGCCGCCCGGAATGGTTTGCAGCATCGGCGTTTCGACTTCGAGGAAGTCACGCTGCATCAGGAAGCTGCGGGTGTGCGCAATCACTTGCGAACGCACGCGGAAGGTCTTGCGCACGTCTTCGTTGACGATCAGGTCAACGTAGCGCTGGCGGTAGCGCTGTTCGGTGTCGGTCAGGCCGTGGTGCTTGTCTGGCAGCGGACGCAGGGACTTGGTCAGCAGGCGCACGTCGGTCATTTCGACGTACAGGTCGCCCTTGCCGGAACGGGCCAGGGTGCCAACGGCTGCGATGATGTCGCCCATGTCCCAGGTTTTCACCGAGGCCAGGGTGTCTTCGGACAGGGTTTTACGGTTGACGTAAACCTGGATGCGACCGGTCATGTCCTGGATCACCATGAACGAGCCACGGTTGAGCATGATGCGACCGGCAACCTTGACCGGGATTGCAGCCTCTGCCAGCTCTTCCTTGGTCTTGTCCGCGTACTGCTTCTGCAAGTCTTCGCAGTAGTTTTCACGGCGGAAGTCGTTCGGGAAGGCATTGCCCTTGGCGCGCTCGGCAGCCAGCTTTTCCTTGCGCAGGGCGATCAGGGAGTTTTCTTCCTGTTGCAGGGCTTGCGGGTCGAGTTCTAGGTCGCTCATGTCTTTAAAAATTCCATCACAGGTTCGTTGCCCCCGGCTGTGAGCCGGGGTTCGCGGGCAAGCCTCGCTCCTACAGGTATCCGCAGATTCTGTAGGGCGTGCCTTAGAGCCCTTGTTTCAAGCTGGCTACCAGGTATTCGTCGATGTCGCCGTCGAGCACCTTGTCGCAGTCACTGCGTTCGATGTTAGTGCGCAAATCCTTGATTCGCGAGGCATCGAGCACGTAAGAGCGAATCTGGTGACCCCAGCCGATGTCGGACTTGGTGTCTTCCAGGGCCTGGGAGGCGGCGTTGCGTTTCTGCACTTCCTGCTCGTACAAGCGCGCCCGCAACATTTTCATCGCGGTGTCTTTGTTGGCGTGCTGGGAGCGTTCGTTCTGGCAGCTGACCACGGTGTTGGACGGTACGTGGGTGATACGTACGGCCGAGTCGGTGGTGTTTACGTGCTGACCACCGGCACCCGAGGAGCGGTAGGTGTCGATGCGCAGGTCCGACGGGTTGATGTCGATTTCGATGTTGTCATCGATTTCCGGCGAGACGAACACAGCCGAGAACGAGGTATGGCGGCGGTTGCCGGAATCGTACGGGCTCTTGCGCACCAGACGGTGCACGCCGATTTCGGTACGCAACCAGCCAAAGGCGTATTCGCCCTTGATGTGGATCGTGGCGCCTTTGATACCGGCGACTTCACCGGCCGACAATTCCATGATGGTCGCGTCGAAACCGCGTTTGTCAGCCCAGCGCAGGTACATGCGCAGCAGGATGTTGGCCCAGTCCTGAGCCTCGGTACCGCCAGAGCCGGCCTGGATGTCCAGGTAGGCGTTGTTGGCGTCCATTTCACCGCTGAACATGCGACGGAATTCGAGTTTTTCCAGGGATTCGCGCAGACGTTCGACTTCGGCAGCGACGTCATCGACGGCGGCCTGGTCTTCTTCTTCGGCGGACATCAGCAGCAGGTCTTTGGCATCGGCCAGACCGGTGTGCATTTCGTCGAGGGTTTCGACGATCTGAGCCAGCAGCGAGCGCTCGCGACCCAGTTCCTGTGCGTACGACGGGTTGTTCCAGACAGCCGGATCTTCAAGCTCGCGATTGACTTCAGTCAGACGCTCATGCTTTTGATCGTAGTCAAAGATACCCCCGAATAGTTTCGGAGCGCTCGGACAGGTCCTTGATACTGTTAAGGATCGGGTTGATTTCCATGGCGGGCAGCACTCGTTGGCGAACTTTTGAAAGCCGGCGAGTATAACGTAATCAAGCTGTCACGGCAGCCCGCCTGGCGCTTTAGGGGTGAATGATTAAAGCGAACGCCGAGTAAATCTGTGGCGAGGGAGCTTGCTGTGGCGAGGGGGCTTGCCCCCGTTAGGTCGCGAAGCGGCCCCCTGCATTCTTCCAGTCATACCCTGCAATCAGGTTTCACGACTGCTTCGCAGCCGAACGGGGGCAAGCCCCCTCGCCACAGGATGCGCTAGGCTGGAGAACTTCGCTCAAGCCACCCGCTACTCAATCCCCACCTGATTACGCCCATTGTTCTTCGCCAGATACAGCCCCTTGTCCGCCGCCGAGATCAATTGCCGGCAATCGCTGCCCTGTTGCGGGGTGATGGTCGACAGGCCAATGCTGATGGTCAGGTTCGACCCTTCCACCGGGAACACATGCGGAATCTTCAGCGCCGCGACCGTCTGACGGAGTTTTTCCGCCACCAGCCGCGCGCCGCCCGGCGAGGTATTGGGCAACACCAGCGCAAATTCTTCGCCACCATAACGGGCCGGCAGGTCCGAAGGCCGGGCGCTGGCGTCGCGAATCGCCGTGGCGACTTTGCGCAGGGCTTCGTCGCCTTCCAGGTGGCCAAAGCTGTCGTTGAAGGACTTGAAGTAGTCCACATCGATCATCAACAGCGACAGTTGAGTCTGGTCTCGCAGGGAACGGCGCCACTCCAGTTCCAGGTATTCGTCGAAGTGCCGGCGGTTCGACAGGCCGGTCAGGCCGTCGGAGTTCATCAGGCGTTGCAGCACCAGGTTGGTGTCGAGCAACTGCTGCTGGCTGACACGCAATGCGCGGTAAGCCGCGTCGCGCTGCAACAAAGTCATGTAGGAGCGTGAGTGATAGCGGATGCGCGCCACCAGTTCAATGTTGTCCGGCAGCTTCACCAGGTAATCGTTGGCCCCGGCCGCGAACGCCGCGCTTTTGATCAGCGGGTCTTCCTTGGTCGACAGGACGATGATCGGAATGTCCTTGGTCGCCGGGTGATTTCGGTATTCGCGCACCAGGCTCAAGCCGTCGAGGCCGGGCATCACCAGATCCTGAAGGATCACCGTCGGCTTGATGCGAATTGCCTGGGCAATGGCCTGATGCGGGTCGGCGCAGAAGTGGAAGTCGATGTTTTCCTGATTCGCCAGACCGCGCCGAACGGCCTCGCCGATCATCGCCTGATCGTCCACCAACAACACCATCGCGGCGTTTTCGTCGGTTTTGAAGTCGTCGAGCTGTAAGTCATTCATGTGCGGTCACCTGAGTACTACTTGGGCCAGGATTGCTGTGAAAAGCCTTCATTTTGGGAAAATCTCCAGCAATCGTGGCGCTATCTTGTCCAGTGGGCGAATTTCCACGGCGGCGTCGATGGCCGCAGCCGCTTTCGGCATGCCGTACACCGCACTGCTGTTCTGGTCCTGAGCGATGGTCAGGTAGCCCTGTTGGCGCATGAGTTTAAGCCCCTGCGCACCATCGCGGCCCATGCCGGTCAGCAAAACGCCCACGGCGTCGCCGTTCCAGTAACTGGCCACACTCTCGAAAAACACATCGATCGAGGGCCGGTAAATCTCGTTGACCGGTTCGGCGGTGTAGGCCAGCGTCCCGTTTTTCAACAAGCGAATATGATGGTTGGTGCCGGCCAGCAACACCGTGCCGGCCTGCGGCGACTCGCCTTCCTGAGCCAGGCGCACGTTGAGGCCGCTGGCACTGCTGAGCCATTCGGCCATGCCAGCGGCGAACACCTGGTCCACGTGCTGCACCAACACGATGGCCGCCGAAAAATCCCGCGGCAGGCCCTTGAGCAAGATTTCCAGCGCCGCCGGCCCGCCCGCAGACGAACCGATGGCGACCAGTTTTTGCCGGGAGCCCGAGTGGCGCAACGGGCTCGGCGCCGAGCGCACCCGGTTACCCTTGTCGCCGATCAGCCAGCCAATGTTCAAAATCTTGCGCAGCAACGGCGCCGCCGCCTCTGCGGCATTGCCGGCACCGATGGCCGGCGTATCGACCACGTCCAGCGCGCCGTGGCCCATGGCTTCGAATACCCGGTGCACGTTCTGCTGGCGGTCGATGGTGACAATCACGATCGCGCACGGGGTTTCGGCCATGATTCGCCGGGTCGCCTCCACGCCATCCATCACCGGCATGATCAGGTCCATCAGGATCAGGTCCGGGGTGTACTCGGCGCAACGTTGCACCGCCTCGGCCCCGTTGCTGGCGACCCAGATCACCTGATGCGCCGGTTCAAATGCCAAGGCCCGGCGCAGGGCCTCTACCGCCAGGGGCATGTCGTTGACGATAGCGATTTTCATGCCCGTGCTCCTCCGATGAGCTCAACCACTGCATCAAGCAGGGCATCGTCATGAAAACTGGCTTTGGCTAAATAATAGTCGGCTCCGGCGTCCAGTCCACGACGACGGTCTTCTTCACGATCCTTGTAGGACACCACCATAACCGGCAACGATTGCAAACGGTTGTCCCGGCGCAATAAAGACACCAGTTCGATGCCGTCCATGCGCGGCATATCGATGTCGGTGATCAACAGATCGAAATCCTCCGAACGCAGGGCGTTCCAGCCATCCATACCGTCCACCGCCACGGCCACGTCGTAGCCGCGATTGAGCAGCAGCTTGCGCTGCAACTCGCGAACGGTCAGGGAATCGTCCACCACCAGAATCCGCTTGCGCGCCACTTCTGCGACCTGGTTGCTGTGCCGGGCAATGCGTTCCAGACGCCCGGTGTTGAGCAGTTTGTCCACCGAGCGCAGCATGTCTTCGACATCAACGATCAACACCACCGAACCGTCGTCGAGCAACGCCCCGGCGGAAATGTCCTGAATCTTGCCCAGCCGCTCATCCAGCGGCAATACGACCAAGGTCCGCTCGCCAATAAAGCGTTCGACCGCCACGCCATAGATCGCATCACGCTCGCGAATCACCACGACCTTGAGGGTTTGCTGGCTGTTCTGGCTCGCCGGGCGCTGCAACAACTGACTGGCCGCGACCAGCCCGACATGCCGGCCTTCGTACCAGAAGTGCTGGCGGCCTTCGAGCTGGACGATGTCTTCGGGTTCCAGGTCGCACATCCGCTCGATGTGCGCCAACGGGAAGGCATAGGCCTCGTCGCCGACTTCGACCACCAGGCTGCGGACCACCGACAGGGTCAGCGGCACTTCCAGATGGAAGCGGCTGCCCTCGCCCGCCGTCTGCTCCAGCACCACCGCGCCGCGCAACTGCCGGACCATGTGCTGAACCGCGTCCAGCCCGACGCCGCGCCCGGAGACTTCGCTGACCTTGTCCCGCAGGCTGAAACCCGGCAGGAACAGGAACGTCAGCAGCTCCTCTTCGCTTAACTGCGCAGCGGTTTCGGTCGGGGACAACTGCCGCTCAATGATGCTGCGACGGACTTTTTCCAGGTCAACGCCATTGCCGTCGTCACTCAGTTCCAGCACCAGCAGACCGGCTTGATGGGATGCACGCAGACGGATCAAACCTTCCGCCGGCTTCCCCGCCAGCAGCCGTTGTTCCGGGGTTTCGATGCCATGGTCCACAGCGTTGCGCAGCAAGTGCGTCAACGGCGCTTCGAGTTTTTCCAGGACGTCGCGGTCGACCTGAGTCTTCTCGCCTTCGATCTCCAGGCGAACCTGTTTGCCCAGGTCGCGACCGAGGTCTCGGACCATCCGCACCTGCCCGGTCAGCACGTCGGCAAACGGTCGCATGCGACAGGCCAGCGCCGTGTCGTACAACACTTGGGCGCGTTGACTGGCATGCCAGGCGAATTCATCGAGTTCGGCGTTTTTTTCCACCAGCAGTTGCTGGGATTCAGTCAGCAGTCGGCGCGCATCCTCAAGAGCCTCTTGGGCTTCCAGGCTCAAGGCATGGTCCTTGAGGTGGACATTGAGGTTTTCCAAGGCCCGTAAGCCGTTGCTCTGCATGCGTTTGAGGCGCTGCATGGTGGCCAGGTGCGGTTTGAGCCGCAGGGTTTCCACCAGGGATTTGCTCGACAGGTCGAGCAGGCTGTTCAGCCGTTCGGCGGTGACCCGCAGCACGCGCTCACCGTTTTCGGTGGTGCGTTTGGCCTTGCGTGGCGGCTCGGCGGGCGCGACGGCCAGCGGTTCGACGACCGGGGCGATCGGCTCGACGGTTGGTGGCTCCAACTGAAGCTCGGCCATAAACGGCGCAATCGGCGTGCTGATCGGCGGCGCCAGTGCCATCGGGTCGAGCAATCGCCCCATCAGCGCTACATAGGCATCAATTTCCACCGCCGACGGTGTATTGCTCGGCGTCGCGATACGCATCAACAGGTCAGTGCCCTGCAACAACGCGTCGATATGCTCGGGCCGCAGATAGAGGCGCCCTTCCTGAGCGCTGACCAGGCAATCCTCCATCACGTGAGACACGCTGACCCCGGCATCCACGCCGACAATCCGCGCCGCGCCCTTGAGCGAGTGGGCCGCGCGCATGCACGATTCCAGGTGATCGGCCTGGGTCGGATCGCGCTCCAGGGCCAACAGGCCGGCGCTCAGCACCTGGGTCTGGGCCTCGGCTTCGAGGCTGAACAGTTCCAGCAAAGAGGCGTCGCGCATTTGCTCGGGGGTCATGTGAGGCTCCGGGTCACGGCGGACAGCAGCTGTTCTTCATCCAGCCAACGCAGGCTGCGACCTTTGAATTGCAACACGCCACGGGTGTACTTGGCGCTGGCCTGGGTCCCGGATTGCGACGCGGCATCGAGGATGCGTTCGTCGATGGCGTGAATCCCGTCCACTTCGTCGACCGGCACCACCACCGGGCCACCCCGGGCGGCGATGATCAACATCCGCGGCATTACCCGCGCACCGGAAGACACATTGTTGGTGGCGTCGAGCCCCAGCAATTCCACCAGCGACAGGCACGCCACCAAAGCCCCGCGCACATTCGCCACGCCGAGCAAAGCCCGGGAGCGCTGGTGCGGCAAGGAGTGAATGGTTTGCAGCGGCGCCACTTCAACCAGACTGCGAGTGGCCAGGCCCAGCCATTCTTCGCCGAGGCGGAACATCAGCAGCGAACGGGTTTTGACGTCGGTTTCGACCACCGTCAACACCTGCTCGCGATCTTCCTGCTGCAAGGCGTAACGGTCGAGCAAGCGGGTGGCGGCGGCCGAATACACCGCGCAATTTCGACAGTGAATATGCTCGCTCAGCAGCGGGCAGGACTTGTCGCCGTGGATACCGATGCGGTTCCAGCAGTCGTCGATGGCCTGGGCATCTTCATGGGTGACGCTCAAGGTGTCGGAGACGCTCATCGTTTACGCTCACTGTCGGCGGCACGCTCGCTGCGGGCGGCACGTTCCTGCAATCGTCTGGCGCCCGCGGTGTCGCCCAGCGATTGCAGCAAGGCAGCCAGGTGCATCAAGGCATCGGGGTGTTGCGGTTCGAGGTACAACGCCTTGCGATAGAAACCCTGGGCTTCAAGCGCACGGCCGGCAACATCGCTGAGCAGTCCCAGCCAATAAAATACTTGGGCGACCGGTTCGTGGCTGCGCAGATAACTTTCACACGCGGCACGGGCCTCGGCACTTTTGCCTTCGTTGGCCAGGGCGGCGATGTTCGCCAGCAGCGTCGCGGCGTCGGGATTGGCCGTTTTCACGGTATTGGGCAGCGGTGCGACATTAGCGAACGGACGGCTGCGTACCGGTGGCGGGATCACGCTGCGCACCGGTTGACGCACCGGCAGCGCAGTTGGAGCGAAGGCCGGAAAAGACTCGGGCTCCGGCGCGCTTTGGCGGCTGAAGGCAAACGACTGCGGGATGCCGATCGAGCGCATGCCGAAACGTCCGAGCAAGCTGCCTTCGGCCGGGCCGATAAACAGCACGCCGTCCACATGGGTCAGGCGTTTGAGCACTTCGAAGACTTGTTGCTGGGTCGGCTGGTCGAAATAGATCAGCAGGTTGCGACAGAACACAAAATCATAGGGCGGTTCGCTGGCCAGCAAGGCCGGATCGAGCAGATTGCCGACCTGCAAGCGGACTTGTTCCAGCACCCGCTCGCTGAGTCGATAGCCTTCGTCTTCGGCGCTGAAATGCCGCTCGCGATACGCGATGTCCTGACCACGAAAGGAGTTCTTGAAATACAACGCGCGCTTGGCCTTCTCCACCGAAAGCGGACTGACATCCATGCCTTCGACCTTGAATTGATGAGGTTTGAGGCCTGCATCCAGCAGCGCCATGGCAATCGAGTACGGCTCTTCGCCGGTGGAGCACGGCAGACTGAGAATCCGCAGGGCGCGCATGTTGTTGAGGTCGGCCAGGCGTTTGGCCGCCAGTTTCGCCAGGGTGGCGAAGGATTCCGGGTAACGGAAAAACCAGGTCTCCGGGACGATCACCCCTTCGATCAGCGCCTGTTGCTCGTCCCGCGAGCCTTGCAAAGTCTGCCAGTACTCGTCGGCCGTCAGCGCATAGGCTGCCGTCATGCGCTGACGCACGGCACGCTCAATGATGGCCGGCCCCACTGAGGCGACATCGAGGCCGATGCGATCCTTGAGAAAATCGAAAAACCGCTGATCGCTGCTCATGGCCGCTCCTCAAGGAGGTCCAGAGGCTGCGACGGAAACAGCAGCGCCCGGACTTGATCATCGAGCAGATCGGCAACCCTGACCCATTGCAGCAAGCCTTGAGCATCCTTGCGCACCGGACCGAGGTACGGCGCCTGGCGGTTGTCCAGGCCATAAGGCTGAAAATCCGCCGGGTTGCAGCGCACGGTATCGGTAGCCTGTTCCAGGATCAGACCGAGCAATCGCGCAGGCGTGGTTTCATCCGGTCGGTAGTGCACCAGCACCAGCCGCGTGCTGGTGCGGGCCTGCGCCGGTTGGCCGAAGGTCAGTGCACTGAGGTCGATCACCGGCACCACTGCACCGCGATAGGCGAATACTCCGGCGACCCAGGCCGGGGCCTGGGCAATCGGCTTCAACGGCAGGCGCGGCAGCACTTCGGCTACCTCAATGGCTTGCAGTGCGTAACGCTCGTTACCGACGCGAAACACCAGGAAAAGCGCCTGTCTGGCCGGTGCCACGGCAGTGCGTTTGGCCGTGAGTTCGCTCATCAGACTTTGAATCGCGAGACGCCACCACGCAGCCCGACGGCCACCTGGCTCAGTTCGTCAATGGCGAAACTGGCCTGGCGCAAGGACTCGACGGTCTGGCTGCTGGCATCGCCCAATTGCACCAGCGCATGGTTGATCTGTTCGGCGCCGGTGGCCTGGGCCTGCATGCCTTCATTGACCATCAACACTCGCGGCGCCAGCGCCTGAACCTGATGGATGATCTGCGACAGCTGCTCACCGACCTGCTGCACTTCGGACATGCCGCGACGCACTTCTTCGGAGAACTTGTCCATACCCATAACCCCGGCCGACACCGCCGACTGAATCTCGCGGACCATCTGCTCGATGTCATACGTGGCGACGGCGGTCTGGTCCGCCAGACGTCGCACTTCGGTGGCGACCACGGCAAAACCGCGACCGTACTCACCGGCCTTCTCGGCCTCGATGGCCGCGTTCAACGACAGCAGGTTGGTCTGGTCAGCGACCTTGACGATGGTCACGACCACTTGGTTGATGTTGCCGGCCTTCTCGTTGAGGATCGCCAGTTTGGCGTTGACCAGATCGGCCGCGCCCATCACCGAGTGCATGGTGTCTTCCATCCGCGCCAGGCCTTGCTGCCCGGAACCGGCCAGCACCGAGGCCTGATCGGCGGCCGTGGAGACTTCTGTCATGGTGCGCACCAGGTCACGGGACGTGGCGGCGATTTCACGGGACGTCGCACCGATTTCAGTGGTGGTGGCGGCAGTTTCGGTGGCGGTGGCTTGTTGTTGCTTGGAGGTGGCGGCGATTTCAGTGACCGAGGTGGTGACCTGCACCGACGAACGCTGAGCCTGGGACACCAGCGAGGTCAGATCGGTCATCATGTCGTTGAAGCCGGTTTGCACCGCGCCGAACTCGTCCTTGCGATCAAGGTTCAGGCGGCTGCTGAGGTCACCGGTACGCATGATTTCGAGGATCTGCACGATGCGGCTCATTGGTGCCGTGATCGCGCGCATCAGTAGCAGGCCACAGAGACCGGCGGCGAGAATCGCGACCAGCAAAGAGAGGCCCATGCTGATTTTTGCCGCGGTGACCGCTTGGCGGATTGCCTCGGTGGCGCCAGCGGTCTGATCACGATTTCGATCAATCACAACATTCAACTGCTTGCGGCCATCGCCCCACGCGGGTGTCAACTCCTGCTCCAGCGCAACGCGGGCCTGTTCGTACTGTTTGTGCTGATACAGATCGACGACTTTATTCAACACCTGATTGAACGCTTTATGGTGAACTTCGAATGCGTCGTAATCGGCTTGATCCCCGGCATCGAAGATGGTTTTCCGATAGTTTTCCATCTCCGCTTCGAGGCGCGCTTCGTAGCTCTTGTACAGTTCCAGGTCAGCGGCAGTCATGTCGCGATGTTCAGAGAGGCCAACGATCCGCTGGGTCAGGACGTAGCTGTCGACCCAGGCGCTGCGAATCATCGAACTGTAATACACCCCCGGCGCTGCATCCGTTCGGACCGTTTCCTCGCTGGACTCAATCTTCAGCAGACTGGAGAACGAGACCATGACCATCAGCAGCATGATGGCAATAATGACCGCAAAGCTCGCCAAGATGCGTTGGCGCAACGTCCAGTTCTTCACAGTATGTCCTCGGGGCCATTTTCAAATGCTGGGGAGTATAGCTGAGGGCGGTGTTTCATTTATAAGACGGATGCCCGCCGCCCCACGTCCCGATGGCAAAAAGCAGGGACGGGCTCTGGAATGGGACTTTCCGCCAGATGGGGTGAGGCTTGCCAGTGGTGATTTGGTAGAAATGGACCGTGGATTGGTCATTAGGTGATGTGAAGAAGCTATCGCGAGCAGGCTCGCTCCCACATTTGATCGGGTCGTACGCAGAGGCTGTGTACGCAGCAAATCCCTGTGGGAGCGAGCCTGCTCGCGATGGCGGCGTGGAGGCTTACATCGAAGCCTGGCGCACCTGTTTCTCCAGCTCAGCCTTCAACCCCGGCTCCAGCTTCAACTGCCGTGCCAGTTCATCGAGGTAGGACTTTTCCATGAAGCTCTCCTCATCCACCAGCATCACACTGGCGATATACATCTCGGCGGCCATTTCCGGAGTGCTGGCGGCGCGGGCGACGTCGCTTGGGTCGAGGGGCTTGTTGAGTTCGGTGTGCAGCCAGTGCTGCAGTTCCTGGTCGTTATCGAGCTTGGTGAATTCACCTTCGATCAATGCGCGCTCACGCTCATCGACGTGGCCATCGGCTTTGGCCGCGGCTACCAGCGCCTTGAGAATCGCCTGGCTGTGTTGTTCAACCTGCGCCGCCGGCAAGCGGTCGATGGTTTGCGGCTCAGCCTTCGGTGCCGTGCCCTGCTGGGCTTGCCAGTTGCCAAAAGCCTTGTAGGCAATCACGCCCAACGCCGCGAGACCGCCATAGGTCAGGACCTTGCCGCCGACACTGCGACCCTTCTTGCTACCGAGCAACAGGCCCATTGCACCGGCCGCCAAAGCACCGCCCCCCGCCCCCGAGAGCAAGCTGCCGAGGCCGCCCGAACCACCGCTGCCGCCAAGCAAACCACCCAATCCACCGCCGGATGACTTGTTCTGATGACCGCCGGCCTTGTCCTTCAACAGGTCCTGGCCGGATTTGAGTAGCTGATCGAGCAATCCACGGGTGTTCATTTGCTGCCTCCACGAATTCGGGATAACCGGATGATTCAGGCCCTCAGCCTAGATCGAAAGTGCCCGGTGCCTGCCCGCGAGAGTGCTTCCAGATGTTGCTCGGCCCTTGCGACTCGCCGAGGCGTCAGGCTGGGCCATCGATTAAAAAGATATACACTCGAACAAATCTATAAAAACCGCCCACCGGGTACTGTTCCCATGATGACTTTGCGTCAGATCCGTCATTTCATCGCTGTGGCCGAGACCGGTTCGATCTCCGCCGCCGCGCAAACCGCGTTTATTTCCCAGTCCACCCTGACTCTGGCGATCCAGCAACTGGAGCAGGAAATCGGCGTCAGCCTGTTCAACCGCCACGCCAAGGGCATGACCCTGACCCACCAGGGCCATCAATTCCTGCGCCAGGCGCACTTGATTCTGGCGACGGTGGACAACGCCAAGCGCAGCCTTCAGCAAAGCACCGACCAAGTGGCCGGGCAGTTGATCGTCGGCGTGACCAGCCTCGTTGCCGGTTATTACCTGGCGGATCTGCTCACCCGATTCCAGCGCGCCTATCCCAACGTCGAGATTAGGGTGATGGAGGATGAGCG
>Ga0209862_1000110_pt1 | contig 30306 bp, 27 predicted proteins | sample OrgsoiDNA_201061_FD_185809 | JGI IMG/M metagenome (GOLD analysis project Ga0209862, IMG submission 185809) | Permafrost soil microbial communities from the Arctic, to analyse light accelerated degradation of dissolved organic matter (DOM) -... | ecosystem: Environmental > Terrestrial > Soil >... | reverse complement strand
CTGGGCTTGGGTCAGACCAGCCTGGTGACCATCACCTTCAGCGAAGCGGTCAGCGGTTTCACCAACGCCGACCTGCTGATCGATAACGCGACCCTGAGTAACGTCAGCAGCAGCGACGGTGGCATTACCTGGACCGCGACATTGACGCCATTGGCCGGCATTACCGACACCAGCAACATCGTTCGGCTGGACAACACCGGCGTTCAGGACCTGGCCGGCAACGCTGGCGCAGGCACCACTGATTCCAACAATTACGCCATCGACAGCCAGCGTCCGACCGCGACCATCGTGTTGAGCGATACCACCCTGAAGCCGGGCGAAACCTCGTTGGTGACCATCACTTTCAGCGAGGCCGTCAGCGGTTTCGACAACAGCGATCTGAGTGTCCCCAACGGCACGTTAAGTGCGGTGAGCAGCAGCGACGGCGGCATCACCTGGACCGCGACTTTCACCCCGACCGTGGGCGTGACCGATGCGACTAACCTCATCACGCTGAACAACACGGGTGTCACCGACCTTGCCGGCAATGCCGGTGCGGGCACCACCGACTCCGCCAACTATGTGGTCGAGACCCAAATCCCGACCTCGACCATCGTGATCACCGACACCGCCCTCAAGGCCGGCGAAACGTCAGGGGTGACCATCACTTTCAGCGAAGCGGTAAGCGGCTTCACCAACGCCGACCTGACCGTGGCCAATGGCACCTTGAGTAATGTGTCGTCGAGTGACGGCGGAATTACCTGGACGGCGACCTTTACGCCAACCGTCAACGTGACGGACACCACCAACCTGATCAGCCTCGACAACAGCGGCGTGACCAACGCCTCGGGCAACAGCGGCGTGGGCGTGACCGACTCCAACAACTACGCCATCGACACCGCGCGGCCGACCTCGACCATTGTCGTGGCGGATTCTCGCCTGGGTATCGGTGCAACCACCACGGTCACCATCACCTTCACTGAAGCGGTTTCGGGTTTCGACCTGTCGGACCTCAGCGTCGCTAACGGCAACCTGTCCAACCTGCTCAGCAGTGACGGCGGCAAAACCTGGACCGCCACGCTGACCCCGACGGCCAACATCAACGACACCACTAACCTGATCCTGCTCGACAACAGCAACGTGACGGACGCTGCGGGCAATGCTGGCGCTGGGATCGCGATCTCTAACAACTACGCGCTCGATGCCACCCGGCCGACGGCGACAATTGTGGTCGCCAACCCGAACCTGGGCATCGGCCAGACCACGCTGGTGACGTTCACCTTCAGCGAGGCGGTGAACAATTTCGACCTGTCGGACCTCAGCGTGACCAACGGCGAGCTGACCAACCTGGCCAGCGGCGACGGTGGCAAGACCTGGACCGCCACCTTCACACCGACGGCGAACATCACCGACCCGAGCAATTTCATTGCGCTGGACACCAGCAACGTCACCGACCTGTCCGGCAATACCGGCACCGGCGTGGCAGTGTCCAACAACTACGTGATCGACGGCGAGCGGCCGACCGCCACGGTGGTGGTGGCTAACCCGAACCTGGGCGTTGGCCAGACTTCGCTGGTGACATTTGCCTTCAATGAAGTGGTGAGGGGTTTCGACCTCTCCGACATCAATGTGGCCAACGGCACCTTGTCCAATCTGGCGAGCAACGACGGCGGTAAAACCTGGACCGCGACGCTGACGCCGACCAGCAACCTAAGCAATGGCAGCAACGCGATCAGCTTGAACATGGCGGGCGTCAGTGACGGTTCGGGCAACGCCGGCAGCGGTACCAGCCAGTCGAACAACTTTGCAATCAACACCGTACCGGTCGTCGTTCCACCGACATCCATCGTTGTCGACGTACCGGCCGATCCGCAGTTCCGCGTCACTGAACCGGTCACAGTGTCCGATCAACCGAACCTGCCGCTGCAACCGATCATTTTCGCTGCACCTACAGGTGACCTTGGCTCGCCACTGACCTTTGCCCCGTTGTTCGAAGACCGGATCATCGGCAACGGCATCCGGCCACTGGGCGAAATTTTCATGAGTCGTGGGGCGCTGGCGCCAAGCTACATCGCGCAGGTGTTTAGCAGCAGCGACAGTGGTGGCGATGGTTCGGGGCACGGTTTCCTTGGTTTTGGCGGCGGCGATGGCGGGGTGTTCAGCACCAGTACGTTGTCGAGTCTGTTCAATCAGGACACCAGTACCGAGCGCGATTCGCTGAATAGCTTCGGCAATCATTCGATCCGCGGCGGGGATGTTTCCCAAGGGCTGCACGGCGTGTTTGGCGCGCCGAGTCTGGCCCAGCAACTGCTACAGCTCAAAGACACTGAACAACGTCAGGTCGACAGCCTGGCGGCGGCATTCAAACAGGTCGGCATCAGCGAAATGCAGGCCTGAAAAAATTTAATTCTGTGTGGCACCCAGGGGCAAACCAAGGATGAAAAGAAGTCATAAGTTGTTCGGCGCCAGCCTGCTGGCGCTGGCGATCAGCGGATGTGCAGTCAAGAGTGAACCGATTGAACGCAGCGTCAGTGAGCAACGCGCCAAAAGCGATTTGCAGAGCATGTACTCAGGTCAGGAACCCCTCAGTGGTCCGCTGACCCTGCACCAAGCCATGGCCCGCGCGGTGAAATACAACCTCGAAGGCCGACTCAAGATCATGGAAGAGGCGCTGGCCAAGCGCCAACTCGACCTTGCCAGTTTCGACATGTTGCCGCGCATGGCACTGGACGCGGGCTACGCCGGGCGTAACAACGTCAGTGCCTCCAGCAGCCAGAGCGTGCGCACCGGCACCCAATCTCTGGAACCGTCGACCTCCCAGGACCGCGACCGTAAAGTCGCCGACCTGACCATGGTCTGGAACGTTCTCGACTTCGGCGTCAGTTACATCAGCGCCAAGCAACAGGGCGACCAGCGACTGATCGTTCAGGAACGCCGGCGCAAGGTGATCAACACCATCGTCCAGGACGTGCGATCGGCCTATTGGCGAGCGGTAGCTGCTGAACGTCTGCTCACGCAGATCGACAGCCTGATGGCACGGGTCGACACGGCGCGCACCAACAGCCAGAGCATGAGCGAGCAACGCATTGGCGATCCGGTGCAAGCGTTGAGTTATCAGCGCTCGCTGATCGAGGCAACCCGTCAGTTGCAAGAGCAGCGCCGGGCACTGTCCCTGGCCAAAACCGAACTGGCGACCCTGATCAACCTGCCGATGGGCACCGATCTGAAATTGGCGACCCCGGATGATTACTCGATTCCGCAGTTGAAGGTCGGCATGGCCAGCCTTGAACATGAAGCCCTGGCCACCCGTCCGGAACTGCGCGAGCAGGATTACCAGACGCGCATCAGCACCGCAGAAACCCGTAAAGCCATGCTGCGGCTGTTGCCGGGGCTGGAGTTTTCGGCGGGCGGGCATTACGACAGCAACTCGTTTTTGGTCAACGACAAGTGGGCCGACTACGGGGTGAAGCTGACCTGGAACCTGTTCAACGTGATTTCCGCACCGGCGGCGATCGATGTGGCCAAGGCTGGCGAAGAAGTGGCCAAGGCTCGTCGTCAGGCGATGTCGATTGCCGTGCTGGCCCAGCTCTACGTGGCCAACGCGAACTACCAGGAAGCAATGCATCAGTTCCAGACCAACCAGGAACTGTCGAGCATCGATGGGCAGATTCTGCAGCAGTTGCGTAATCGTCATCAGGCCGCAGGCATCGGTGAGCTAGACCTGATCCAGGGTGAACTGAACACCTTGCAGGCGGATCTTCGTCGGGACCTGTCCTACGCCGACCTGCGTAACGCTTACGGGCAAATCTTCGCCAGCGCCGGCCTCGATCCGATGCCGGATGAAGTGCAATCCACCCAGGTCCAGTCCATCGCCACCGCGTTGGCCAATCGCGAAGCCGCGTGGGCGTCGGGCGACATTGCGGTGCCAGTGCCACCTCATGCTCCGGCTCAGTAACCTGCTGCCAAAGCGATGAGCCGAGCGGCGTTCTCTCGCCTGCCAGTGACGGTGGATTTACCGTTGCTGCTGCAGGCGTTGGCGGCGATTGGCGAAGACGAGTGGCACGGTCATTTCAATAGCGCCTACTACACCGGCGACTGGAGCGGCGTGGCGCTGATTTCGGCGGCGGATGCGTTGACTGAGCTCTCGCCGGGGCTCGGTGAGCCGCAGTTGCGTGCGCCCTGGCTGCGAGATCTCCATTGGCAGCAAGGGTTGCGGGATCTGCCGCTGGAAATCGTCTCGGCGCGCCTGCTGCGGCTCGGTCCGGGCGGGCAGATTCATGAGCATCGCGACTATGACCTCGGCGAGCCGAACGCCGATCTGCGGTTGCACATCCCTCTGCTCAGCCCGCCTCGCGTGGATTTTTTGCTCGACGGTCAGCGCATGTCGATGACCGCCGGGGAATGCTGGTTTCTTGATTTGTCGCGGCCCCATCGCGTGGACAATCGCGATTGTTGCACGCGGATTCATCTGGTGCTCGATTGCCGGCCCGACGCTTGGTTGGAGCAGGCGATTGCCGACGGTGTTTCGACCACGCCGCTGCCTGGCGTTGGTGATATTTCGCTGGTGCAGTTTCAGCGTTTAGTGGCCAGCGATTCGCAGCTCGCGAAAACGTTGCAGGGTTTGCCGGACGCTGAAATTTTTATCACCCGAACCTTGGAACTGGCGGCCGAGCGAGGCCTGGTGTTCTCGCGCGAAGAACTGCGTGCGGCGATGCGTAATGGTCGTCGCCAATGGAATGAACAATGGAACGCCTGAACCTGGAAGGCTGGTTGCCGATTCGGGTCTGGCAACAGGTCGGTGAGTGGCAGGTTGATTGGTGCTGGTTTGGCGACTCACCGCTGCATCAGCCGTTTTTTCGCGATGCCGTGGACGATGCCCTGCGCCTGCCGTTCAACCAGGCGTTTCGCCGACAAACGCCGTTGGCTACGCTTGGCGACTGGCAGGTGAGCCGTCCCGGTTTGGCGCCGAGTGCGTTTATCTTTCACGCTTCGCGCTGCGGCTCGACTCTGATCAGCCAGATGCTCGCCCGACTCGGCAACCACATCGTCATCAGCGAGCCGCCGCCGCTGGACGCCCTGCTGCGCAGCAGTTTGCCGGCAGCCGCGCGGCGTGCCGCTATCGAAGGATTGTTATCCGCTTACGGCCAGCGTCGGCGCGGTGTGGAGCAACGAATGGTGATCAAGCTCGATGCCTGGAACATCGCTGAATTACCACTGTTGCGCGAGTGCTTTCCCGACACGCCTTGGTTGTTTGTGTACCGCGATCCGTTGGAAATTGCTGTTTCACATCTGCGCCGCGCGGGCATGCACATGGTGCCGGGGATGATCGGCGCGAGCGGGTTGGATGATGGGTTGCCCGTGGGCAGCCGCGAGGATTATGTCGCCCGAAGGGTGGGGCGGTTGCTGGCGTTGGGGTTGGCGCAATGCCGGGAGTTTGGTGGAGTGGCGGTGAATTACAGCGAATTGCCGGGCGCAATGGCCGGGAGGTTGGCCGGGTTTTTTGGGTTGGATGATGTGCAGCGAAAGCAGGTGTTTGCGGCGGTGGGACAGCATGCCAAGCAATCGTCCGAAGTGTTTGTCGGGGACAGTGATGACAAGCGCCGTGAAGCCTCGGCGCTGTTGCGCGAGCGGGTTGAGTGTTGGGCGCGAGAACCCTATGAGACATTGGAAAATGATCGGCGGGTCTGACGCCATCGCGAGCAAGCTCGCGATGGCGGTGGTCAATTCAGCACAAATCTACCTGGGCTAAACCTTGGCCTGAGCCTGCATCAGTTTCAACGCCTCCCAATCATCCAGTGCTCGCTCGACCAGCAATTGCACGCCGTCGGCCATGCGGCTGAGTGCCAGGGCGACGGAGCGGCGCGTTCCGTCTACATCGTCGGCCAGGTCGGCGGCGATGGCGCTGATGGACAGCAGGTCTTCGGAGGCGTTGGCGAGCACGGCTTCGGTGTCGATGTCGGCGGGCACGTTGAAGAGTCTGCCTTTGCGGGATTTGGCGGGTTTTTCGTGGGGCGGGGGGAAGTAGTGGGCGAAGGCGCGGTCGGCGGCTTCTTTCATTTTTTTTGCGTCGAGCGCTTCGGGGGAATCGGTTCCAGAGTTTTCTGGAGGATTCGGCGTAACTTTGTGCATATAAAAAATCCTAAACAGTAAGTGGGAGCCGTCACCGTTCGCTTGCACGCGAATGGGGTGGCGGCCGAGCGCAGGTGTGCAAGACCGGGACTGTTTAGGACACCCAGCAGATCCGAGGATCTCCTGCGCGCAGCCGCCATAAAGCAGTGAGCCTGAATGCCCATTGAGAGATATGGCAATTGCGACCTAAACAGTTTCGTCGGACTTGCACGTCCGTGTCACCGATTATTCAGTGACAAACCCAGACTAGACCTGCGCTTGGGCCGGAACACGTTCACCAAAGCCGCTACAACTTGAAGGAAATCTCCGACGAGATTGCCGGACGTGGGCGTCTGTAGGAAAGATCAAAAGATCGCAGCCTTCGGCAGCTCCTACGGGACGTGGGTTACCGCCGTTTCCGGTTGAAACACCGTCTGTAGGAGCTGCCGAAGGCTGCGATCTTTTAAGATTTCGAAGACAAATCCGCCATCCCCTTCAACAACTCAATCGGCAATGGAAAAACAATCGTCGAACTCTTGTCCCCGGCAATCGAACTCAAGGTCTGCATGTACCGCAACTGCATCGCCCCCGGCTGCCGCCCCAGCATTTCCGCGGCTTGCATGAGTTTTTCCGAGGCCTGCAATTCGCCTTCGGCGTGAATCACCTTGGCCCGCCGTTCCCGCTCGGCCTCGGCCTGCTTGGCGATGGCGCGCACCATCGACTCGTTCAGGTCCACGTGCTTGATTTCGACGTTGGCCACCTTGATGCCCCAGTTGTCGGTCTGGGCATCGAGCACTTGCTGGATATCGACATTCAGCCGCTCCCGTTCGGCCAGCAGCTCATCGAGTTCATGTTTACCGAGCACCGCCCGCAACGTGGTCTGGGCGAGTTGGCTGGTGGCCATGAGGAAGTCTTCGACCTGGATGATCGCTTTTTGCGGGTCGAGCACGCGGAAGTACAACACGGCGTTGACCTTCACCGAGACGTTGTCGCGGGTGATCACGTCTTGGGGCGGCACATCGAGGACGATGGTCCGCAGGTCGACGCGGACCATTTGCTGGACCACCGGAATCAGCAGGATCAGGCCGGGGCCCTTGACCTGCCAGAAGCGTCCGAGCTGGAACACCACGCCGCGCTCGTATTCGCGCAGGATGCGGAAGGTCGACCCCGCCAGTGCAATCACCAACAGCAGCAGCGCGGCAAAACCGACTTGCAGGCCCATGACTATTCTCCAACCGGCGCCGCGTCAGCCGCGGCCACTTGTAGCAGTAATCCTTTGCGCGCCACGACGCGGACATGCTGGCCCGGTTGCAGCGGTGTGGCGCTGAGTACCTGCCAGCGTTCCCCTTGCAACTGCACCCAGCCGCTGTAGGCGTTTGTCCCTTGCAAACCGGTGACCGGCGTCACGCTGCCCAATAAACCGGCATCGCCACTGACGAGGCGGCGCGGGCGGGTTTTAAGGGCGCGGATCAGCAGGGCGATCAACAGCAGGGCACTGACCAGACCGAGGCCGATCATCAACGGCACCGGAACGCTGGCATTGGTCAGAATCACCGCGCCAATCACGAACATCACCAGACCGCCCAGACCAATCACGCCGTAATTGGGCAAGGTCGCCTCGGCCACCAGAAACGCGATGCCGAACACGATCAGCCACAGGCCAAGCGGATCGGGAATGAACAGGACAACGCCATCCGCCGCGAACGCCGAACCGCTCAAGGCCAACAGCAACGCAATTGCACAACAACGAGTGTTCACTTGACCCTCCGGGAGAGTCACGGGGTTCTTTGTATACAGTCTAGTTGAGCCTGGGGTCGTCTGAATTTTGATCCGCGGTGCGTGGTTTCCGGCGGGCAGATTTCCCACCGATTTGCGCTAGCCGACCTAGACTTCCAATGGAAGAAAACGGGTTTAATCATCGTCCGTTTGTCGTTGCAGCGGACACCGAGGTGCATCATGCGTATGGCAAGAACGGTGCAGAGCAGCCTGGAAAAGGCCCACTGCGAATTCGACATCGTCACCCACCCGCACTCGGCCAGCAGCCTTGAAACGGCGCGGGTCTCGGGCATTCCTGCCGAACGGGTGGCCAAATCGGTGATCCTCGACGACCACCATGGTCACTACCTGATGGCGGTACTGCCCGCCAGCCGCCACCTGGACCTGAGCAAAGTGCGCGGCAGCGGCGAATGGCAAATCACCCGGGAAAGCACCCTGGCGCACCTGTTCAACGACTGCGAACGCGGCGCGGTGCCGGCGCTGGGTGAGTCTTATGGGCTGGACATGGTCATCGACCCGTTGCTGACCCGGCAGAAAGACATCTACTTGGAGGCCGGCAACCACCACAACCTGGTGCACATGAGCATGCCCGAGTTTTTGAAAATGGTGCCGCATGCGGAGGTTTGCGAGTTGAGTCATTAGGTTTACGGTGTCAGTGACGCCGTCTTCGCGGGCAAGCCTTGCTCCTACAATGGACCGCAGATCCCTGTATGAGCGAGGCTTGCCCGCGAACAATTTTCAGCCACCCAGGAGCCCAACATGGAATCCCCAACCCACAGCCTGCCGTCCCTGTTCAAACAACTCGGCCTGGACAACGACCCGGTCAGCATCGACCAATTCATTGCCACTCACTCCCCGCTCAAGCCGGAATTGCATTTGGCGGACGCGTTTTTCTGGAGCGAGAGCCAAGCGGCGTTTTTGCGCGATGAGATTCTGGATGACGCGGATTGGGCGGAGGTGGTGGATCAGTTGGATGTGTTGTTGAGGAAGGGGCGGGGGGTGTAAAAATCTTTGTAAAACGACGGTAATGTGCAAAAAACTTACAAAGTGATGAAGAAATCTGATTAGAAAACCACTCACGTGCTGTTTTCAGAGCTTTATACGCGCTGTTCCTCGCCTCTGCCCTCCTTTGTTTGAAGGAGGGTGATCCGGCCAATTTCAAACCACCTCGGCAAACAGGCACTCATAAGGAATGCGCAATCCATCGTGTAGGCGCTTGATCATTTTCAGGCTCAACGGACGCTTGCCATTCAGTACTTCTGACACGCGACCGCTGGGGCCGATGAAGGCTTCAAGGTCCCGGGCAGTCAGACCTTGCTGGTCCATGCGAAATTTGATCGCCTCGATAGGGTCGGAAGCCGGAATCGCAAAATGCTCGTCTTCATATTTTTCTACCAGCAAGGCCAGTATTTCGAGTTCGTCACCCTCAGGCGAGTCCAAAGCCGCTCCCCACAGCTGCTCAATACGCAAAAGCGCATTGGTGAGGTCCTCGTCTGTTCGGATAGGTTTGATGTCCATTACACAGTCTCCGCATTGATCTGATCGTATTGAGCATGCGTGCCGACGAAGCGCACAAAACCCAATTGCCGTTCGTAGTCAATTGCCAGGATCACTCGATACTTGTTGCCGGCAATATTGAATACCACACGCCCACCTTTTAAAACGCTGGCAGTCCTTAGCTCGGCTTTTACTTCCTGGGGAGTGCGATATGACGACTTCTCCATGTGTCGATACCACTCTGAGAGAGGCGTTACGGCGTCGGCGTATGCCGGGCTACTTTCCCAGAAAATCCTCAAAGTCCCTTTGGCAATTATTCGCACGAATCGAAATTCTCCCGTTTTGGGAGATTCTAGGTGTGAGACTCATGATGTGCAACCAATCCGTTGTGCCAAACCGGTATGAAGACATTTCTGAATGTGGCCCATCGGAAGGTAGCTACTCTGTCGTTGATCCAATTTGTTTCAAAACTTGACCAGCTTTCCCCTCGAATGCGATATTGATAGTTAGCAAACTAACAGTGTGTCATTCCCCCGTGCCAAAAAACCTCGACGCTCTCCAGATGAACATCAGCAGTGCCATGGTGGTGGCCGCCAGGCATTGGCGGAAGATCTGCCAGACCACGCTGGTCAATTATGGAATCTCCGAAGCCTGCGCCGTCCCGTTGTTGATGATCGGGCGTTTGGGGGAGGGTGTGCGGCAGGTGACGGTGGCGCAGGCGGCGGGGATGGAGAGCCCGTCCCTGGTGCGGTTGCTCGATCAGTTGTGCAATTCCGGTTACGTACGCCGCACCGAAGACGCCTATGACCGCCGCGCCAAATGCCTGAGCCTGACCGACACTGGTCGTGAGCTGGTGCAAGCCGTCGAAGTCGAGCTCGTGCGTTTGCGCCACGAAGTGCTCGAAGGCATCGACCAGAGCGATCTTGAAGCGGCGCTGCGTGTGCTCAGGGCATTTGAAGCGGCCAATCATCCGTCGGTGATCCAGCCTTGAACGGTTTTTGGACAGGCGTTCCCCCTGCGCGGGATTGGTTCTACGGCGTGCGTACGTTCGCCGCGTCAATGACCGCGTTGTACATCGCCATGCTTATGCAGATGCCGCGTCCGTATTGGGCGATGGCCACGGTTTACATCGTTTCCAGCCCGTTTGTCGGCCCGACCAGTTCCAAGGCGCTCTACCGCGCGGTCGGCACGTTTATGGGCGCCGCGGCGGCGGTGTTTTTCGTCCCGATGTTTGTCCAGAGCCCCTATGTGCTGGTGGTAATCATCGCGCTGTGGACCGGGACGTTGCTGTTCTTGTCCTTGCACCTGCGCACCGCCAACAGCTACGCCTTGATGCTCGCCGGTTACACGTTGCCGCTGATTGCCCTGCCGGTGTTGGATAACCCGCTGGCGGTGTGGGACATCGCCGAGGCGCGGACCGAAGAAATCTTCCTCGGCATCGCCGTGGCAGCAGTGGTCGGCGCCATGTTCTGGCCTCGGCGGTTGGCGCCGGTGTTCAACGATTCGGTGAATAAATGGTTCGCCGACGCCTCGACTTACAGCCTGCGCTTCCTCACTCGCGACGTGAAACCGGAAGAAGTCAGCACCCTGCGCGCGGCCATGGTGGCGACCTTCAACAGCCTGGAGCTGATGATCGGCCAGTTGCCCCACGAGGGCTCGCGGCCGCAAACGGTGCGCAATACTAAGGAACTGCGCGGGCGGATGATCCACTTGCTGCCGGTGATCGATGCCCTCGATGACGCGCTCTATGCGCTTGAGCGCCGCACCCCGGAGCTGGTGGATAAGTTCGCGCCGCTACTGGCCGCGACCACCGAATGGCTCAATCACAAAGACGCCGACCTCGACCGCTGGCAAGCGCTGAAAGAGCAGCTCGAAGCCCTGCAACCGAGTGCCGAGGCGCTGGATGATCGCAAACAATTGCTGTTCTCCAACGCTTTGTATCGCCTCGGCGAGTGGATCGATTTGTGGCAAGACTGCCGCAGCTTGCAATACGCCATCCAGTGCGAAAGCCAGGACAGTTGGCGCGCGGTGTATCGGCATTGGCGGCTCGGTCGCCTGACGCCGTTCCTTGACCGTGGGCTGATGCTCTATTCGGCGATGTCCACGGTCAGCGCGATCATTGTTGCGTCGGTGCTGTGGATTCTGCTCGGCTGGACCGACGGCGGCAGCGCTGTGATTCTGGCGGCCGTGGCGTGCAGCTTTTTCGCCTCGATGGACGATCCGGCACCGCAGATCTACCGGTTCTTTTTCTGGACGGCGATGTCGGTGTTGTTCGCCAGCCTGTATCTGTTTCTGGTGCTGCCGAACCTGCATGACTTCCCGATGCTGGTGCTGGCGTTTGCCGTGCCGTTCATTTGCATCGGCACACTCACGGTCAAGCCGCAGTTTTACCTGGGCATGCTGCTGACGCTGGTTAACACCTCGTCCTTCATCAGCATCCAGGGCGCCTACGACGCGGATTTCCTCAGCTTCGCCAACTCCAACCTGGCGGGGCCGATCGGGCTGTTGTTTGCCTTCGTCTGGACCCTGATTGCCCGGCCGTTCGGCGCAGAACTGGCGGCCAAACGCCTGACTCGTTTTAGCTGGCGCGACATTGTCAGCCTGACCGAACCGGCCAACCTGGCCGAACACCGCAAGCTCGGTGTGCAAATGCTCGACCGGTTGATGCAGCACTTGCCGCGCCTGGGTTTGACCGGTCAAGACACCGGCGTCGCCCTGCGGGAAGTACGCGTTGCCCTGAACCTGCTCGACCTGCTCGCGTATACGCCGCGAGTGCAAGGTGTCCCGCAAGTGCTGCTGCAACAGGTGGTGGCCGAAGTCGGTGAGTACTTCAAGGCCTGCCTCAAGGCGGGCGAACGTTTGCCGGCGCCGAGCCCCTTGTTGATGACCCTCGACCGTACACGTCGGGCCCTGAACACCGAGTGTGATGACGAGGCCCGTCTACATTTGCTGCACGCCTTGAGCGGTCTGCGTCTGGCGTTGTTGCCCGGCGTTGAATTCGTCGGCACCGGCGAACTCGAAGAACCGCTTCCCCATGGCATCGATGGAGCGCCTTTATGATCGGTGATCTGGATATCAGCGGGGTGTTCCTGCCCACGCTGCTGGTGCTGATGGGCATTACGTATGTGTTGTACCTGTTGGTGCACGGGGTGCTGACGCGCCTGCACTTTTACCGTCTGGTCTGGCACCGGGCATTGTTCAACGTGGCTCTCTACGCTTTGCTCCTCGGCGCCGTGGACTCACTCAGTCGATACCTGATGACATGAAAAAACCTTTTTTGACCATTGGTCGCGTGCTGCTGACCTTGCTGATCGTGACCTTCGCTGTCGTCGTGGTCTGGCGCATGGTGATGTATTACATGTATGCGCCCTGGACCCGGGACGGGCACATCCGTGCCGACATCGTGCAGATCGCCCCGGACGTCTCCGGGCTGATCCAGCAAGTGGAGGTGCGCGATAACCAGTTGGTGCAACGCGGCCAAGTGCTGTTCAGCATCGACCAGGACCGTTTCAAATTGGCCCTGCGCCAAGCGAAAGCGGCAGTGGCCGATCGTGAAGAAACCCTGGCCCAGGCTCAGCGCGAGGCCAAGCGTAACCGTGGCCTCGGCAATCTGGTGCCGGGCGAGCAGCTTGAGGAAAGCCTGTCGAAAGTCGCCCGTGCGCAATCGGCCTTGTCCGAAGCGTTGGTGACGGTGGACAGCGCCCAACTCAACCTCGATCGCTCGGTGATCCGCAGCCCGGTGGACGGCTACATCAACGACCGTGCGCCGCGTGCCCAGGAATTCGTTACGGCTGGGCGGCCGGTTTTGTCGGTGGTGGATAGCAATTCTTTCCACATCGACGGCTATTTCGAAGAAACCAAACTGGACGGCATTCACATCGGCCAAGGCGTTGATATCCGAGTGATCGGCGACCGTGCTCGTTTGCGCGGGCATGTGGAAAGCATCGTCGCCGGCATCGAGGACCGCGACCGCAGCAGCGGCAGCAACCTGTTGCCGAACGTCAACCCGGCGTTCAGTTGGGTGCGGCTGGCCCAACGGATTCCGGTGCGAATCGCCTTCGACGACGTGCCGGCGGATTTCCGCATGATTGCCGGGCGCACCGCGACGGTATCGATCATCGACGACAAAACCGAGGAGCCGGCGAAATGAGCAAAGCCTCGGCTTTGGCGGTGGCCGGGTTAGGCCTGTTGCTGTCGGCGTGTCAGGTGGTCGGGCCGGATTATCACTTGCCGGGCGAAGCTGCCGTTCACCGTGACGACTTTCAGGGCAATCTGGCGGCGAGCGACAAAGATGTCGTCTCGGCGCCGGTGCCCAGCGATTGGTGGCGCCTGTATCAGGACCCGCGTCTCGACCAGTTAGTGCAGCAGGCCATGGCCTCCAACACTGATTTGCGCGTGGCGGCGGCGAACCTGTCCAAGGCGCGGGCTCAGGTCGACGAAGCCCAGGCGGCGGGCGGCTGGAGCGGCGGCGTGAAGATGGGCGCCCAGCGTTTGCAGGAGTCTGGCGAAGCGTTCCTGTTGCCAGAAAAAGTGCCTGTGGCCAATGTCGGCGACATCGGCATCACCACCTCTTATCAATTCGACCTGTTTGGCACGTTGCAGCGCGGCATCGAAGCGGCCAAGGCCAATGCCGATGCGACCCAAGCGGCAAGCGACACGGCGCGCATTACCCTGGTGGCCGACGTGGTTCGGGCCTACACCCAAGTCTGCGCGGCCAACGAAGAACGGGAAATTGCCCAGCATTCCCTCGACCTGCAGGGCCAGAGCACCACGCTGACCCAGCGCTTGCGCGATGCCGGGCGCGGCGATGAAACCCAGGTCACCCGTTCGCAAACCCAGTTCAAATCCTTGCGCGCCGACATGCCGCGTTATGAAGCGGCGCGTCAGGCCGGGTTGTTCCGTTTGTCGATGCTGCTGGCCAAACCGGTGGATCAACTGCCCGCCGGCACCGGCAGTTGCGCCGAGTTGCCGAAGATTGCGCAATTGTTGCCGGTGGGTGACGGCGCCACGCTGCTTAAACGCCGCCCTGATGTGCGTCAGGCCGAGCGCCGACTGGCCGCCGCGACCGCCGGTATCGGCATCGCCACCGGCGAGTTGTACCCGGACATCAGCATCGGCGCGAGCATCGGCACCGTTGGCACCCTGGAACACCTCGGCCAACCGCAGACCAATCGCTGGGGCTTTGGCCCGTTGCTGAGCTGGACCGTACCGTCCAACGGCTCCCGGGCACGCATCCGCGAAGCCGAAGCCTCGACCCAAGGCGCGTTGGCGCACTTCGACGGCGTGGTGCTTAACGCGATCCGCGAGACTCAAACCGGCCTGGCCCAGTACTCCGCGCTGCTGCAACGCCGGGATGCCTTGGCCGACGCCGAGCAATCGGCAAAACTGGCGGCGGACCAGACCCACCGCTTCTTCACGGCCGGCCGCGCGTCGTTCCTGGCGGACCTGCAAGCCACCCGCACTTACACCGATGTCACGGCGCAACTGGCGTCGGCCAACACTCAAGTCGCGATGAGCCAGATCGATTTGTTCCTGGCGCTCGGCGGCGGTTGGGAAAGCGGACGAACGCAAGCGTCACAGCCCGGCAAACCCTGAGGCCGTTGCTATGCTTTGATTTGACGGGGTCGCGCAGCGAACTCGTCAATCAAGGCTCGCGTTGGTCATGGGGACTCTAATAATGAAAAACCCTTATGCTCCCGGCTTCTGGTGCGCTATTGCAGCATTGGTTTTGCTGTCGGCCACCTATTTCTACGGCATCATGCTCGCCCACCAGATCGACAAGGCCTTGGTGTTCCTCGACAGCGCGTCGGCGCTGATCGCGGTGATGTCCATCGTGGTGGTGGCTTGGGCGTCGGTCCAGGGCACGCGCATCAAGCGAAGACACCTCGAACAAGGCAAGACCCTGGTGCTGATCTGGGACACCAAAGTCGCGCTGCGTCGGGTCGAAACGGTGTTTGACCGTTATTTCTGGGGCAGCTACTGGCAACCGGGGCGCACGTTCCAGGAAGTCATGGGCGAACTCACCGGTACACCGCTGGAAAAAAGCCTCGAAGCCTTGAAAACCCAATGCCTGGCCCTCGACAAGCAAGTCACCGAGGAAGGCTGGCACTGGCTCAACAACGCCCGCGAACTCTCCGACGTCGCCAACGCCATGGCCCGTGAGCGCTATCAACTGGACTTCTGCGACCCGCGCGCGGAAGTGACAGGCGGGGCGGTGATCAATCGGGATTTTGAAGTGCTGGTCTATACGTGGACGGCGCGGCTAAAAAGCTTTGATCATCAGCTGGATGAGATTGAAGTGCAGTATTCCTGATCTGTGTTGGAAGGGCTGACGCTATCGCGAGCAAGCTCGCTCCCACAGTTGTTCTCTGGTGTTCATAAAAACTGTGTTCACCACCGAACCATTGTGGGAGCGAGCTTGCTCGCGATGGCGATCCTACGGCCGCTGAAACTCTCGACCCATACGAATGGTCCATAGACACTCTTTCACCTTTAATCATTAAGCCCTCCCGCCCCGCAAATGCTAATCTCCATCGCACTTTTGCGCAGTCGTGACCGCAACCCGTCATGGGTTCAGGGAAGACGACCACACTTTCAACAACGGACATTGATCGGGTAATTCATGAATAAATCAGCAGGCGTGCTTCTTGGAATTGTCGTTGCCATCGGTGCAATCAGCGCCGGCGGTGCCTGGTACACCGGCACTAAACTGGAAGGCGTGCTGAACGCCTCCGTCGTTGACGCCAACAAAGAACTGCAAACTGCGCTGGTGGGTTCCAACGGCACGGCGTCCCTGGAACTGGTGTCCGTGGAACGTGGTGTTTTCAGCAGCACTGCTCATTACCGCCTCAAGGGCGAAGGCGATATGTTCGGTGGCGCACCGGTCGAATTGCTCTTCGTCGATCATGTAGAGCACGGCCCGCTGCCGTTCTCGCGTCTGGCTTCGTTGAAGTGGTTGCCGGTCATGGCCACCAATCACTTTGAGCTGGAAAAAACCCCGCTCACGGAAAAATGGTTTGCCGCCGCCAACGGCCTGTCGCCGGTCAAAGGCGTGGTTAACATTGGTTATGACAACTCCACCAACGGCACTTTCGAACTGCTGCCGCTGGAAACGGCTCTGGATGACAAGTCCAGCCTGAAGTTTTCTGGGCTGAACATGGACATCGCCGCCAGCGCCCAGGCGCAGAAAGTGAAAGCCAGCGGTTACATGGACAGCCTGAAACTGACCACCGTGTCTGAAGATCAGGCGCCGGTGACCGTCGAGCTGAACGGCCTGACCCTGGCCAGCAACCTGGTCAAAAGCACCTACGGCTACTACACCGGCGATAACACCGTCGAGTTGACCAGCAGCAAGACCACCTTCGGCGCCAAGCAGTTGATCGTCGGCGTCAACAAATTCGAGATGAAGAACCAGACTGAAGAGTCGGGCACCAGCGCTTCCGGGCGTGCCGATTACAAAGTCGGCGAGCTGACATTTAACGGCAAAACCGTCGGTTCGGCACAAATGGCCATGAGCCTGAAGAACCTCGACATCCCGTCGACGCTGTCGTTGATGCAGATTTACCAGACCAAGCTGCAACCGTACGAGCAGGCTGCCGCCGCCGCGACTGCCGCCGGTGAACCCGCGCCAGAGCTGAACCTGACCCCGGCCGAAGAAGCGCAGGTCAAGTCCGGCCTGGAAAAACTGTTGGCCGCCGGCCCGCAATTCGCGCTGGAGAACCTGTCGTTCAACACTGCCAACGGTGAAAGCCGCGCCAACCTGGTGCTCGACCTGACCAAACCGGCGTCCATGGACCTGCCGCCGGATCAATTGGTCCGTCAGTTGATCGCCCTGTTGGACATCAACCTGCAAGTGTCCAAGCCAATGCTCGTTGACCTGCTCAGCCTGCAAGCACAAGCGGATGGCCAGACTGACGCCAAGGTCATCGTCGACCAGGCAACGGCGACCAGCGACATGTTCGCCAGCATGGCGATCGGCACACAGTTGGCCAAACTGGATGGCACCAATGTCGTCTCCAAACTGCATTACGCCAACAATCAGGTGGAGTTCAACGGCCAGAAAATGACCGTCGAAGAATTTGTCGGCTTCGTGATGGGCAAACTCGGTGGTGCTGGCGTCGTTCAGTAACCTTCGCGCGACACACTGACGCCCGGCCTCTGCGCAAGCAGACGCCGGGCGTTTTGCTGTCTGGCGTTTGAGAATTGCCGGGGCGTGAAGCAGGGAATGTAACGAATCTGAATAAATATTGTGTTCTGAATAATGGTCTACGCTTGCGTGCAAGACTGCCTAGATAAAGCTTGGCCGGGTTATCCATCCGGCTTTCCGTTACGAATGGGCAAGGAGGGCATAGCAGCCCGGCTGGCCATGTAAGGATGCTGACGAATGCTGTGTTTTTCTCGTCCCGTTGTTCCTCGTAGGTTTAGCCCGTTGCTGCGCATTGCACTCTGCAGCCAGCTGCTCTGGCCCGTGCTGGCGTTTGCCGACACGCCCTACGACCAGATGGTCCGTGATGCCCGTGCGGGTAACTACACGCCTGCGCTGACCGTACTGCGTCAGGTACCTGTGAGCCAGGCCACCAACGGCCAGGTCAGCGATCATTTGCAGATCGCCGGCTGGGCTGGCCTCGACGCCGAAGTGGTGCAGGTCTATGAGACCCAGGGGCGCAATCGGGCACTGCCGGTTCAGGCGTTGATCGCCACCGCCCGCGCCTATCGCAACCTCAAGCGCTGGGATTCGGCGACCGAGGTCTATAACAAGGCCCTCGCGCTGGAGCCGCAGAACCCGGACTTGCAACTCGGTCTGGCCATGACCCAGGCGGACGCCGGCAAACCTGACGAAGCCGTGACCCGCACCAAAGCGCTGGTGGCCGCCAAACCGGACGACCCTTCCCGTCGTCTGGCGCTGGCCTATGCCTTGACCCGCGCCGGTGCCACCTACGACGCCCTGTTTGAATACGACCAAGCCTTCATTCGGGCCGGGAGCAAGCCTGACGTTGCCCGTGAATACGTCTTTGCCCTGCAACGTGCGCGCCTGCCTGAGCCGGCCCTGCGCCTGGCCCGCCAACGGCCGGGGCTGATCGATCCGGTGCAACTGCGGGTCATCGAAGGTGATTTGGCCGCCGAACAGGTACGCATGGCTGAGTTCGCCACCCGCAGCGAGAAAGAACGCTTCGTCATTGCCGACCGTGCGCTGAGCGGTTACGACCAGTTGTTGACCACTTGGACCCCGGATCCGAAGGCTCACGATGACGTGATCCGCTGGCGCATTGATCGCATGGGCGCGCTAAAGGCTCGTGCGCGCACTGCTGAAGTCATCACCGAATATCAGAAACTGCTCGGCGAAGGCGTGAAAATTCCTACCTACGCCATGCGTTGGGTGGCGGGTGCTTATCTGGATCGACGCGAGCCCGAGATCGCTACCGACCTGTATCGCCAAGTGCTGGCGGCGCCTGATGCCGACCCTGCCGATCGTGTCGAAGACACCACGGCGCTGTATTACGCGTTGCTTGAAAGCGACCATGCGGAAGAAGCGCGCACCGTGGCGGAGAATCTGGCCAAGTCCCAGAACCCGCGTGTCGAACTCAAGGGGCTGCCTTTCGGCAACCCGAATGACTCATGGATGGACGCCCAGCAACTCGCCGCCCAGGCCGGCACGTATGGCTCTGATCTGCCGTCCGGTGAGCAGCGTTTACAGACTTTGGTGGATCAGGCGCCGGGCAACGTTGGCTTGCGCCTGGCCCAGGCTGACTTGTACCTCGCTCGAGCCTGGCCGCGCCGCGCGGAAAGCCAGCTCAAGGAAACCGAGAGCATGGTCCCGCGGGACATCGGGCTGGAAGTGGCTCAGGCCCACACCGCCATGGACTTGCAGGAATGGCGGCAGATGGATGCGCTGACCGACGATGTGGTCGCGCGTTTCCCAGACAACCGTCAGGTGCAGCGTCTGGATCGTCAGCGCGACGTGCACGACATGGCCGAGCTGCGGGTGCAAACCTACGGCGGCAAGAGTTACGGTGGTGGCAGCAACGGGGCCGGTGCGGTGGCCGGCAGCAAGGATTTCGGCATCGAAACCGTGCTCTACAGCCCGCCCATCGATGAAGACTGGCGCGTATTTGCCGGTGTCGGCTACGCCACGGGAGATTTCCAGGAAGGCACCGGTCGTGATCGCACGCAACGGCTTGGTGTCGAGCGCCGCACCCGCGACATGACCCTGGAGGCGGAGGTTTCCAATCACGACTTCGGTTATGGCGACAAGCAAGGCGCGCGCCTGTCGATTGCCCGCGACATTGACGATCACTGGCAATACGGCGGCAGCCTCGCCTACCTCTCGGCCGATACCCCGCTGCGAGCGTTGAACAGCGATGTGACGTCCAATGGCGGCAGCGGTTTCATCCGCTGGCGCGCCAATGAAAGCCGCGAATGGAAACTGGCGGTCAGCCCCTCGCATTTCAGCGACGGCAACAACCGCGTCGAAGCCTTGCTGACCGGGCGCGAGGGCGTCTATACCGCGCCGAAGGTGCAAGTTGACCTCGGCCTGGAAGTCGGCACCAGCCACAACTCCATGTCCGAGGACGTACCGTACTTCAACCCCAAATCCGATTTCAGTGTCCTGCCGACGGTGAACGTCAATCACGTTCTGTATCACCGCTACGAAACCTCCTGGAGCCAACAGTTCCAGGCCGGTGCGGGCACCTACAGCCAGCGCGATTACGGCACCGGGGGTGTCGGCCTGCTGGGCTACGGCCAGCGCTACAGCTGGAACGATGTATTCGAGGTGGGCGGCTTGTTGACGGTGATCAACCGGCCTTATGACGGCGATCGCGAAACCGATCTGCGTCTGCTCGTCGACCTCACTTACCGCTTCTAGAAGAGTTTGAAGATGCCTTTTATCTCGCGTTTCATCCTTCTGCTGGGAGTGCTGCTGGTCAGCGCCTGCGCCCAGCAAGCTCCGGCGTTCGCGCCGCCGTCCGAGCGTCCTGTTGCCGCCAACGAAACACCGTGGCCGAAAAACCATGTGCTGGGGATTGCCTACCACGACATTGAAGACCGCGACCCCGATCAAGCGGTGGTGGCCGTGCGTACCGAACGCATGATTGAACAACTGGCGTGGCTGCGGGAGAACGACTACAAACCGGTCACCATCGATCAGATCCTGGCGGCCCACAAGGGCGGTCCGGAGTTGCCGGCCAAGGCGATTCTGCTGAGCTTCGACGACGGCTATGCGAGCTTCTACACCCGCGTGCTGCCGGTGCTGCGTGCCTATAACTGGCATGCGTTGCTGGCCCCGGTCGGCGTATGGATCGATACACCGGCGAACCAGCAGGTGGATTTCGCCGGGCAAATGCGTCCGCGTTCGGACTTCCTGACCTGGGACCAGGTGCGGGAAATCTCCAAGTCCGGGCTGGTGGAAATCGCCGCCCATACCGACGCCAGCCACAAGGGCATCCTCGCCAACCCTCAGGGCAACCTGCAACCCGCGGCAGCGACTCGGCGTTATGACGCCACCACCGGCCGCTACGAGACAGAAGAAGCCTTCCAGGCGCGCATGCGCACCGACGTCGTGACCATTTCGGAGAAAATCCGCAAGGCCGTCGGTTACAAGCCGCGAGTCTGGGTCTGGCCTTACGGCACGGCGGACGGCAGCACGTTGCAAATTATCAATGACCAGGGCTATCAAATGGCCCTGACCCTGGACGACGGCCTCGATGCCCTCGACGACCTGATGAGCAGCCCGCGCTTCCTGGTGGCTTCCGATCCGGACGGCGAGCACTTCGCCAACAGCATCGTCGCGGTGCAAGCCGATGCACCGATGCGCGTGGTGCATGTGGACCTGGATAACGTCTACGACCCGGACCCGGCCCAGCAGGAAATCAACCTCGGCAAACTGATCCAGCGCATGGCCGACATGGGCGCCAATACGGTGTTCCTGCAAGCTTTCGCCGATCCGCAAGGCGACGGCCTGGTGCACTCGCTGTACTTCCCTAACCGCCATCTGCCGGTGCGCGCCGATATTTTTGATCGCGTGGCCTGGCAGTTGCGCACCCGGGCCCACGTCAAAGTCTTCGCCTGGATGCCGGTGCTCAGTTATGCCCTGGATTCGAACCTGCCGCGCGTGACGCGCTGGGACCCGAAAACCGGCACCACCTCGGTCGACCCGGACCAGTACAAACGCCTGTCGCCCTTCGACCCGAACGTGCGGCGCATCATTGGTGAAATCTACGAAGACGTCGCTCGCCTGACCTCGGTCGACGGCATCCTCTACCACGACGATGCGGTGCTCTCGGACTTCGAAGACGCCGGCCCCGAAGCGCTCAAGGTGTATGCCGCCAACGGCCTGCCGGGCTCGATTGCCGCGTTGCGGGATGATCCAGCGGCGCTGCAACGCTGGACGCGGTTCAAGAGCCGCTACCTGATCGACTTCACCAAAGAACTCACCGCCAAGGTTCGCGCCATTCGCGGCCCGCAGGTACTGACCGCGCGTAATATCTTTGCCGAGCCGATGCTCAATCCCCAGAGCGAAGCCTGGTTCGCGCAGAACCTCGACGACTTCCTCGGCACCTACGACTGGACGGCGCCGATGGCGATGCCACTCATGGAAAAACAAAGCCTGGCGCAATCCGGGCCATGGCTCGAAGCGTTGGTAGCCACGGTCAAGTCTCGCCCCGGCGCGCTGCAGCGCACGGTGTTCGAATTGCAGGCCAAGGACTGGACGAAGAAAACCGATTCCGACATCGATGGCGCGCAGCTGAGCGACTGGATGGGCCGCCTCAAGCGGCAGGGCGCCACCAGCTTCGGCTACTACCCGGATAACTTCCTCGAGAACCAGCCGGACGTGAAAACCGTGCGACCTGCGCTCTCCAACAAGTGGAATCCATAACATGCTGGATAGAATGCTGGCCCTGCTGGTTCTGGCGATCGTCCTCGGGATACCCCTTGGGCTGATCTTCCTGCTCACCGGGCAATTCCTGATGGACTTCGTGTTCTTCTATCCACTGTTCATGTCCGGCTTGTGGATCGCCGGCGGCCTGTATTTCTGGCTGCACTGGGAGCGGCACTGGCCGTGGAAGGACGACACCTTGCCGCCACCGCTGGCCGGTGAGCCGATGATTTCGATCCTGATCCCTTGCTACAACGAAGGTGAAAACGCCGCCGACACCATCCACGCGGCGCTGGCCCAGCATTATCCGAATATCGAAGTGATCGCGATCAACGACGGCTCCAAGGACAACACCGCCGCCGTACTCGACGCACTGGCCGCGCAAGACCCACGATTGCGGGTGCTGCACCTGGCGGAAAACCAGGGCAAAGCCGTGGCCCTGCGCATGGGTGCCATCGCCGCACGCAGTGAGTATCTGGTGTGCATCGATGGTGACGCGCTGCTGGCGCCGAATACCGCAGCCTACCTGGTGGCGCCGATGCTCGATAACGCGCGCCTCGGCGCGGTGACCGGCAACCCGCGAATCCGCACTCGTTCGACGCTGGTTGGTCGGGTTCAGGTCGGTGAGTTCTCGTCGATCATTGGCTTGATCAAGCGCACACAGCGGGTCTTCGGACGGATCTTTACTGTCTCCGGGGTGATCGTCGCCTTCCGTCGCACGGCCCTGAACCGGGTCGGCTACTGGAGCCCGGACATGATCACCGAAGACATCGACATCAGCTGGAAACTGCAACTGGACCACTGGAGCATCTTCTACGAGCCCCGTGCCCTGTGCTGGATCCTCATGCCGGAAACCCTCAACGGCCTGTGGAAGCAGCGTTTGCGCTGGGCCCAGGGCGGCGCCGAAGTGTTGTTCAAAAACATTCGTGGCATCTGGCAGTACCGCCATCGTTACCTGTGGCCGCTGCTGTTCGAATATTGCCTGTCCACCGGTTGGGCGTTCACCTTCCTGCTGTCGGTGATCTTCTGGGCAATGGGCAAATTTGTCGAAATGCCCGATCCCATCGCTGTGCATCACTTATTACCGCCGGCCTTTACCGGGTTGCTGCTGGCGCTGGTCTGCCTGTTGCAGTTCGCGATCAGCATTCTGATTGACCGGCGCTACGAGAAGGGCCTTTGGAAAACCATGTTCTGGGTCGTCTGGTATCCATTGGTGTTCTGGCTCATCAGCTTGCTCACCACCCTGGTCAGCTTTCCAAAAGTGCTGTTCGGCCAACATCAGAAACGCGCGCGTTGGGTCAGTCCGGACCGGGGCATCAAACCGCTGAATGACGATGAGGAAGAGGTCATCAAATGAAAATCATCAGAACCCGGCAGCGTCCTTTTCTGATCGTGATCGACGCCTTTTTCACGATACTGGCCTGGATCGGTCTGCTGTATTTGGTGGTACGCGGTCTCTGGCCGCTGATCGACACGCATGACGGCCCGCGCATCGATGCGTCATTTTTCGACGCCCTCGGTACGCTGCAAATCTACTTGTGGGTGGCGTTGTTCAACGCAGTGGTCCTGATTTCCTGGGCGCGTTATCAGCACCGCAAAAGCAAAAGCTTCGCCCAGCGTCGGCTGCCGGCACCGGTTGTGGACGATCACGGCTTGAGCAAAAGCTTCAAGTTGACCGGTGATCGTCTGGAAAAACTGCGCACCCCGGGCTCGATGACCATTCACAACAATCAGGATGGCGACGTCAGCCATGTGATCAGCCACTACGTTCCGATTAATCCGGCGCGGCAACCGCCGCCGCTGGCGCCGCTGGAGCATCCGCTGGTGATTCGTTTGCCGGCTGAGGATGACGACAATCGAGAGCCGCTTAGTCGTCATTAAACCTGCGCGCATCATTTTGACCTGCACTCAACTGTGGCGAGGGAGCTTGCTCCCGCTGGAGGCCGAAGTACTCCCGATTCTGGCAGTCGTCGCGGTCGCCAATTTTGCGTCTGCTTCGCAGACGAGCGGGAGTAAGCTCCCTCGCCACAGAAGAGTGGGTGAGGAAAGTAGCGGTCAGCTCACATCCCGGACCAACCGCCACGCCTCGTCCACTGCCAGCGGCTGCTTCATCCGCTCGGCCAGCATCGCCATCGCCCGTTCTTCATCGCAAGCCACCGCCGCTACCAGCACTCCATGTTTGGCGAACAGCCCGATAAAGGGCGGATGGTACGGATCGCCCTTGAACTCGACCTCATCCCAACTATCAGCATGCCCAAGGTAGTCGTAGTTTTTGCCGAAGTGCCAGGTCCAGAAAAACGGCACATCGAGATAGTGCTCATCGCCGCCCAACATGTTTGCAGCAGCGATCCGCGCCTGTTGCTGCGCCAGGCGCCAATGCTCGATCCGCTGAGGCTGGCCGTTGAGCGCAAAGGTCGCGATATCGCCGACGGCCCACAGCCCATCGGTCACGCGCATACCGCCGTCGACTTTCAGCGATTGGTCTTTTTCCTTCGGCAGATCGGCAAACACCGCAGTGGCCGGGGTGACGCCTATCCCGACCAACACCAGATCCGCCGGTAAACGTTGGCCATTGTCGAGCAGCACCGCTTCGACCTTGTCGGTACCCTCGATGGACGCGACTTCACCGTCGGTGTGAAAGACCACGCCGTGGGCAACGTGTCGCGCCCGGATCGCTTTGCCGACGGTTTCGCCGAACTGGGCGGCGAAGGGCACGGCGTGGCGCGCCAGCACGGTCACGTCCAAGCCGAATGCGCGCAGGGACGAAGCCGACTCCAGGGCAATAAAACTGTCACCGATGATCACCGCCCGCTGACCGGGTTTGGCTGCGTCGAGAATCTGCAGCGCCTGATCTTTCGAGCGCAGTACAAAGACTTGCGGCAGATTTGCACCGGGAAGCTCCAATGGCTTGGGTATGCCGCCGGTAGCGAGCAATGCGTCGTCATAATTCAGGGCTTGGCCATCGGCCAGGCGCAGGGTTTTGTTTGGCGCATCCAGGCTCGCCACTTCGCCCCGGATTCGTTCTATGCGTTGTTCGCGATAAAAGTCATCGTCGCGCAGGGGCGGGATTTCTTCAGGCGGCATCTCCCCGGCGATCACGAATTTGCTCAACACGGTGCGGTCGTAGCCGGCATCGGCTTCCCGATCAATCAGCAGCACCCGCCCTCCAAAACCTTTTTCGCGCAATGCCGCTGCCGCCGCTGTACCTGCGGCCCCGGCACCGACGATCACAAAGGTTCGCTCATCATCCGCCGGCGGGGTGTGTGCGTCTGAGAATGGCTGATCATCGACCCAGACCTCATCTTCACGCACTTCAAGTGGGTAGCGCTTGAGGCTGTCCAGGGCCGGCGGCTCACACAGCGCGCCATCCTCGATCCGAAAGGCTGCCTTGTGCCAGGGGCAGATCAGCCGACCGTGGCACAGCGCCCCGTCGGCCAGCGGCGCCCCGGCGTGGGGGCATTCGCCCTGGAAGGCGCGCAATTGATCACCGACTCGCAGCAGAAGAATTTTGGTGTCCTTGATCCGGACTTCAAGCCCCCGGTTTTCTGGCACATCGACGAAACGGGCAACGCGGTGCAGTGCCATGAGCGCTCTCCAGGCAGGTGTTTCTCTATTGAGTTTGGCCCTTATCCCGAGGTTCAGCCCAATTGCCACTGCCAACGGGCGAACGGTACGGCTATAGTCTGCCAGCCGACGACGGCCTAACCCGCACAAGGTGCTCTGGTAATGACCCGATTGACCTCTCTGAACCCTTGGCTGGCGGCCGTTGCAGTCGCCCTTTGCGTGCAAATGCCCGTGCAGGCCCAGGAACGTTTCACCCTCAACATCCCAGGCGTCACCGACGATCGACTGTTCACCTCGGCCGCTGCCAGCGACGCGTCTGGTTGTGGCGGTCACAACCAGTCCCCGGCCCTGAACTGGAACGCCGGCCCGGCAGGCACCCTCAGCTACGCCATCGTCATGCATGATCCTGATGGCCAGAAAGGCCAGGGCGTCGATCACTGGGTGCATTACGGCATCAAGCCGACCACCCACCAGATCCCGGCCGGTGTCGGCACAAAGTCCACTTTTGAGGGCGTCGGCGGCACCAACACCAAAGGCGTCACGACCTATGTCGGCCCTTGCCCGCCGACCGGCGACAGCGCGCACCACTACGTCATCCAGATCTACGCACTGGACCTGGCGCCGGACGCCTTGCCTGCCGGCCTGACCCGCGTGCAATTGCTGGAAAAGATCAAAGATCACGTGCTGAAAAACAGCAGCGTGGTGCGGCGTTATCACCGCTGAAGATTTTTTTCACAGCGGTTTAACCCGAACCTGGCGGGCTGTCCGTCTCAGAGGATGAATGGATCAATTTCCTCCTGAGGTCAGCCCCCCATGTCCCTCCCTCTGCACTTCCTCCGCCCGGCCGCCCATGGTTTCGCCATTGGGTTACTGCTGGCTGTTGCCGGTTGCGGCGTTTCTTCCAAGCCTGATTCGGCTGCAGTCGTGGCGCCACCGGCCCAAGGTGAGCTGAAAACTGACGCATTGGTGCCGCGTGAGGCGGTCATGGCGGATACCTCGATGGCCAAGCGCAGTGCGCGTCCGGCCATATCGGCGATGTATGCGCCGATGCCCGAGTCTCCTGCGCCGGGTTATCGGGATGAGCAGCGCGAGCAATATCAGGTGCTGGCGGACAATCCGATCCACAGCGTGGCCGAAGCACCGGTTTCGACTTTCAGCGCCGACGTCGATACCGGCGCCTACGCCAACGTCCGGCGCTTGCTGAACCAGGGGCGTTTGCCGCCCGAAGGCGCCGTGCGGCTGGAGGAAATGGTCAATTACTTCCCCTACGATTACGCCTTGCCCACTGATGGCTCGCCGTTTGGCGTGACCACTGAACTGGCGCCGTCGCCGTGGAACCCGCACACCCGATTGCTGCGCATCGGCATCAAGGCCTCGGACCGTGCGGTGGCCGAGCTGGCCCCGGCGAACCTGGTGTTTCTGGTAGACGTTTCGGGCTCGATGGATCGCCGTGAGGGTTTACCGCTGGTCAAAAGCACCCTGAAATTGCTGGTCGATCAACTGCGCGAACAGGATCGGGTTTCGTTGGTGGTCTATGCCGGCGAAACACGTGTGGTGCTGGAGCCTACGTCCGGACGGGAAAAAGCGAAAATTCGTACAGCCATCGACCAATTAACTGCGGGTGGCTCAACCGCTGGAGCGTCGGGCATCGAGCTCGCCTATCAAATGGCGCAACAGGCCTTCATCCCCAAAGGCATCAACCGCATCCTGCTGGCCACCGACGGTGACTTCAACGTCGGCGTCAGCGACTTCGACAGCCTCAAGCAAATGGCTGTGGATAAACGCAAGACGGGCGTTTCCCTGACCACCCTGGGTTTTGGTGTGGATAACTACAATGAACACCTGATGGAACAACTGGCCGACGCTGGCGACGGCAACTACGCCTACATCGACAATCTGCGTGAAGCGCGCAAAGTGTTGGTGGATCAACTCGGCTCGACCCTCGACGTGGTGGCGAAGAACGTGAAGCTGCAAGTGGAGTTCAACCCGGCGCAGGTCAGCGAATATCGGCTGTTGGGGTATGAAAATCGCGCGTTGAACCGTGAAGATTTCAATAACGACAAGGTCGATGCCGGCGAAATCGGTGCAGGGCATACAGTGACGGCGTTGTACGAAATTGTGCCGAAGGGCGAGAAGGGTTGGCTGGAACCGCTGCGCTATGGCGATGCTGCATCAGGCGTTTCCGGGAAGTCTGGGGAAATGGCGATGCTGCGTGTGCGATATCAACTGCCTGAAGGTGGGAACAGTCGCTTGATCGAGCATCCTATTGTTAATAGCGCGGCGCCAGCCAGTGAAGACCTGCGATTTGCGGCGGCCGTCGCTGCGTTTTCTCAGCAACTGAAGGACGGACGCTACACCGGCGATTTCAGCCTGAAAGACACCGAAGCCCTGGCCCGAGGTGCTCGGGGCGAGGACCGCTTTGGTCTGCGCGCGGAATTCGTGCAACTGGTCGAGTTGGCGCAGAGCCTGCGCACTTCCTCGGCATCGAATCAGATGTCCAATGCCAACCGGATCGAGTGAAAGGGATCATCGCTGATATGACTGCTCCTGAAATGAGCACCGATGCCAGCAGCGACGAATCGCTGCTGGCGCGCTATCGCTCGGGCGACGGGCCGGCGTTCGAGATCTTGTACGCCCGCCATCGCCAGGGACTTTATCGATTCCTCCTCGGCCTCAGCGGCAAAGCCGAACTCGCCGAAGAGGTCTACCAGGACACCTGGCTGAGCCTTATCCGCAGCACCAGTCAGCCACAAGGCCGGGCGAATTTTCGTACCTGGCTTTACCAGATTGCCCGCAACCGACTGATCGACCACTGGCGCAAACATGGCATCCGCAACCCGTTGCACGACAGCTACGACGAACAGGCCCACGCTGTGATCGACAACACCGCCGACCCCGAACAACTGCTGAGCCTGAGCCGCGACACCCAGCGCCTCGAAACCGCCCTGCAAACCTTGCCCGCCGACCAGCGCGAAGTCTTCCTCTTGCGCGCCCACGGCGAACTCGACCTGCCACAAATCGCCAGTCTCACCGAAACACCGCTGGAAACCGTCAAAAGCCGCTTACGCTACGCCCAGCAAAAACTGCGTCGGCTGCTGGCCGAGGAGGTACTGACATGACTGACGCCCGCAAAACTTCCGACGAACAAGCGATCGAGCATTTTCGCGAGCACGGCGGCGATGGCCCACCGGCGCATCTGGATGCTTTTATTTTGGCTGCTGCTCACCGGGAAGTGCCTGCGCGTAAACCGAGCCTTTGGCAGCGTTGGGTTCAGGCATGCCAGAAACCTCGCTGGCAAGTCGCATTCGCCAGCCTTGTTGGCGTAGCGCTGATGTTGGCGTTGGTGCAGCGAACGCCTGAGCAAATGCCGCAGTTCGACTCCGCTCCTGCGCCCAAAGCCTCGTCCTTTGCGGCGAAGAAAGAAGCCGCACCAGTTGCCCGCTCTCTGGCTGCACCGTCCGGCGCGATGTCCGCGCCTGTGCCTGCTGCTCCAATGGCGGATTTTGCCGCGCCTGCTCAAAGTGAATCGATCAACGCCGAAATGGCTGATGAAGCAAAAGTCAGCAAGCGAGCGGCTGCTCCGGTGAAATCCCTGGATGATCAATTGCACGAAGTGATTCGCCTGCAAAACACCGGTCAAACCCAAGCCGCTGATGAACTGTTGAAGACATTGCACAAACGCTTCCCTGACGAAAACCTCACGGCCCTACTCAAGGACTTGAAGAAAAACTGACCGGCAGACCCTCCGCCCATTTGGCATCAACCCCCGAAAGCGCGCACTATCGGGGCATAGCCGATGCGTTGGAGGAAGCCGTGGCGAAAAAAATCGATCGCATCGCCCAAATGTTCAACTGCCCTGTGAAGGGCGAAGAGCTGAGGCGGGGAATTATTGAGAGTCGTAAGGAGTTTCTGCTGAATAAGCAGGAAGACGCCGTTCCTGAGGAAGACATCGTTGATGATGAGGTGTTGGAGGAGCGGGACGAGGACGATGATGAGTACGACGAGTTTGATTGGACGACTGAATGACAAAAAACCGCTTCGGCGGTTTTTTAGCAAATTCAGTTATTCGGCTAAACCGAACAATTGAGTCCTCTTGCATCTCGCTCGTTTCGAGCTTTCCAGCACCCACAAAAAAGCCCCAATCCCTAAGGCCTGAGGCTTTCTCGTTTCTACTATATGGTGCACCAGGCGGGATTCGAACCCACGACCACTGCCTTCGGAGGGCAGTACTCTATCCAGCTGAGCTACTGGTGCAAGCGGGCGCCATGATACTCATATGCGTTGCGGGCGTCCATGCTGCTGAATCGTCTGCGTTTTTTAAACCTGTAACAGCCGTTTGCTACGTTGATCAGAAAAAATAGGCAAATGCGGCGTTTTCGTTCTTTTTTTCGAACGCCCTATTGTCCTTTTCCGGCATTGATCCTAGGATTCGTTCGAGATTTCAAACGCTCTTGTCTGGGTGCTGAACCGCACGAGTTTCAATCAGTGCGCTATTTATGTGCTTCAGC
>Ga0209862_1000107_pt1 | contig 30787 bp, 13 predicted proteins | sample OrgsoiDNA_201061_FD_185809 | JGI IMG/M metagenome (GOLD analysis project Ga0209862, IMG submission 185809) | Permafrost soil microbial communities from the Arctic, to analyse light accelerated degradation of dissolved organic matter (DOM) -... | ecosystem: Environmental > Terrestrial > Soil >... | reverse complement strand
GGCCCGGCTGACGGGAGTGGCGGCTAAATGCTGACGCCTCTGATCGACCTGCAAGACATCCGCAAGGCCTATGGCGGCGGCGACGCTCCGGAAGTTCACGTGTTGCGCGGCATCGACCTGTCGATTCATGCCGGCGAGTTCGTCGCGATTGTCGGCGCTTCCGGTTCCGGCAAATCGACGCTGATGAACATTCTCGGCTGCCTCGACCGACCGACCTCGGGCGAATACCGCTTCGCCGGGGAAAACGTCGCCGGGCTCGACAGCGATGAACTGGCCTGGCTGCGCCGCGAGGCGTTTGGCTTTGTGTTCCAGGGTTATCACCTGATCCCGTCCGGCTCGGCCCAGGAAAACGTCGAGATGCCGGCAATCTACGCCGGCATCCCGGCGGCCGAACGCCACGCCCGCGCCGCCGCCCTGCTCGACCGCCTCGGATTGGCCTCGCGAACCGGCAACCGTCCGCATCAGCTCTCCGGCGGCCAGCAGCAACGGGTGTCGATTGCTCGCGCCTTGATGAACGGCGGCCACATCATCCTCGCCGACGAACCCACCGGCGCCCTCGACAGCCATAGCGGCGCCGAGGTCATGACCTTGCTCGACGAACTGGCGAGCCAGGGCCACGTGGTGATCCTCATTACCCACGACCGCGAAGTCGCGGCGCGGGCCAAGCGCATCATCGAAATCCGCGATGGCCTGATCATCAGCGACAGCGCCCACGACGACCCGACGGTGCAAACCTCGGCCAACCCCGGCGCGTTGCAAGCGGTGGATTTGCGCAAGCGCCTCAGCGAAGGCGCCGAGGCCACCGGGGCCTGGAAAGGCGAGCTGGTGGATGCGGTGCACGCGGCATGGCGGGTGATGTGGATCAACCGTTTCCGCACCGCCCTGACGTTGCTCGGGATCATCATCGGCGTGGCATCGGTGGTGGTGATGTTGGCGGTCGGCGAAGGCAGCAAGCGCCAGGTCATGGCGCAAATGGGCGCTTTCGGCTCGAACATCATTTACCTCAGCGGCTCGGCGCCGAACCCGCGCACCCCGCCCGGAGTCGTCACCCTGGCGGACGTCGCCGCGCTGGCCAGCCTGCCGCAAGTGAAGCGGATCATGCCGGTCAACGGCGCCGAGGCCGGCGTGCGTTACGGCAACGTCGACCACATGAGTTACGTCGGCGGCAATGACACCAATTTCCCGGCGATCTTCAACTGGCCGGTGGTTCAGGGCAGCTACTTCACCGAGGCCGATGAAAAGAACGCCGCAGCGGTCGCGGTGATCGGGCACAAGGTGCGGAGCAAATTGCTCAAGGACGTGCCCAACCCCATCGGCCAATACATCCTGATCGAAAACGTACCGTTCCAAGTGATCGGCGTGCTCGCCGAAAAAGGCGCCAGTTCCGGCGACTCCGACAGCGACAACCGGATCGCCATTCCGTATTCGGCGGCCAGTGTCCGGCTGTTCGGCACCCACAACCCTGAATACGTGGCCATCGCCACGGCCGACGCGCGCAAGGTCAAGGAAGCGGAAGTCGCCATCCGCGAGTTGATGCTGCGCCTGCACGACGGCAAGCAGGATTTCGAGCTGACCAACAACGCGGCGATGATCCAGGCCGAAGCCCGGACCCAGAACACCCTGTCGCTGATGCTTGGCTCGATTGCCGCGATCTCGCTGCTGGTGGGCGGCATCGGCGTGATGAACATCATGCTCATGACCGTGCGCGAGCGGACCCGCGAGATCGGCATTCGCATGGCCACTGGCGCCCGTCAGCGCGACATCCTGCGCCAGTTCCTCACCGAAGCGGTGATGCTCTCGGTGGTCGGCGGTATTGCCGGGATTGGTCTGGCGCTGCTCGTCGGCGGCGTGCTGGTGCTCAGCGAAGTGGCCGTCGCGTTTTCCTTGATGGCGGTGCTCGGCGCTTTCGGCTGCGCCCTCGTTACCGGTGTTGTCTTCGGCTTCATGCCGGCCCGCAAAGCTGCCCGGCTCGACCCGGTCACGGCCCTTACCAGTGAATGATCGATCTATGAAGCCGCAATTGAGTCTGTTGACCCTCTGCCTGCTGCTCGGTGCGTGCGGCAGCCCTGCCCCGCGCCCGGACAGCGGCCTGACAACCCCCGCCACCTGGCAATCACTCCACAGCGAAAGCGCCGCGTACAGCAATGCGCAATGGTGGACCCGGTTTGGCAGCCCGCCACTGGATCGTTTGATCGAACAGGCGCGGGTCGGCAGTTTCGACCTCGCGGCCGCTGTCGCTCGCGTGCGTCAGGCCCAGGCCGGCACGGTGATTGCCGGCGGCTCGTTGCTGCCGGAGGTGACGGCCGGAGCGAACGCCAATCGTCAGAAACTGATACGCGGCAAGGGCTACAGTCAGCTCGATGCCGACAGCAGCAACAACGCGGTGGATTACTTCGACGCCAATCTCAGCGCCACCTATGAAATCGACTTCTGGGGCGGTAAACGCGCGTCCCGCGACAGCGCGCAGTTCGGGCTGAAGGCCAGCGAGTTCGACCAAGCCACGGTGGAACTGACCTTGCTCAGCAGCGTGGCCAACAGCTACGCGCAAACCCTATCGCTGCGGGAACAAGGGCGAATTGCCGAACTCAACCTGGCCAATGCCCAGAGCGTTTTGAAACTGGTGCAAACGCGCTTCGATTCAGGTTCTGCCACTGCTCTGGAACTGGCCCAGCAGAAAAGCCTGGTCGCGGCGCAGCAACGGCAATTGCCGGCGGTGCAGCAACAAGCCCAGGACGCGCTGATCAGCCTCGCCGCCCTCCTCGGCCAGCCGATTCAGCAACTGACACCCATCGACGAATCCTTCGATCACTTGCAGTGGCCGGTCATCGGCACCGGCGTGCCCAGTGAGTTGCTGACCCGCCGTCCGGACATTGCCCGCGCCGAAGCGCAACTGGCCGCCGCCCAGGCCGACGTCACCGTCGCCCGCGCCGCCATGCTGCCGGCTGTAACCCTGAGCGCCAGCCTCGGTTCGGGCGCCAACAGTGCCGGCGATATCATGCGCAGCCCGTTTTACAACCTCACAGCTGGCCTGCTGGCGCCGATCTTCAACAACGGCCGCCTCGGCGCCGAACGCGACAAAGCCACGGCGCGCCAGCAAGAACTGTTGGAGATCTATCGTGGGGCAATCATCAACGGCTTTGCCGACATCGAAAAAGCCCTGAACAACATTCGCGGGCTGGATGAACAGCGCAAGTGGCAAAGCGAAGAATTGAGCCAGGCGCAAACCGCGTTCAGCATTGCCCAAAGCCGTTATCAGGCGGGTGCCGAGGACTTGCTGACGGTGCTGGAGACCCAGCGCACGTTGTATGCGGCGCAGGATCTGAATGTGCAACTGAAACTGGCGCGGGTGCAGGCCAGTGTGGCGTTGTACAAAGCGTTGGGAGGTGGGTGGCAGGCGATGTGATGCGCTGAATGTTCGGACGCCTTCGCGAGCAAGCCCGCTCCCACAGTTGATCTCCGGTATTCACAAATTATGTGTTTGCCTTAGATCCAGTGTGGGAGCGGGCTTGCTCGCGAATGAAGGGTAACGCGGTGTCAGGCCTGGTTTTCTTTGGCCTTCAAATTCCGCGCATACCACGGTCGTTTCGGCACGCGGCGGAACAGGTCGGCGAGTTTCTTTTCGTCGCTGCCGAAGGTAATGCGCAGCGCCAGTTTCATGGTTTCCGGGTCCATTTCCACTGACTTGCCGACCTGCAATCCCGGCGTGGTGCTGCAACCGTGGGTCACCGGACCGAGCCAAGGGTCATCGACTTCAACCCAGCGCCCCGGGGCAAACCAATGCACGCCGTTGACTTCCAACCGGCTGACTTCACCCGGATGGAAACGCTCGTGCGCACGGAACCAGTCTTCAATCCGATCATCGATCCAGCCATGAAAGTGCCAGAACACCGGATTCACGTGGGACGAAAACGGATCACCCAAGAAATCGTTTTCCGGGGCAAACCAGCGCGCCGCAAAGTCGTCGAGATCGCGGGCAAGCGGCACTGGTTGACCGTTCGAAGGGTCCCGCGGCACGGACGCCCAGCGCATGTGCAGCCAGTCGTGCAAGCCCAGTTCCACTTCGGAACCGAACTGGCCAAGAGTCAGCTTCGACAGGTATTGCGGATCGCGGTACTGCGATTCCCAGACCTGGAAATTGCTTTGGTACGTCTCGGCCGTCTTGAGGTCGGCGACCCATTGCGTGTACTCGTCATCGCCTTCAGCCAGCCAGGTCGGCGGCAGCGACGTACCGTCGTGGTTGTCGAAGTACCGGGCGAAACCGGGGCGATCACGCAGCAGTTCTGGCTGCGGTAACGGAAAGTATTGCCAGGACGGCAAGTCCTGCATCGAGCGCGCAGTGCCGAGCATGTGCCGGTGCATGAAAAAGAAGTCGACCCCGGAACCGTTGCGATCCTTGCGCGCGCCGCGAGCATCGCGTTCGTTATCCCGAGGGCCGGGCTGCCAGCCGATGCCGCGCAGGGCATCGCGCTTGTCGTCGGACAGTGTGTGCCATTTGTCCCGGGACGCATGCCAGAGCTGGTGAAACAACCGATGCTCCGGCGACACCAGCCAGGCCAATAACGTCGGGTTCAACCCCGTTCGCTCGCGGGCTTCGGGGAAAATTCGTTTGACCGCGAGGAAGCGATTGTCCTGCATCGGCAGGGCCAACGGACGATCCAGTCGCAACACTCGGCCACTGAGGCTACCGCTGCCGGCATTACCAAACGCGGCCCAGACTTCATCGAGGTCCATGTTGAATTCGTAATCGGTGGTGCCATTGGCGCCGACCAGTCGCCAGCTCAACTGCGAGGCATTGGCGTCGGCCAGGTCGCCGACAATCCGATAACGCGGCACCTCACTGCTGCGCAAACGCTCGGCAGTGTCAAGAAAACCGCTGACTCCGCGCCCCTTGTGGCCAATGTCGATAAACACTTCGAGCCCGTCCCGTGGCACGCCGTCGAGGCCGGCATCGCGACCGTCGAAACGAATCGTCCAGACCCCGCGCAAGGAGTCGGCCAGGCGCTGACCGGCGACGTCCGCCACATCGAACGACGCCTCACCGGGGGTGATCGTCGGGTCCGGCCTCGTCCATTCGCGATGCCCATAAAAAGCTGCAGGCACGGCTGCGCCGGTCAGCGCCAGGCCCGCCATGAACCATCGTCGAGAAATCGTCATTGCCCTACCTGTGTCAGCCATGGAAGCAGGCTTTATCCAAGCTAGAACGTTCATCCCCCCGAAAAATTTAAGAGCATCGCGAGCAAGCTCGCTCCCACATTTGATTTGTGTTCACCGCGGTCCAATGTGGGAGCGAGCTTGCTCGCGATGAGGCCCGAACAAACACCTAAATTCTTGCGTTAGCCACTCGTTCTTCCCAGATAGCCAAGGCCCCTGCGCCTGCACCGGGGCGGCGAACCTGACTGAGATGGCAATGATAAAACCACGTTCGAAAAAGGCTCTTTACATCGGCCTGCCGCTGGCCCTGGCGATCAGCGCCGGTGCAGGTTTTGCGGTTTGGGATCACTGGTTCAAAGACAACCCCGGTTATCCGCTCAAGGTGCTTCAGCAGGCCGATGAGTTGCACGAACGGATGCTCTCGTTCGACAGCCACATCACCGTGCCCCAGGAATTCGGCACCACTGGCAACGAAATCGACAAGGACGGCAGCGGCCAGTTCGACCTGGTCAAGGCCAATCGCGGACGCCTGTCCGGTGCAGCCCTGACGATTTTCGGCTGGCCGGAACTGTGGAACGGCCCCAACGCGCCGCACAAACCCACCGCCGGGTTCGTCGCCGAAGCGCGTAACCAGCAAGAAGTCCGCTACAAAATCATCTCCGGCATGGTTCGCGACTTCCCCAATCAAGTCGCCATCGCCTACACCCCGGCCGACTTCCGGCGCCTGCACGGCGAAGGCAAGTTTGCGATTTTCATCAGCATGCTCAACGCCTATCCGCTGGGACATGACCTGAACCTGCTGGACTTGTGGGCCGCTCGCGGCATGCGCATGTTCGGCTTCAGTTACGTAGGCAACAACGACTGGGCCGACTCCTCGCGCCCGCTGCCGTTCTTCAATGATTCGCCGGATGCCCTGGACGGTTTGTCAGACATTGGCAAGCAAGCTGTGCAGCGCTTGAATGACCTCGGCGTGATCATCGACGTGTCGCAGATGTCGACCAAAGCCTTGGAGCAAGTCGCGCAATTGAGCCGCACACCACTGGTGGCCTCACACTCGGCGCCACGGGCGATGGTCGATATTCCGCGCAACCTCAGCGACAAGGAATTGCAGCTGATCAAGAACAGCGGCGGCGTGGTGCAAATCGTCGGCTTCTCCCAGTACCTGCGACCGCTGAGCCAACCGACCCAGGACAAACTCAACGCCCTGCGCGCCCGCTTCGATCTGCCGCCGCTGCCTAACATGGCCTACGCCTTGATGCCGGGCGACCCGATTATTGCCGCGTGGTCCGAGCAGAAGTTCGGCGAGTACGCCAGTCAGCTCTACGCGATCCTCGACGAAGAACCGAAGGCCAGCCTCAAGGATTTGGGCGACGCCATCGAATACACCGTGCGCAAGATCGGCATCGATCACGTCGGCATCAGCTCCGACTTCAACGAAGGCGGCGGCGTCAAAGGCTGGGAGAACGTCGGCGAAATCCGCAACGTCACCGCCGAGCTGCTGTCGCGCGGTTACTCCGAGGCCGACATCGCCAAGCTCTGGGGCGGCAACTTTCTGCGGGTCTGGGATCAGGTGGAAAAAGCCGCCAAACCCGCCCTGATTTCTGCTCGGGAAGCCAGCAAGCCATGAGTAATCGTCGAGACTTTCTCAAACAGGCCGGGATCCTCGCCGCCGCGCTGCCATTGGGCGCCGGCCTGCAAAATGTCGCCAGCGCCGCCACCCTCGCGCCGCTACCTCGGGACAAATGGGCGCAGTTGCGCCAGTTGTTCAACCAGGACCCGAACTACCTGCACTTCTCCAATTTCCTGATCACCACCCACCCAAAACCGGTGCGTGAGGCGATCGAGATGCACCGCGCCGCGCTGGATAAAAATCCGGGGCTGGCAATGGATTGGGATCTGGGCGTTATCGAACAGCGCGAAGAAGACGTGCGGGTCTGGGCCGGCAAATACCTGCAAGCCGATGCCAGGCAAATCGCCCTGACCGGCAGCACCACCGAAGGCCTGGCGATGATTTACGGCGGCGTGCACGTGCGCCTGGATCAGGAAATCCTCACCACCGTCCACGAACACTACGCGACCCACACCATCCTCCAATTGCGCACGCAACGAGACGGCACCAAGGTGCGCAAGATCGCGCTGTTCAAGGACCCGCAGACCGTCACCCAGGAAGAAATCCTCGCGTCCATCGACCGCAGCATCAAACCCGAAACCCGGGTGCTCGGCATGACCTGGGTGCAATCCGGCAGCGGCGTGAAAACCCCGATCAGCGAGATCGGCGCCCTGGTGGACAAGCACAACCGCCATCGCAAGGACGAGGATCGGATCATCTACCTGGTCGACGGCGTGCACGGTTTTGGCGTCGATGACCTGAGCTTCCCGGCGATGAACTGCGACTTCTTTATTGCCGGCACCCACAAATGGATGTTCGGCCCGCGCGGCACCGGCATCGTTTGCAGCCGCAGCACCGAGGTCAAGTACGTCACGCCGATCATCCCGACCTTCTCCGAAGCCGAGCATTTCTCCACCACCATGACCCCCGGTGGGTATCACGCCTTCGAGCATCGCTGGGCACTGAGCGAAGCCTTCAAGTTGCACCTGCAACTCGGCAAGGCCGAGGTTCAGGCGCGCATCCATGAACTGAACAGCTACCTGAAAAAACGCCTGCAAGAACGCCCGCAGATCGAACTGGTCACGCCGCTCAGTCCCGAACTGTCCGCCGGTTTCACCTTCTTCCGGGTCAAGGGCAAGGACAGTGGCAAAGTCGCCGCCTACCTGATGGCCAACCGCGTGGTCTCGGACGCCGTCGAACGCGACGTCGGGCCGGTGATTCGCACCGCACCGGGCCTGCTCAACACCGAAGCGCAAATCGACCAGATGCTGGCCGTGCTCGACAAAACCCTTTAACCCCAGACGCTGCCTTTTACCCTTTATCGAGATCAATGATGAACAGTGACCTGCGTAGTTTTTCCTTGAAGGCACTCCCGGCCCTGCTGTTGGCCGCTTTGGCCGCCAGCCTGATGCCGGGCGCGGCCCAGGCCGCCGCCCCGGCGCAACCGGGCAAGGTGTTCAAGGATTGCAAGGACTGCCCGGAAATGGTCGTGCTGCCCACCGGCACTTTCACCATGGGCACCCCGGAAGATGAAGTCGGTCGCGAACCCGATGAAGGCCCGCTGCACCCGGTGACCTTCGCCACGCCGGTGGCGATCAGCCGCTTCCAGGTATTGAAAGGCGAATGGGACGCCTACATCCACGACAGCGGTTACGTGATGCCCGACGGCGATACCCGCCCGGGCCGTGAATGCAAGGCTGGCATCCCGCGCTACGAATACACCGCCAAACACCCGGCCGTGTGCATGGACTTCCCCGAGGCCAACGCCTACGTGGCGTGGCTGTCGAAGAAAACCGGGCAGAATTATCGACTGGTCAGCGAGTCCCTGCGCGAGTACGCGGCCCGTGGCGGCACCAGCGGTCCGTTCCCCTTCCCGTTCGATGAAGGCAAGGAATACAGCATCGCCAAACACGCCAATACCTACGGCGCGGCAGACGGCTACAACTTCACCTCGCCGGCCGGCAGCTTCCCGCCCAACGCCTTTGGCGTGTACGACATGCACGGCAACGTCTACGAATGGACCGCCGATTGCTTCAACGATGACTACGTCGGCGCCCCGAGCGACGGCAGTGCCTGGCTGACCGGCAAGTGCGAATACCGGCGCATGCGCGGCAACGACTGGAGCGAAGCCCCGGTGTTCTCGCGCTCCGGCAACCGCAACGCCACCTCCCCGGATGACCGTGGCGACTGGCTAGGCTTTCGCGTAGCCCGAGACCTGTAAGGTCTAAATGTGGGAGCGAGCTTGCTCGCGATAGCGGTGGGTCAGGCGAGATTTTTTTCGCAGGAAGACCGCTTTCGCGAGCAAGCCCGCTCCCACAGGGGATCTGTGTCGTGCGCAAATTCTGCGACCACTGGAGATCTAATATGGGAGCGGGCTTGCTCGCGAAGGCGGATGGTCAGCCAACAGGATGCGGACTGACACACCCACTTCGCGAGCAGGCTCGTCCCCACCCATCGCCAGACCTGTAAGAAACCCGTGCGCGGCTAAATCGCCGCTCACGGGTTTCGTCTTTTAAGCAGCCAAACTCTTGAACCATTGCCCTTAGCGGCACCAGAAGCGGAAACCTCCATGACCTCAAATTCCCGCGGAGCCATCAGTGAAGTCCTCGGCCTGCTCAAGCCATTCCGGGTCATCGTTGTGGTGTCGATCGCGCTCGGCATGCTCGGCGGCCTCAGCATCACCGCGTTGCTGGCGACCATCAATGACGCCTTGAACGCCGACGGCAGCCCGACACCCCGGGTACTGCTGACGTTTGTCGGCCTGTGCGTGGTGGCGTTGCTGACGTCGATCCTGTCGGACATCGGCACCAACCACGTCGGGCAGAACATCATTGCCGGGCTGCGCAAAAACCTGGGCGAAAAAGTCCTGCGCGCGCCGATTGAACAGATCGAACGCTTTCGCAGCTATCGGCTGATTCCGGTGCTGACCCACGACGTCGATACCGTCAGCGATTTCGCGTTTTCCTTTGCGCCGCTGGCGATTGCGATCACCGTCACCCTCGGTTGCCTGGGCTACCTGGCCTGGCTGTCGCTGCCGATGTTCGCCTTGCTGATGGTGGCGCTGGTGATCGGCACACTGGTTCAACTGGTTGCACGGACCAAGGGCATTCAGGGTTTCGAGGCCGCTCGCGCCGCCGAAGACGAACTGCAAAAACACTACAGCGCGATTGCCGATGGTGCCAAAGAACTGCGCATCCATCGTCCGCGCCGCCAGCGCATGTTCAGCCAACGCATCGAAGCCACGGCCGACTACATCTGCAACACGCACATCCGCGCAGTGAACACCTTTGTGGTGGCCAAGACCCTCGGCTCAATGTTGTTTTTCGTGGTGATTGGCCTGGCGCTGGTGCTGCAATCGTTCTGGCTGGGCACCGATAAAGCCGTGCTCAGTGGCTTCGTGCTGGTGCTGCTGTACATGAAAGGCCCGCTGGAATACCTGGTGACCACCCTGCCCGTCGTGAGCCGCGCCAACATCGCGTTCAAGCGCATCGCCGATCTGGCGGAACAGTTTTCCTCGCCGGAGCCACACCTGCTGCTCAGCGACAAAGCCGCGCCGAAACCGCTGGTCGAACACCTGGAGTTGCGCGACGTGCACTACGCCTTCCCAGCCGTCGACGGCAGCAAGCCCTTTGCCCTCGGCCCGGTCAACCTGTCCATCGCCCAAGGCGAAATCGTCTTTATCGTCGGCGAAAATGGCGGCGGCAAGACCACACTGATCAAGTTGCTGCTGGGGCTCTACGCGCCACAGGGTGGCGAAATCATCCTCAACGGCGCGCCGGTCATGGCCGAAAATCGTGACGACTATCGCCAGTTGTTCACCACGATTTTTGCCGACTACTACCTGTTCGATGAACTGGTGCAGGGCGATCAGGAAATTCCGGAAGACGCCAACCGCTACCTGGAACGCCTGGAAATCGCCCACAAAGTCACGATCCGCGACGGCGCCTTCAGCACCACCGACCTGTCCACCGGCCAGCGCAAACGCCTGGCGCTGTTAAACGCCTGGCTGGAAGAACGCCCGGTGCTGGTGTTCGACGAATGGGCCGCCGACCAGGACCCGGCCTTCCGCCGCATCTTCTACACCGAACTGCTGCCGGAACTGAAATACCTGGGCAAGACCATCATCGTTATTTCCCACGACGACCGTTACTTCGATGTCGCAGACCAATTGGTGCGGATGGAAGCGGGTCGGGTCATCAGCGAAAAAGCGCCGGTCGCGACCGCCTGAGCCCTTTGCGAGAAACTTCATGAACGAATTGCTTGATGATGATCTGCTGGCGCTGCTGATGGCCGATGCCGCATGCGATGAACCCTGCGCGATGACGCAGCGACTGGACCGGGCGCCGCTGTCGTTTGCCCAGCAACGCCTGTGGCTGGAGCAACAACGGGCGCCGGACAGCTCCGCCTATAACTTGCCTCGCGCGTTGCGCCTGACTGGCGAACTGAATATCGAAGCGTTGGAAGTGGCGCTGAATCGCGTGATTGATCGGCATGACATTCTGCGCACAGCTTTCACTGAGCTTGATGGCGTGCCGACGCAAGTGGTCGAGCGTCAGGCTCGGCTGACGTTGCATCGTCAGGACCTCACGGCGCTCGATATTCAGGCCCGTGCCGATGAACTGGCGCAGCGTATCCAGAGCCAGGCCACGCAAGCCTTCGACCTGAGCCAGGCACCGCTGATTCGCGCGACGCTGCTCAAGACCGACACGCGTGAATATGTGCTGCTGCTGAACATGCATCACATCGTTTCCGACGCCTGGTCCAACGGGATTCTCATGCAGGACCTGTCCCGCGCTTACGCCCAGGCCTGCGTCGGCGATGATTCAACCCTGCCGCCGCTGACAATGCAGTACGCCGACCACGCCGATTGGCAGCGTGGCGAATACCTCGACAGTGCCGCGTGCACCCGCAGCGGCGAGTATTGGCGTGAGTACCTCGGCAGCGAATTGCCGGTGCTCGAATTGCCTCAAGACATCGCCCGCGCCACCGGTCAGCAGCATTTGGCCGGCCGTTTTCAATGGACGCTAGAGCCGGCCCTGAGCCAGGCCTTCAACGCCTTCTGCCAGCGACAAGGTTTGACCCCGTTTGTGGTCGCGCTGGGCGTCTGGCAGTTGCTGCTCGGGCGCTACAGCAATCAAAACGACTTCACCGTCGGCGTGCCCAACGCCAACCGCAATCGCGGCGAAACCCAGGAACTGGTCGGCTTCTTCGTCAGCAGCCAGGTCTACCGCGCGCGCCTCGATTCGACTCAACCGGTTGCTGATTTTCTCCAGGACCTGCGCGGGCAATCCCTCGCGGCGCTGGAGCATGCCGATTACCCGCTGGAGCTGATGCTCGATCAACTGCAACGACCGGGCGCCCAGAGCGCCAATCCGTTGTTCCAGGTGCTGTTCAACTGGCGCACCGGCGGCACCGAGACGCAGCCCGTTGAATGGGACGGCTTGGCGCTGGAGTTTCTCGACGCCGGTGAGAACCAGGCGAAATTCGACCTGTCGCTGGACATCGACTATTCGCACCAAGGCCTGACCGGGACCTTCGAATTCAGCCGCGACCTCTACCATCCGGCGACCATCGAACGGATGGCCGGGCATTGGCAGAACCTGTTGCGCGGGATCATCCAGGCACCGGAGCGTAGCCTCGGCGAACTGCAACTGCTGAGCGCGGACGAACAGCAACTGACCTTGGCTGACTGGAATCGCCAGCCAACCGTGCTGCCGCGCAAACAGTGCCTACATCAGTTGATCGAGGCCCACGCCGAGCACTCCGGTGATGCCATCGCCCTGAGCTTCGGCGAGCAACACATGAGTTACGCCGAGCTCAATCGCCAGGCCAATCGGCTGGCGCATCAACTGATCGGCGAAGGTGTCGGGCCGGACGTTCTGGTCGGCATTGCCGTGGAGCGCACGCCGCAAATGATCGTCGGCCTGCTGGCGATCCTCAAGGCTGGCGGCGCCTACGTGCCGCTGGACCCGGCCTACCCCGCCGACCGTTTGGCCTACATGATCGAGGACAGCGGCGTCGCACTCGTCCTGACCCAGACGCACCTGCGCGAACAGTTGACGCTGCCGGCCGACGTTCGCTGCCTGCTGCTTGAGCCATCGTCCACCGGCCCCGAGCACAACCCCGACGTCACAGTGCACCCGGACAACCTCGCCTATGTGATTTACACCTCGGGCTCCACCGGCAAACCGAAAGGCGCGCTGCTGCCCCATCACAACGTGGTGCGGCTGTTCCAGGCCACCGCCGGTTGGTTTGATTTCAATCACCGCGACGTCTGGAGCCTGTTCCACTCCTACGCCTTCGATTTCTCGGTGTGGGAGATTTTCGGCGCGCTGCTGCACGGCGGCCGGTTGGTCATCGTGCCGCACGCGGTCAGCCGCTCTCCGCAAGAGGTGTATGCGCTGCTGTGCGCGGAAAAAGTCAGCGTACTCAACCAGACGCCGTCAGCTTTCAAGCAGTTGATGCAGATCGCCTGCGAGCCGGGGCAACCGCTGACCCAACACCTGCGCTATGTGATTTTTGGCGGCGAAGCGATTGACGTGCAGAGCCTGCGCCCGTGGTTCGAACGCTTCGGTGATCGCGCGCCGCAACTGATCAACATGTACGGCATCACCGAAACCACCGTGCACGTGACCTACCGACCATTGTCGTTGAATGACCTGGATTCGAACGCCGCCAGCCCGTTGGGCGTGCCGATTGTCGACCTGTCGTGGTACGTGCTCGACCCGCACCTGAACCCGGTGCCCAAGGGTTGTGTCGGCGAGTTGTACGTTGGCCGCGCCGGTCTGGCGCGGGGTTACCTCAAACGCACCGACCTGACCGCGACCCGCTTCATTCCCGATCCGTTCGACCCGTTGCCCGGTGGGCGCCTGTACCGCACCGGCGACCTCGCCCGTTATGGCGCCGACGGCAGCATCGAATACATGGGCCGTATCGACCATCAGGTGAAGATTCGCGGTTTCCGCATCGAGCTGGGGGAAATCCAGGCGCGCCTGCAAAGTTTACCGGCGGTGCAAGACTGCGTGGTGCTGACCCACGAAGGCCCGAGTGGTCTGCAACTGGTCGGCTATGTGATCGCCATTGAAGAGGCCAACTCAGAATTGCGCGAAGAGTTGTTGGACGCACTGAAGTTGAAGTTGCCGGACTATATGGTCCCGGCGCACTTGCTGTTCATCGAGCACTTCCCGCTCAACGCCAACGGCAAACTCGACCGCAAAGCCTTGCCCGAACCGGATGCCAGCCTGTGGCAGCAAACCTATGTGGCGCCGAGCAATCATCTGGAAGAAGCACTAGCCGGGTTGTGGCAGCAAACCCTGGGACTGGAACGGGTCGGCGTCACCGACAACTTCTTTGAACTGGGCGGCCATTCGATTCTGGCGATTCAATTCATCTCGACCCTCAAGTCCCGGCTCAATATCGAACTGCGCCTGCAAGAACTGCTGGCCCAGCCGAGCATTGGCGAGTTGGCGGCGTTCATTTCGCGCAAGCACCATGATCAGACTCAGTGCGTGGTCGAACTCAACAGCGCACCGGCCGGCGCACCGACGTTGTTCTGCGTGCACCCGAGCGGCGGCATCGTGTTTTGTTACCAACCACTGGCGAAAAAACTCAAGGCGCATGCCGGGGTCAGCGGCGTGATGCATCGTGGGTTCGGCAAGCAGCACAACGACCGGCAAACCTGGGACGAGATGATTGACGACTACAGTCGCGAAATCATCAAGGCTCAACCTCAAGGGCCTTACCACTTGATGGGTTGGTCCCTGGGCGGCGCGATTGCGCTGGACATCACCGCGACCCTCGAAGGTCTGGGGCACGAAGTGCGCTTCCTCGGACTGGTCGACAGCACCATCCCGGAACACGCCTACCCCGCCGACATGCCGCGTTATCGACAACTGAACCCGCACGAAACCAGCGATGAAGCGTCGGAAGAATTCCTCGACGCCATTCACTACTTCGACCTGTTGTTCCCTACGCTCTCGGACCGCACCGCGGCTTACCTGAAAGACTCACCACAGAGTTCAGCCAAGGATTTTTATGACTGGGCGGCGGGTCAGATCGAACCGGGTCAGGGGGATTTGTTGGCGATTGTGCAAAACGTCAAAAACGAAATCATGAACGCCCAGGCGTTCTCGGTGCACGATCGATTGGTGGAGGCGTTTGCGGCATTTACGTTCAAACCGGTCAACATCAAGCCGAGTTGCTGGTGGGCGCTGCCGGAAAAAACCGAGCAGGAACGGGCGTTCGGCGAAGCGTTGATCAAGGGCTACAGCCGCTCGGGGGAATTGAACTGTTCGGTTTACTCGCCGCTGCTGCACCGCAGCATGATCTTCGAAGATGAAATGATCGACTCGTTGATCGAGACCTTCCTGGCCAGCACCCTCCTGCGCTGACCTGCCTCGTGTCATAGCAACCCGCCGTACGTCTACGGCGGGTTGCCCTTTCATTCACGCACCTGGCGGCTATCCAGGCTTGTGGTTATCCAGTACCCGATTGACCGCCATCTCACCCATCAGGAGCGAACGATGCAACACCAGCATCGTATGGCGTCGCGGTCCGTCCGTCAGCTCGACGAGATCGTTGACCATCTTGCGGGCCGTTGATAACGATTCGTAGACCTCGACCAGCAACGTTTCGTCATCCACCGCTGCCTCGATGGTGAAGAAGGTGCCGGAACTGCGGGGCGGTATCTGCGTTTTCGTCGCCCCGGGTTTGAGGTAATAGCTGAGCGCGCGGTCGGCCGCTTCTTTCATTTTCTTGGGATCAAGTTCAAAAGCGGCGTCGCAGGGTACTGGACCCGTATTCGGGGGATTGGGTGTGACTTTGAACATAGATGAAACTCCATCGCAAATTTTAAGGAGCCATCACCTTCGCTACCAAACGAATAGGTGGCGGCCATGCATGGGTTGGTAGACCGGTCGCGATAGAAAACCCGGCGCTCACAAAGGAGCCCCACGCATGACCACCATATAGAGCATGTCCCAACAACAGGGCTGCATAAGGTGTTGCCATACGACTATCACGACGGGCTACCAAACCCGATCACTGTTTTGCAGTGACCAGCAAACGATATAGCCCACCCCACAGCCGCACAAGCCAGCGGATTCTGGCGTACGCGTAGGCAACGGCGCAAGGCGTTGTAGCCGTTTATGACGTAACACTGAGTGTCTTTAAACACGCGCCATTCAACGCGTGAACCCACATCAAGAATTTCAGGAATTCTCTGACAGCATTCAGGGAAAAACCCACTTGCCTAACCCGCGACATTTGGCGCTATCATTGCGTCAAATGTCGTATTGGAGGGCATCGGTATGTCCGCAGCGAATCAGGTAGAAGAACGAGCAGCTAAATACATAGGAGCGAGCACAAAAAAGGTCAGCCGAAAGCCGACTGAGGTGCTGTTACATGGCCGCAGAGGTGACACGCTTATGTTGATCATCCAATACACGCAGGAGGGCTTTGACCTGAGTGATGTCCAGGACATGCTTTCCACGTCAACGCTGTACATGGAGCACAACCTTGTTCAGCGCATCACCGGCAAGTCCATCAGGACTGTCCAACGCCTGGTGAAAGAAACCAAGCCGGTGCGTCTGAACCAGCAGCAGAGCACGGTTGCCTTTCAGTATGCGCAAACCCTGGAGCACGCAACCAACGTATTTGGCGACCAGCAGTTGGCTGAGGACTGGCTGAAGAAACCCTGTAAGTACCTGGACGATCATGTCCCGCTGGAGCTGATCGACAACTCGCTCGGTTTCCAGGTGGTAGAGGATTACCTGACCCGGATTGAACACGGGGTCTATCAATGAATCCTTTACCCTGGGACGGGAAGTGGCACGCTTGGCGTCTGGATCGCGAGGTTTACAAGGACACATGGGACAGTGGTGTTGGTGCACAAAGAACCGGTGGTCGATGGAACCCTCCCGGCCGCCGGGTTATTTACGCCTCGGCCGATCCCTCGACTGCCATTCTGGAAGTCGCAGTCCATGCGGGCTTCGATACCCTTGACAGGGTGCCTCACGTACTGACGTGCTTCGAAGTGCTGGACCCGAACATCATCAAGATTGTTCAGCCCGACGATGTACCGAACCCGAACTGGCTGGTCCCGTCCCTGCCCTCGCCCAATCAGCAGCAATTTGCTGATGAGTTACTGGCCGAGCATCCTTTTGTGCTGATCCCTTCCGCGGTGACCCGCCATTCATGGAATTTGCTGGTGAGCTGCGACTTGGCCGGGGATCAATTCAAGCTTGTCTCGCAGGAGCGCTTTGGGTTGGATACGCGGTTGGTCAAGTAAGCGATCAGGCTATGGGCCCGTTAAAAATAGCGCGCTGCGAACGCAGACCTTGTGGCGAGGGAGCTTGCTCCCGTTGGGTCGCGAAGCGGCCCCCTGCATTCTTCCAGGCACACCGAGTCGCCTGGATTTACGACTGCTTCGCAGCCGAACGGGAGCAAGCGCCCTCGCCACAGGTCAGCGTCACGCCTGAATGAGTGACATTAGGCGACATTTTTTTCAGGCCATAAAAAACCCGACCCGCAATCTGCGGGTCGGGCTCGTTACCACTTACACAGCGCTTATCAGAACTGCGGCTTGTACGTCACGCTGAACATCATGTTGCGCGGGTCGCCGTAGTAGTTGTTGGCGCCGATCTGACTGTAGGACGGGATGAAGTACTTCTTGTCGAAGATGTTGTTGAAGTTCACCGCCAGGTTCACTTCGTCGTTCAGGTCGTAGCCGACGCGGGAGGCCCAAATGGCGAAGCCCGGTTGGTTGAAGTTGCGGTCGAAGCTGATGGTGCTGGTCTGAGCGTTGACGCCGCCACCGACGCTGACTTTGTGGAAGTCACCCGGCAAGCGGTAGTCGGCCCACAGGCGCGCCATGTGTTTCGGGGTCCAGGTGCTGAAGACTTTGCCTTTGAGGTCGGTGTCTTCCAGGAACTTGGTGGTGTTGTAGGTGTAGCTGCCAGACAGTTGCAAGCCTGGCGCCACTTCACCGCCGACTTCCGCTTCGAAGCCCTGGCTGCGGACCTTGCCCGATGCCTTGGAGCAGTACCAGCCGCCGCAGGCTTCGCTGCTTTCGATGTCGGTGCTCAGGTCGGTGACCGCGCGGTTTTTCTGCTCGGCACGGAAGATCGCGAACGAGGTGTTGAGCTGGCCATCCATCAACTCGCCTTTGAGGCCGAGTTCATAGTTGTGGCCTTCGATCGGCTTGAGTACCACGTGTTGCTTGTCCATATCCGTTTGCGGGATGTAGACGTCGGCGTAGCTGCCGTAGGCCGACCACTGTTCGTTCAGCGCATACACCAGGCCGGCGTATGGGGTGATCTTGCCGTTGTGCCGGGTGGTGCTGTTGACCGCGGCGGTCGGGTCCACGACGCGGGCAAAGGAGTTTTCGGCGTCGTACTCGTATTGATACCAGGTCGACCGCGCGCCCAGCGTCAGGGTCAGCGGGTCGGCTAGTTTGACGCGCCAGGTGCCGTAGAGGCCTTTCTGGCGCACGTCATAGGTACTGGTCGTCAGATTGGCGACGTCGGCAATCGAGTTGAAGCTTTGTTGCGGCCGATGGTGGTCGATGTCGTCGATATCAACGCCCGGCGTAAAGGCACGCGCGTATTGGTCGTCGGAGGTGTACTTGGAATAGTTGCCACCGAACATCACACTTTGCCTGAACGACAGCGCTTCGAAGTCGCCATTCACGTACACGTCAAAACCACGGTTCTTGTTGTAGAAGTCAGTGGAGTAATCGGCGTACTGCGGGCCGGTGGAGGTGCCCGGCGTCACGGCACCAGTGATGAACTGGTAGGTCGATTCGTTCGACTCGTTCATGGCCAGGGCGGTGGCCTTGATTTTCCAGTTGTCGTTGAAGTGATGCTCCAGGTCCAGGTAAACGGAGGTCTGGTTATTGAAGCCACGGTTCCAGCTCGAGCCGCCGTAGGCAGAACGCCCCAGGTTCAGCGCGGTGCCGTCAGCGTAGCGTGGCAGGCCGATCAGGTAAGGCGTGGAATGGCTGGTCTTGTTGCTGAAGCCGACGCCGAGCACGGTGTCCGGGCTCAAGTCGAAATCGAGGGCGCCGTAGACGGTTTGTTCCCAGTTCGACACGTAGTCGGTGAACGATTTACCGGTTTCGTAGTTGACCACCGCACGACCGCGGATGGTGCCTTCATCGTTCAACGGGCCGCCGACATCGGCCTGGGACGCGTAACGGTCCCAGCTACCGGCCTTGGCGCTCAGGGTCACGGTCGGCACGTCTTGCGGACGCTTGCGCACCATGTTGATCGCGCCGCCAGGGCTGTTCGCGCCTTGCAGCAGGGCCGACGAACCACGGAGGATTTCCATGCGGTCGTAGATCGCCATGTTCTCGGTGATGTAGCTGCCCAGCGAGTACATGTTGCGCGGCACGGGCACGCCGTCGTACTGCAACGACTCGATATCAAAACCGCGGGCATAGATGAACATGCCCGGCCCCGGAGTCTTGATCGAACTCATGCCCGGCGTGGCTTCCAGCGCCTGGGTCAAGGTGGTGATGTTCTGGTCGTCCATGCGCTTGCGGGTCAGGACGCTGACCGACTGCGGGATGTCCTTGAGTTTCTGCTCACCTTTGCCAATGGTCACGGCACCGGTGGTGTAGGAATTGGTGCCTTCGGTGGTGGTGCCCAACTGTTGCGCGTTGATGGTCGTCGCGCCCAGTTCCAGACCCTCGGTCGAACTGCCGCGCACCAGCATCAGCGTGTTGCCTTCAAAGCTGTAGCGCACGCCCGTGCCCTTCAGCAGTTGGGTAATCGCCGCTTCGCTACTCAACTTGCCGCTGACACGGGTGCTGCGCAGGCCGGCCATATCGTCGGCGTTGTAGATCACCTGTTGATTGGTCTGCGCGCCAAACGCCTGCAGGGCCTGAGGCAAAGGCTGGGCCGCAATATTGAGGGTGAATTCTTCAGCGCACACCTGCGCGCTGAGCGGCAGCAGACAGGCCATGCTCAAACCGGCCAACGAGCGACGCGAGCGCAGGGTTCGGGCAATGACCAAGGCCTTGAACAGAGGTTTCAACTCATGAATTGCTGACATCGTGCTCTCTATTATTGGTTGAAGTGGATAAGACCAATGGGCCACCGAGTGCCCTGACGCTGCCTGGACCTGTGAACCGCTTCGCTCCCGCAAAAGTCGGTGACCGGCCCCTCCCCGGGCTCGATCGTTGGTCCGGGCAGCGGTAAAAATTCTTCTACATCAAGGAAAAACCGAACCCAGTGGCTACCCTGCCCGGCTCTATTTGCCTGCTTACGTTAGTAAGACGCAGCACCGGACCAAAACCGGAATGAGTTTATTTATCATTAACGCGAAATCTCAAAAAAAAGGCCGACGCTTTGGACATCGGCCTTTTTTCCGCGAATAACTTGAAAACGGTACAAATCCCCTGTGGGAGCGGGCTTGCTCGCGAAAGCGGTGTGTCAGGCAACAATGATTTGTCTGACACTCCCTCTTCGCGAGCAAGCCCGCTCCCACAGGACTAAACGGGTGTCAGCCGTTTTGTGCAGCCTTGGCGTTTTGCAGTTGCCGGGCCTTTTCGGTGAGCAGGGCTTTTTCTTCGGGGCTCATGTTGTCCAGGCGTAACCGCGCCTGAGCGATTCTCTCCAGTTGACCGGGACTGCTTTCCCCGGATCTCAACGCCACCACAAGACCCGCAACGGTCGGATGGTCAAACACCACGCCCGGCTGGATTTCGCACTGCAACAGCTTGCGAATACCCGCCACCAGTTTGATCACCAGCAAGGAATGGCCACCGGCGGCGAAAAAGTCGCGGTCGATACCCAGCCGTTCAACGCCGAGCAATTGCGCCATGCGTGCAGCCAGCAATTGCTCAAGGGCATCGCGGGGTGCCATGCCCTCGTCGTCAGCCTTGGCTGCCGCGAGTTGCTGCAAGGCTTTGCGGTCGACTTTGCCGTTGGCCAGTCGCGGGAAGCTGTCGAGCCATTGCAGGTGCTGCGGCAGCATCACGCTGGGCAGGCGTAAGGCCAGTTCGTCGCGAATCTCGTCGAGCACAGTGGCCGAAGGTGTTTGATGCGGGACGATGAACGCCAGCATCCCCTCTTGACCCGGCAACACCAGTGCCTGAGCAACTTGAGGCAAACGCAGCAATTCAGCCTCGACCTCGGCCAGTTCGATGCGGAAACCGCGCACCTTGATTTGCTGATCCCGACGACCGTGCAGTTGAATCGCCAGATCCGGACGATAGCGGGCCAGGTCGCCGGTTCGGTACAGCCGCTCTTCAGGGTTGAACGGGCTCTGAATGAACACCTGAGAATCGGCTTCGACATTGACGTAGCCACGGCACACCTGCGCGCCACCGAGGTACAACTCGCCCAGCACGCCGACCGGCGCCAGTTGCAGGTTGTCGTCGAGGACAAACACCTGATTGTTGCCCAGCACCTGGCTCAGAACGGCGGCATCCGGCACCTCGGCATTCAGCGACAACGGATGAACCAGCACGCCCACCGTAGCCTCGGTCGGGCCGTAGTGGTTGAACACTCGGCAATCGCTGCGCAGGCGAGCGATGCGTTGTACCAGCGCCGGAGCAATCGGTTCGCCACCGAGAATCAACGTGCGCGGCAGTTGCGCGCGCTCGCTTTCGAGCAACGCAGCGAGGTGCGACGGGACGATCTTCAGGCAATCGATCGCCTGCTGTTGCACGAAGTCGGCAAACAAATTGCCGTCCTGCATCTGTTCATCGCTGGCCACGTGCAATGTCGCGCCGTTGAACAGTGCGCCAAACAACGCGGTGTTGCCCAAATCCGCCGCCACCGTGGAGGTGAAGCCGAACTGTTTGCACTGTTCCAGCGCCAACGCCTGGCTGACGTGGGCGGTGTAGTTGAGCAATTGGCGGTGCTCGATCACTACGCCTTTCGGCACACCGGTCGAACCGGAGGTGAACAGCACGTAGGCGGCGTCTCCACCCTGCGTAGCGAGTTCGATGGCCAACCCGGCAGCCGGGGCCGATTGCAGCACTCGCTCCACCGTCGCCAAGGGCAACGGATGATCGTGCCATTGAGCGATGTTCCGGGCGTCGACCAGCAGCAACGCGGCGCCGGCCTGTTCCAGCATCAACGCCTGACGGGCCTGCGGCCATTGCGCATCCAGCGGAAGATACGCTGCACCGATCCGCCAGGCTGCCAGCATCGCGACCACCAGGTCCGCCGAGCGCGGCAAGGCCAGCGCGACAACCGCGCCTGCGGCCAGGCCTTGGGCTTTCAGTGCCTGGGCCAACGCCTCGACGTTCGCCTGCAACTGCCCGTAGCTCAGGCGTTGATCGCCGTCGGTCAGGGCGATGGCATCCGGCGTGGTCCGGGCCCAATCGGCAATCCGTTGCGGCAGGAACCGGCCATCGACCAATACTTGCGCTGGCGGGTTGATTGCCAGCAGACGCTGCAGTTCCGCGGCACCCAGCAAGCTCAATTGGCCGAGTTCGGCGTGAGGATTGGCGACGATGTTTTCGAGCAAGACGCGCAACTGCGCCAGCAACCCTTCAATCGCCTGAACTGAGTAACGGGACGCTGCGTAGTGCAGATGGAACGCCTGCGGGTTGCCCGATTCGTCCGTTTCCAGTTCAAGCATCAGCTCAAACAGCGCTTCCCGCGCCAGCGGACGCGCAACCGGCGCCCATTGCAGATTCGCGGATGTCTCGACCTGCGTCGCCCGGCGGACGGCAAAACCGTAGGCCGGGCGAGCGGCCGCCGGAGCCAGTTCAGGCGACCAGTATTCCTGCCAGGTACGGTGTTCATCCAGACGCGCCGTCAGCTCAACCACCCACGAACTGAACGTGGCATTCGCCGGCAGCGAAAGGTTCAGCGGCAGGGTTTTCTCGAACACGCCCAAGGCGTCGCCGAAGTATTCGTAATCGTCGCGGCTGTCATGCCGCACGCCGACCAGCACCTGCTCGTGTCCGCTCAGTCGCCCAAGCAGCAACCACCAGGCGGCTTGCAGCACTACGCTCGGCGGTTGTTCCAGAGCACTGGCCAACCGCTGCAAACCGGGTTCGACGCAAACCGTCAGCGAGGCCGTGGCCGACGACGCAGGATTCGCGTTGCGATAAACCAGCCACGGCGTGCTCAGCTCAGCCTCAGCCCCTTGCAGATGTTGCTGCCAGTAGGCGCGAGCGCTGGCCGCGTCTTCGTCGAGCACCACTTCACTGCGCCATTCCAGGTACTGGGTGAATTCACCGGGCTCTTCATCGTCCGCCGTCGCCTGCAGCTCGTAGGCGCTCGGTAATTGCTGAAACAGCAACCGCACGGCGCTTTCGTCGAGGCTGTGCCGGGCCAGGCCCAACACCAGTTTCCAGCGCTCGTCGGCCAGGCGATAAAGCACCGCTTGCGCGCCCTCGGACTCAGCGATATCGAAAGAACGTTCCGCCCATTCGGTGAGTTGCGCCTGAATATCGGCCGGCGTTTCGACCCGAGTCTGCACGGTCAGCGGGAAGCGCTCGGCGCCCCCGACGAACTGTCGAAGGCCATGAAAACCCGCCGCCTTACCGAGTCGCGCCACCAGCATCGGCTGCTGCGCCAGCAAGGTATCGAGCGCCAGTTGCACCCGCTGCGGATCGAGGGCGCCGCTGATCTCGACCTCGAGAAAACGCAGCGCATCCGCGCAGGCCGGGGCCTTGGGCAGTTGTTCAATCAACAACTGCTGCTCGGGCGTCAAGGCGTAACCCAGGTCCTGCTGGTCCATCGATACCTCGTTCATGCTCCGGTTTCCTCGGTGTTCAGTGCGCTTTCAAGTGCGCTGCGATCAAACATGTCGCCCATGGCCACGACAATCTTGCGTGGGCCTTCAAACGGATCACGGGCGTGGGCCACCAGCATGTTGTCGAGCAGGATGGCGTCGCCTTTTTGCCAGTCGAAACGCACCGCGCATTCTTCGTACAAGTCACCTATGCGCTGCATCACCTCGTCTTCGATCGGTGTGCCGTCGCCGTAAAACACATGGCGCGGCATGCGGTCCAGGCCGAACATCGACAGCAGGTCTTCGCGCACATCCGGCTCCAGCCAATAGATGTGGTGCAGTTGCACCTGGTTGAAGAACGATTTGGCGCCGGTTACCGGGTGCCGAATGATCGCTGGGCCCGGGGTGCGGGTTTGCAATTCGTTGTTGTCGAGCCAGCGCCATTCGATACCACCGGCGCGGCAACGGGCCTCGACTTCGGCGCGGTCTTCGGTCTTGAAGAAGTGCTGCCACGACACGTCGAGGTTGTCGGTGAAGGTGCGCACGTAGAGCAGGCCCTTTTCTTCGAACTTGTCACGCAGGTCCGCCGGCAGTTTTTCGTACATCAACCGGCAATCCACCACCGGCGTTGCCCCGCCGACTGGCGCGGCTTGCTCGCAATAGAACATCTGCTTGCGCGGCCAGCGGTCCTGATGGGAGCTCTCGTTGTGGAACAGGATCATCTTGCGTTCCGGGTACGGCGTGGAGCGGTAGGTGTTCTTGCCGCCCTCCTTCTTCGGCAGATCGCCGTACTGGCCGTAAAGTCCCGGCTGGATCGCTTCGGCGAAGGCCTCGAAACCCTGAATGCCGTCGAGCTCGAAACCGCGGAATAGAATCCCGGCATGGGTCGCCAGTTTTGCTTCGATCAGCGGCCGGTTGTGGTTGATCCACTCGATCAAGTCCAAGTGCGGCTCGTTCGGTTCCAGCAGCAGCGGGAACGGCTGTGGCGCGGCGATCAACGACTCGCGCATCGGCGCTGGCCGGGCCTTGGCCGCCGAGGCCACACCGCGTTTGAGGAACTTGCCGAGTTTGTCGGCCTTCGGTCCGGGGACGGCAGGCTTGGTGGCCACCGCTAAATTGTCGACTGGCATGCTGATAGCTCCCAATTGAATGTCCTGAACAGCGACGATCTGTTCCAACAGGGCTATCCAGGCCTTGACCAAGTGCTGAATGCGCTCGTGTCCGAACACGCTTGTGGCGAATTGCCAATTACCCAGCAATTGCCCTTCTTCATCGTCAACGAACAACGCCATGTCGAATTTAGAATGGGTGTCCAGCGCCGGCAGCGATTCGACGCTCAAACCGCCCATGGCCTGGGTGCGTCCCGGCAGGTTGTTCATCACGAACAACACTTGCACCAACGGGTTCATACCCTTGTGGCGCGGCACGCCCGAGGCGTCGACGATCATGTCGAACGGCAGGTCCTGATGCTCCATGGCACTGAGCAAGGTTTCCTGGGTCTGGGCGAGGAATTTGGCGAACGGCGTGCCGGCATCAAACTGCGAACGTAGCGGCAAGACGTTTACGAAGAAGCCGATCAAGCGCTCCAGTTCCGGCTGCTCACGCCCGGCTACGTCGGCACCGACCAGCACATCCGCACCGCCACTGACCTGATGCAACAACACCTGGAATGACGCCAGCAGCGTGCTGTACAGCGTGACGCCGGCGTCCCTGGACAGTTGACGCAACGCAGCGCTCAGCGTCGTGTCGAGCTGGAATTGCACCGCATCGCCCTCATAGGACGGCGTCAGGCCTCGTGGCTTATCCAACGGCAACGACAACTGCCCGTTGTAGCCGGCCAATCGCGTTTTCCAGTACTCGGCCTGGCGTGCCAGAACCCCTTGTTGCTCCAGTTCCTGCTGCCAAATCGCGAAGTCGGAATACTGCACCTCCAGCGCTGGCAGCGGGGTCAAATCACCGACCTTGCTGCGGTCGTAAATCTGCACCAGTTCGTTGACCAAAACGCCCATCGACCAGCCGTCGGAAATGATGTGGTGCATGGCGTAAAGCATCACGTGCTCGGTCGGCCCCAGGTGCAGGATCCGGCCACGCAACAGCGGCGCGTGTTCCATATCAATCGGCGTCCGGGCGTTCTCCAGCGCCGCTTGCGCCACCCATTCTTCCTGGGCGCTGCGTGACAGGCCGGACAAATCGATCACCGGGAAATCCAGTTCGACCTGTTCGGCGATCACCGCAATCGGATCGCCTTCATCGTCCTGGGTATACGCGGTGCGCAGCACTTCGTGGCGGCGGACCACCTCGGCGAAGCTGCTGATCAAGCGCTCGACCGACAACTCACCGCGCAAACGCAGGGCCATCGGCATGCCATAAGCCGCCGTGCCGCCGGACAATTGCTCGGCGATCCACAAGCGCCGTTGCACCAGCGACAACGGTGCGCTGTGCCGCGTGCCGTGGGCCTTGAGCACCACGCCATGGCCGCCAGACGCCGCTGTGCCTTGCTGCTGCGTCATCCATGCCGCCAGGTCCTTGAGGCGCGGATGGCTGAACAGATCACGCAGGCTCAGGGTGCACGCCGTGAGTTTGCGCAGACGCGAAACCACTTGAGTCGCGAGCAGCGAATGCCCGCCCAATTCGAAGAAGTGATCGTCGCGGCCGACTTGATCCAGCTCCAGCACGTCCTGCCAGACCGCTGCAATTTGCTGTTCGAGTTCACCTTCAGGCGCGACAAAATCCAGCGCCGCGAGGCTAACATCGATGCTCGGCAAAGCCTTGCGATCGATCTTGCCGTTCGGGCTCAGCGGCAGGCGTTCGAGGAACATCACCTGGGTTGGCACCATGTAATCCGGCAGGCTCGCTTTCAGGCGCGCCTTGATGTCATCGCGCAGCGCCGCCAGTGTCGAGGCATCGGCGCGGGCTTGCGCCGGATCGTCGAACACCACGTAGGCGACCAGTTGCTGACCGATGGCGCCCGGTTGCGCGACCACCAGTGCCTGACGCACCGCAGGAATCTGCAACAGGTGAGTTTCGATTTCACCGAGTTCGATGCGGAAACCGCGAATCTTCACTTGATGATCCAGACGCCCGACGTACTCAATCACCCGGTCGGCGCGGTAGCGCGCCAGGTCGCCGGTGCGGTACACGCGGCCACCGCCCAGTGGATCGAACGGATCAGGAATGAAGCGCTCGGCGGTCAATTCCGGACGCTGGAAGTAACCGCGAGCCAGCAGCTCACCGCCAATCACCAGTTCACCGACCACCCCGACCGGCGCCGGTTGGCCCTGGGTATCGAGCACATGAATCGCCCGGCCGCCCAACGCCTGGCCAATCGGCATGGTCACCGGCAACGCCCTGGTCCCCGACACGTAGTCGCTGCAATCGAGCAGCGTGGCGCTGACCGTGGTTTCGGTCGGGCCGTAGGTGTTGAGCAAACGCACATGAGCCAGGCCAGCCTTGCCCCACGCGGCGACGCCTTCCGGCGGCATGGCTTCGCCACCGACGATCACCTGGCGCAACACGCCGTAGTCGCGATTGCCAGCGGCAGCAAAGTCCTTGGCCAACATGTTCCAGTAGGCGGTGGTCAGGTCGCTGACGCTGAATTGCTTGTCGAGCAATTCGCGATACCAGGTCTCGCTGTCCCAGATGTCCGGCCCGCGCAGCACCACCGAGGCACCGCAAATCAGCGCCGGGTAAAGCTGCTCGACAAAAGCATCGAAGTTGAACGTGGCAAATTGCAGCGAACGGTCCTGCGGTGTGAGACCGAGGAATTCCAGCGCAACCTGGGCGTGACGGGTCAGCGCCGAGTGGGTGATGCCGACGCCTTTCGGGCGCCCGGTGGAGCCCGAGGTGAACATCACATACGCAAGGTTCTGCGGGCCGCTGCGCTCGGGCAGGTTGTCGGTCTGAGTAGGGTAATCCAGCTGATCCAGGCTCAGGACCGTCACGCACGCCGCACGTGGCAATGCTGCCGCCAGATGGCTTTGGGTCAACAACACCCGCAGGCCACTGTCTTCGATCATCGCGCCGAGGCGCTCGGCCGGATATTCCGGGTCCAGCGGCACGTAGGCGCCGCCAGCCTTGAGCACCGCCAGCAGGCTGATGATCATCTGCGTCGAACGCTCGACCGCGATGCCGACCAAGGCCTCCGGGCCGACGCCGTGTTGCAGCAGCACGCGAGCCAATTGGTTGGCCTGGGCATTGAGCTGCGCGTAGCTGAGGTGTTGCTCGTTGAAGATCAGCGCCAAGGCGTGCGGCGTGCGCTCGGCTTGCCGTTCAAACAAGCGCTGCACGCACACCTCATCCACCGGCAACACCAGCGGCTCGCGAACCGCTTTTGCGACCAACGCCAGATCGCCAACGCAACTGGCGGCCGGTGCCTCGACCATTTGCAACAGCAGGTGCGCAAGGTGCGCGGCCAGTTGTTCAATCGCAGCAAAATCGAACTGCTGACGGTCGTAACTCAGTTGCAGCGACAGCTCTTCACCCAGGTTGACCGCCAGGGTCAGCGGGTAGTTGGTCTGTTCGAAGTTGCCGACTTCACCGAAACGCAGCTCTTGGGTTGCGCCCTGTTGCAGGGCTTCGGAGATCGGGTAGTTCTCGAACACCAGGATGTTGTCGAACAGCGCTTCACCGCCCTGCCCGGCCCAACGCTGGATGTCGAACAGCGGCGTATGTTCCTGCTCGCGCAGTGCCAGGTTTTGCGCCTGCACTTGCTGCAACCACTGCGACAGCGGCTGCTCGGCACCCGGGCTGGCGATTACCGGCAAGGTGTTGATGAACAAACCGATCTGTTGCTCGACGCCCGCCAACTGCGCCGGACGCCCGGACACCGTGGCGCCGAAGCTGACCGTGTCGAGCCCGGTGTAGCGTTGCAACAGCAGCAGCCACGCGGCTTGCACCAGCGTGTTGAGGGTGACTTTCTGTTCCCGCGCAAACCCATTGAGCCCGGCAGTTTGCGTCAGGTCCAACTCCAGGAAGTGTTCGCCCTGAGTCGCGTTGCTTGCTTCGCTGCCGGTCCAGACCAGCGCTTTGGCCAGCCTTGTCGGTTCCTCAAAGGACGCCAATTGGCCTTTCCAGAAACCTTCGGTGACCTGCGCGTCCTGCTTCGCCAGCCACTCGATGTAGTCGCGATAACGCCCCGCCGTGTTCGACGGCAGCTCGCCGCTGTAGCGTTGCAGCACTTCGCCCAACAGCTGCGAGTTGCTCCAGCCGTCCATCAGGATGTGATGGCTGGTGTAGATCAGGTGATAACGCTCGGCGGCAATTTGCACCACGGTCAGGTTCAGCAACGGTGCGTTGGCAAGGTCAAAGCCCTGTTGGCGCTGGGTGGTCGCCAGTTCATTGAGTGCTTGGGCGACATCGCTGTGAGAGCGCCAGTCGTGGAAAGTGAACGGTACGTTCAGTTGCTTGTGGATCACCTGCAACGGCCGCTTGAATTCACCGTCCCAGACAAAACTGCTGCGCAGCACATCGTGGGCGTCCATCGCCGCTTGCCAGGCCTCGCGGAAGCGCTCGACAGTGAGGCCTTCGATGTCCACGCACATCTGATTGATATAGTCGCCGCCCTGCTGCTCGTAGAGCGAATGGAACAGCATGCCCTGCTGCATCGGCGACAGCGGGTAGATGTCGGCAATCTGCTGCGGCGCCACCGGCACGCTGTCGAGTTGTACTTGAGTCAGGCCGGCCAGCGGGAAGTCCGACGGCGTCAGGCCCTGGACGCCCGGCGTCACGCAGTGAGCGATCAGCGCTGCCAGTTCTTTGGCGTAATCCTCGGCCAGGCGTTCAATGGTCGCGGTGTCGAAACGTTCGGTGCTGAAGGTCCAGCCGATCGTCAGTTGACCGCCATAAACCTGGCCATTTAGGGAAAGCCAGTTGCCCATCGGCGCATCGGGGCTCTGGTCCAGGCCGGAGCTCTCTGACGCAGGAGCAAACAGCGCCGCGTCGTCCTTGTCGAAGCTGCCGTCGAACTGGCCGAGGTAGTTGAAGGTGATCCGCGGGCTTGGCAAGGCACGCAACGATTGCTGCGTTTGCTCATCACCCAGATAACGCAAGGCGCCGAAGCCGACGCCTTTGTGCGGGATCGAACGCAGTTGTTCCTTGACCTGTTTGATCGAGTCGCTCAGTGCATCGGCCGGAGTCAGCCGGACCGGGAACAGGCTGGTGAACCAACCGACGGTGCGGGTCAGGTCAACGCCGTCGAACAGCTCTTCGCGGCCATGGCCTTCGAGTTGAATCAGCGTCGAGGCCAGGCCGGTCCAACGGCCAATCACCCGCGCCAACGCGGTCAGCAACAGGTCGTTGACCTGAGTGCGATAGGCCGTCGGGGCTTCTTGCAGCAATTTCCGGGTCAGTTCCTGATTGAGCTGAGTGTGAACGTTGAGCGCCAGACGATTCTGCTGCCCGGCGTCCACGCGTTTGCACGGCAGATCGGTGCTGACATCGCTCAAACAGGCTTGCCAGTACGCCAGTTCCTGCTGCAACGCCGGGCTGTGGGCGTAACGCTGCAAGTGCTCGCTCCAGTCCTTGAAGGCACTGGTCTTGGCCGGCAGGCTCAGGGCTTTGCCGTCCTGCAACTGTTGATAAGTGTTTTGCAGGTCTTCCAGCAGAATCCGCCACGACACGCCATCCACCGCTAGGTGATGGATCACCAGCAGCAAGCGCTGACTGCCATCGTTCATCGTCGCCAGCACACCGCGCAGCAGCGGGCCGTCTTGCAGGTTCAGGCTGCGTTGGGCCTGATTGGCCAGGACTTCCAGTGCCTCGGCGTCGGCCACGTCGGTGGTCCAGAGCAGGCTGTTTTGCGCCAGGACATCGCGGTGATTGGCCTGCCAACCTTCCGAAGTTTCGGAAAAGGACAAACGCAATGCATCGTGATGCAGCACCAACGCCTGCAACGCCTGTTCAACCAGTGCCGGTTGCATCGGGCGGGCCGCTTTCAGCAGCACCGATTGGTTGTAGTGATGACGCTCGGGGATCGCATCGGTGAAGAACGCTTGCTGGATCGGCAACAACAGTGCCGGGCCTTGAACCGGGGTTTGGTCGATGATCAGCCCTTCGCCGCCGACTTGGGCCACGGTCGCCAATGCCTGGACGGTCTGGTGCTGGAACAGATCTTTCGGGCTGAATCGAATCCCGGCCTGCCGCGCGCGGCTGACCACCTGGATGGAGATGATCGAGTCGCCGCCCAGCTCGAAGAAGTTGTCGGTCAGGCCCACGCGCTCCAGTTTCAGCACGTCCTGCCAGATTGCGGCGATCTGTTGTTCCAGTTCGCTGTGCGGGGCGACGTAGTCTTGCTGCACTTGGCTTGCGTCGGGTTGCGGCAGGGCTTTGCGG
>Ga0209862_1000105_pt1 | contig 30917 bp, 17 predicted proteins | sample OrgsoiDNA_201061_FD_185809 | JGI IMG/M metagenome (GOLD analysis project Ga0209862, IMG submission 185809) | Permafrost soil microbial communities from the Arctic, to analyse light accelerated degradation of dissolved organic matter (DOM) -... | ecosystem: Environmental > Terrestrial > Soil >... | reverse complement strand
CGCCAGCGGCGCACCGCTGAGCAGCAGGGCACGGGTGCGGTCGACTTCGAACTTCATCAGCGCGCGCCAGCGCGGGCGGGCGTCCGGATGGTCGAGCGCAGCCGGCGAAACGGCGTAGCGGCCCAGGTCTTCCAGCGGCAGGTAGATGCGTTCCTTCTGGATGTCGATGGCGACGTCCTGCAGGAAATTAATCAGCTGCAAGGCCGTGCAGATGGCGTCGGAGTCGCGGATATTGGCGGCGTCGGCCTGGCCGTACAGCGACAACATCAGCAGCCCGACCGGATTGGCCGAGCGGGCGCAGTAGTCGAGCAGGCTGTCGTAGGTGGCGTAGCGGCTCACCACCACGTCTTGTTTGAAGGCCGACAGCAAGTCGTACAGCGGCCGCATCGGCAGATCATGTGCGCGCACCGCTTGCGCCAGGCGTTCGAACATCGCTTCGTGGCTTTCCTCGCCTCGCTCAATACGGGCCAGCGCCGCTTCATAGGCGCTTAACGCGGCCAGGCGCTGGTGCGGCGCGGCGTCGCCCTCGTCGGCCAGGTCGTCGGCGCTGCGGGCGAAGGCGTAGATCGCCTCGACGGCGGGGCGCAGGCGGCGCGGCATCAGGATGGATGCGACGGGGAAATTCTCGTAGTGATCGACGGGCATGGGCGCTTATTGGTGAAATGACGCAAGTCATCTGCGGACGACGCGGCGACCGAAATGAATGAACCAGGTGTTGCCGATATTCGGTGCGCCAGTATGGTAGTGGTATCTTGAAACCAAGGCAAGTAATTGCTGGTCCTTATGCAGTGTTGCCCCACATAAAATCAAACCCGTCGCGCCGGCGTGGAAAAGCCGGGTTTTACGGGCCCGGCAGCGCCGCGTGTACGCCTTCGAATATCATATGGCGGCCGCGCTGTTGGCGTTAAGTTAAAAAACGCCACATTCTGCGGAAAAACCCGTTAAAATACCGCGTTGAAGTTGAAAGCCCCTGTCGATATTCAGGGTAGGGCGACCGTAACAGCGGGTCGCCCTTTGCTTTTGTGCAAATATGCCGCGAGGATGGCGAAATTGGTAGACGCACCAGGTTTAGGTCCTGACGCCAGCAATGGTGTGGGGGTTCGAGTCCCCCTCCTCGCACCAACTGTAATTCTTTAATTTTTTGGACGATTTTTACATGGCAACTGCAGTCGAAACCTTGGGCAAACTCGAACGTCGTATCACGATCTCCTTCCCAGTCGCCGCCGTGCGCACGGAAGTGGAGAAACGCCTGAAAGTGCAAGCCCGTACGGCTAAGGCACCGGGCTTCCGTCCGGGCAAAGTACCTATGAAAATGGTCGCAGCACAATACGGCTACCAGATCGAAAACGACGTGATGAACGACAAAGTCGGCCGCGCGTTCAACGACGCCGCCAACGAAAACAATCTGCGCGTGGCTGGTTTCCCGAACATCGTGCCATCGCAGGAATCGCCAGAAGGTGAGCTGAGCTTCATCGCCACCTTCGAAGTGTATCCGGAAGTCGTCATCGGCGACCTGACCACGGTGGCCATCGAAACCGTCAAGGCCGACGTGTCGGAAGCGGAAATCGACAAGACCATCGAAATCCTGCGCAAACAGCGCGTGCATTTCCACACCAAGGGCGAAGCCGGCGAACACGGCGACGGCGGTTCGGCTGTCGCTGAAAACGGCGACCGCGTGACCGTCGATTTCGTCGGCTCGATCGACGACGTCGAATTCTCGGGCGGCAAAGCCGACGACTACAGCTTCGTGCTCGGCGAAGGCCGCATGCTGCCTGAGTTCGAAGCCGCCACCGTCGGCCTGAAAGTCGGCGAAGCCAAGACCTTCCCGCTGGCTTTCCCGGAGGATTACCATGGTAAAGACGTGGCCGGCAAGACCGCCTCGTTCACCATCACGCTGAAAAAGCTGGAATGGGCGCACCTGCCGGAAGTCGATGCGGAATTCGCCAAATCGCTGGGCGTGGCCGATGGCGACATCGCCAAAATGCGCGAAGACATCAAAGTCAACCTGGAACGCGAAGTGGCCGGCCGTGTCAAGGCGCGCAACAAGGAAGCCGTGATGGACACGCTGGTGAAGGTTGCCACGCTGGACGTGCCAAAAGCCCTGGTGTCGCAAGACACCGAGCGCCTGGCCGAAGTGACCCGCCAGGATATGGCGCAGCGCGGCATGGACGTGAAAAACATCCCCTTCCCACCGGAACTGTTCGCTGAAAAAGCCGAGCGCCGCGTGCGTCTGGGCCTGATCCTGTCGCAACTGGTCGGCGAGAACAAGCTGCAAGCCACCGCCGAGCAAGTCAAAGCGCAAGTGGAAGATTTCGCGCAGAGCTATGAAGACCCGCGTGAAGTGCTGAAGTACTATTACAGCGATCGTAATCGTCTGGCTGAAGTCGAAGCCCTTGTATTGGAAGAAAACGTCGTCAACTACGTCCTGGGCCTGTCCAAAACGTCTAGCAAGGTTGTGGCCTTTGACGAATTGATGGGAAGCAACGCTCAAGCGTAATCCAGCACGGGGCCGGTATTGTTTAGCAAGAGTGACAATCCCGGCCCCTGCTGCTTCACAAGGAAATGGAATGACTGGTATGAACCGAAATCCGGCGCTGGACACTCAAATGCTCGGCCTGGTGCCGATGGTGGTAGAACAGAGCGGCCGCGGCGAGCGCTCCTACGATATTTATTCACGCCTGCTCAAAGAGCGCGTGATCTTCATGGTCGGTCCGGTCAACGACCAGATGGCGAACCTGATCGTCGCCCAGCTGCTGTTCCTGGAGAGCGAAAATCCAGACAAGGACATCTCGCTGTACATCAACTCGCCGGGCGGTTCCGTCTCGGCCGGTATGGCGATCTACGACACGATGCAGTTCATCAAGCCCGACGTTTCAACGCTGTGCACCGGCATGGCTGCCTCGATGGGCGCCTTCCTGCTGGCCGCCGGCGCCAAGGGCAAGCGCTTCTCGCTGCCGAACTCGCGCATCATGATCCATCAGCCGTCCGGTGGTTCGCAGGGCATGGCGTCGGACATCGAAATCCAGGCCAAGGAAATCCTCTACCTGCGTCATCGCCTGAACAGCATCATGGCCGAACGCACGGGCCAGACGGTGGAGCAGATCGCCAAGGACACGGATCGCGACCGCTTCCTGTCCGCCGAAGAGTCCGCCGAGTATGGTTTGATCGACAAAGTGTTGACCAACCGCGCTTGATGCGTCCTCCGCGGTCAAGCTAAAAAACGCCCGGACGCTGAAACGTTCGGGCGTTTCGTTTTTATTTCGGGTAGCATGGAGGCTGTAAGCGGTTTTTCCCTACTGCATACAAGACCCCCGGCAAGAAAAACCCTGCAAGCGCGACCCAACCAGTAACCCAAAGAAAACTGCCCCATGTCAGACAAAAAATCCTCCAGCGGCGAAAAATTACTGTACTGCTCGTTTTGCGGCAAGAGCCAGCACGAGGTAAAAAAACTGATCGCCGGACCATCGGTCTTCATCTGCGATGAATGCATAGACCTGTGCAACGACATCATCCGCGACGAAACCTCGGCCATCGAATCGGTCACCGGCGCCAAGTCGGACCTGCCGACGCCGCATGAAATCAAGGAATTGCTGGACCAGTACGTGATCGGCCAGCAAACAGCCAAGCGCATCCTGTCGGTGGCGGTGTACAACCACTACAAGCGCCTGAAGCACCTGGGCAAGAAAGACGATATCGAACTGGCCAAGAGCAACATCCTGCTGGTCGGCCCGACGGGCTCCGGCAAGACGCTGCTGGCCCAGACCTTGGCGCGCATGCTCAACGTACCGTTCGTCATCGCCGACGCCACCACGCTGACCGAAGCGGGTTATGTGGGCGAGGACGTCGAGAACATCATCCAGAAGCTGTTGCAGAGCTGCAACTACGATGTGGAAAAAGCGCAACGCGGCATCGTCTACATCGACGAGATCGACAAGATTTCCCGCAAGTCGGACAATCCGTCGATCACCCGCGACGTGTCGGGCGAGGGCGTGCAGCAGGCGCTGTTGAAACTGATCGAGGGCACCATGGCCTCGGTGCCGCCACAAGGCGGCCGCAAGCATCCTAACCAGGACTTCGTGCAGATCGACACCACCAACATCATGTTCATCTGCGGCGGCGCCTTCGACGGCCTGGCCAAGGTCATCGCCAACCGCTCCGAAAAATCGGGCATCGGCTTCTCGGCCAGCGTCAAGAGCAAGTCCGAGCGTTCGGCCAGCGACGTGCTGCTGGAAGCCGAACCGGAGGATTTGATCAAGTTCGGCCTGATTCCCGAGCTGGTCGGCCGCCTGCCGGTGGTCGCCACGCTGTCGGAACTGACGGAAGAGGCGCTGATCCAGATCCTGGTCGAGCCGAAGAACGCGCTGATCAAGCAATACGCCAAGTTGCTGGACATGGAAGGCGCCGAGCTGGAGATTCGTCCGGCCGCCTTGCACGCCATCGCCAAGAAAGCGCTGGCGCGCAAGACCGGCGCGCGCGGCCTGCGCTCGATCCTGGAACACGCTTTGCTGGACGTCATGTATGAATTGCCGAACGAAAGCAATGTGACGAAAGTGGTGATCGACGAGAACACCATCACCAGCGGCGCCAAGCCTTTGTTGATCTATCAAGAGCCGGCTAAAGTATCCGGTGAAAATTAATTGATAGCTCAATAATTTGTGCACACCACAGGCGAAATTCGTAAAAACAATTTCGTATCTGTGGGGGCAGGCGGTACAATTTAAATCAATAAAAGATATCAGGCTTCAGTCGGAAAGCCACTCGCGACACCTGTGCCGCGCGTGGCTTTTTTATTTGAACTGCTATCATTTAGAGCATGGCAACCAAGGTTCTGGGCAATAGTTAATATTTCTGAGAATTAATCAGGTTGTCGGTCTTGTGATTCGGCAAAACAGCGCCCACATCATCAATACGCTTTCATATAAGGTACGCCATGACAACTTCCAAATTAACTGAGCAAACTCAACTGCCGTTATTGCCGTTGCGGGATGTTGTAGTTTTCCCGCATATGGTGATACCGCTGTTCGTAGGGCGCCCAAAATCGATCAAGGCACTGGAAGCCGCGATGGAACAGGGTAAGAGCATCATGCTCGCCGCCCAAAAAGCCGCAGCCAAGGACGAACCTTCCGCCTCCGATATCTACGAAATCGGTTGCGTCGCCAATATTCTGCAGATGCTGAAGCTGCCCGACGGCACCGTCAAGGTGCTGGTCGAAGGCGCCCAGCGCGCGCGCATCAAAAAAATCACGGACACGCCGACGCACTTCGTTGCCGACCTGACGCCGCTTGACTCCGAGCTGGGCGACGATTCGGAAATCGAAGCGATGCGCCGCGCCATCGTCCAGCAGTTCGACCAGTACGTCAAACTGAACAAAAAGATCCCGCCTGAAATCCTCGCTTCGCTGTCGGGCATCGACGACGCCGGCCGCCTGGCCGATACCGTCGCCGCGCACCTGCCGCTGAAGCTGGAGCAAAAACAGGTCATCCTGGAAATCTTCAGCGTCGCCAAGCGCCTGGAACACCTGCTGGGTCAGCTCGAAGGCGAGCTTGACATCCTGCAAGTGGAAAAGCGCATCCGTGGCCGCGTCAAGCGCCAGATGGAAAAGTCGCAGCGCGAGTATTACCTGAACGAGCAAGTCAAAGCCATCCAGAAGGAACTGGGCGAGGGCGAGGACGGTGCCGATCTCGACGAGCTCGAGAAGAAAGTCGTCGCCGCCAAGATGCCGAAAGAGGCGCTCGACAAGGCCACTTCCGAGCTGAAAAAACTCAAGCTGATGTCGCCGATGTCGGCCGAAGCCACCGTCGTGCGCAACTACATCGACACGCTGGTCAGCCTGCCCTGGAAGAAAAAATCCAAGGTTAACAATGACTTGGCTAACGCCGAAAAAGTCCTTGAAGGCGACCATTACGGCCTCGACAAGGTTAAGGAACGCATCCTGGAATACCTCGCGGTGCAACAACGCGTCGACAAGCTGAAAGCGCCGATACTGTGCTTCGTCGGTCCTCCGGGCGTCGGTAAAACCTCGCTGGGCCAGTCCATCGCTCGCGCCACGAACCGCAAGTTCGTGCGCATGGCGCTGGGCGGCGTGCGCGACGAGGCCGAGATCCGCGGCCACCGCCGCACCTACATCGGTTCGATGCCGGGCAAGATTTTGCAATCGCTGTCGAAAGTCGGCGTGCGCAATCCGCTGTTCCTGCTGGACGAAGTCGACAAGATGGGCGCGGATTTCCGCGGCGATCCGTCGTCGGCGCTGCTGGAAGTGTTGGATCCGGAACAGAACCACACCTTCTCGGATCACTACATCGAAGTCGATTTCGACTTGTCCGATGTGATGTTCGTGGCCACGTCGAACTCGTACAACATTCCGCCGGCACTGCTGGACCGTATGGAAGTAATCCGCCTGTCGGGTTACACCGAGGACGAAAAGACTAGCATCGCGCAGCGTTATCTGCTGCCGAAGCAGATCAAGAACAACGGCCTGAAGGAAGATGAAATCTCGGTCGCCGAATCGGCACTGCGCGACATCATCCGCTACTACACCCGCGAAGCCGGCGTGCGTTCGCTGGAACGCGAAGTGTCGAAAATCTGCCGCAAAGTCGTCAAGATGCTGCTGCTGAAAAAGTCGGAGAAGAAAGTCACGGTCACCGGCAAGAACCTGGACAAATTCCTCGGCGTGCGCCGCTACGATTTCGGCGTCGCCGAAAAGGAAAACCAGGTCGGGCAGGTGGTCGGGCTGGCATGGACCGAAGTGGGCGGCGATCTGCTGACCATCGAGGCCGTGCAAATGCCGGGCAAGGGCAATATCATCCGCACCGGTACCCTGGGCGATGTGATGAAGGAGTCGATCGAAGCGGCCCGCACCGTCGTGCGCAGCCGTGCCGCCCGCCTCGGCATCAAGAGCGAGGTGTTCGAGAAGAGCGACATCCACATCCACGTGCCGGAAGGCGCGACGCCGAAAGACGGTCCTTCGGCCGGCGCGGCGATGACGGTGGCGATGGTGTCGGTCTACACGGGCATACCGGTGCGCGCCGATGTGGCGATGACCGGCGAGATCACCCTGCGCGGCGAAGTGTTGCCGATCGGCGGCTTGAAAGAGAAGCTGCTGGCGGCGCAGCGCGGCGGCATCAAAACCGTGCTGATACCGGAACAGAATGTGAAGGACTTGGCCGATATTCCGGACAACGTCAAAAACAAACTGGAAATCGTGCCGGTGCGCTGGATCGATAAAGTGCTGGAAATCGCGCTGGAACGCGCACCGGAAGCCTTGGTGGAAGTCGCTCCCGTTGAGGCGGTGGCGGCAGTGGCCAATAAGGTCGATGGCGTTGCCGAAGTGGTAAAACACTAAGACTTGCTTAATAAGTAGTCAAAACAAGCGCCCTTGAGGCGCTTGTTTCTTATTTAAAGCCGTTTTCCGTCCGTGGAGCGCTTGACACGCAGGGCGCGTCGCTTGTTTAATACGGCCTGAGATTTTCTCTGCTGCTGATGTTGTTTAATTACATAATCAGGCGCTTAAACGATATAAACCTTTGTGACGGGGATGCTAGTGAATAAGACTGAATTGATCGACCATATTGCCACCACCGCTGATATTTCGAAAGCGGCTGCTGCGCGCGCGCTCGACGCGGTGATCGATGGTGTAACCACCACCTTGAAGAAGAACGACAGCGTCACCCTGGTCGGCTTCGGTACCTTCTCCGTGAGCGAACGCGCTGCCCGCACCGGCCGCAATCCGCGCACCAAAGAAGCGATTGAAATCGCTGCGGCAAAAGTTCCTAAATTTAAAGCTGGTAAAGCTTTGAAGGATGCTGTAAACTAACGGACTTCGGTGAGTTGACTACTCATCAGAGCGGTTAAACGGGCGCTTAGCTCAGTTGGTAGAGCGGAACCCTTACAAGGTTTAGGTCGGGAGTTCGAGCCTCTCAGCGCCCACCAGTTTAATCGTCGTAGTAGCGTGTTTTGTTGGAGCGGTAGTTCAGTTGGTTAGAATACCGGCCTGTCACGCCGGGGGTCGCGGGTTCGAGTCCCGTCCGCTCCGCCAACAATGCACAAAAAATCGTCTAGACCAGGAGCGGTAGTTCAGTTGGTTAGAATACCGGCCTGTCACGCCGGGGGTCGCGGGTTCGAGTCCCGTCCGCTCCGCCAGAATAAGATGCCCCCGCAGATATAATAGTCTGCGGGGGTTTTTCTTTTTCGACGCCGCTGTTATTCAAGGCAGCGATATTCACATCATCTAAATCCCTGCGGTATTGCCTGATTATCCGGCAGTGCCTGCGGCGCTTATTTCCCTCATCGTTTCCGATGTGCACGGCCGCCGTGTACGGTAGCGTGGCCGCCGCGGCGACTTGCCGTTCCGGCCATGATTGGCACTTGCTATCGCGGTGGGCGCACTGTAAAATCGCGTGATATTGATTTTTGCGGCAGGTTTTCCGTTCACTGTGCTGTGCAAGTCATTGAATTAAAAGGGGAAGTGGACCGGGTTATAGCTGTCCCGTCCACTCCGCCAAAACCGGAAGAGGCGAACGAGAGTTCGCTTTTTTTGTATGTGCATTTCCACTCAATCCGAATTGGCTGACCATGTTTGAATTTGTTCGTACCCATCAACGCTTGATGCAGTTTTTCCTGATGCTGCTCATCATTCCGTCATTTGCCATGGTTGGTATCAGCGGCTACAAGAGCTTTGGCGACGACGCCACGACGGTGGCCAAGATCGACGGCCATCCGCTGACCCAGCAAGAGTTCGACGCGGCGCTGCGCAACCAGCTGGAAAGCTACCGCCAGCGCCTGGGCGCCCAGTTCGACCAGAAGATGTTCGATACGCCTGAATTCAAACAGAATGTGCTCGACACCCTGATCGCCGAGCGCGCTGTCGGCGCCGAAGTGTCGCGCAGCCATTTGACCATCAGCGACGCGCTGCTGCAAAAAACCATCATGGAAGCGTTCGTCGGCGCCGACGGCAAGTTCGATAAGAACATCTATCAGTCGTATTTGGCATCGCAGGGCTTGTCGGCCGATGCGAGCGACGCGCGCATGCGCCGCGAAATGGCGCTGCAGGAAATTAGCGGCGCCGTCCAGAGCACCGCGTTTGCGCCGCGCACCGTGTCGAACCAGGTGTCCGACATCGGCGCCCAGGAGCGCGATGTGCAGGAACTGCTGCTGCCGGTCGCCGATTTCCTGCCGCAAGTCAAAGTCACCGACGAGATGGTCAAGGCCTATTACGACAAGAACAGCCAGTTCTTCGCCATTCCCGAGCAGGCCAAGATCGAATACGTGGTGTTTAATACGGACGCCGTGCAAGACCAGGTGACCGTCAGCGACGCCGAAGTCGCCGCCTTCTACGCGCAGGAGCAAAAGCGTTTCGGCACGCCGGAATCGCGCCGCGCCAGCCACATTTTGATCGCCGTGAAGAAGGACGCCAGCGCCGCCGACAAGGCCGCCGCCAAGGCCAAGGCCGACGCCATCCTGGCCGAGGTGCGCAAGAACCCGGCCGACTTCGCCAAGATCGCCAAGGCCAAGTCGGAAGACCCGGTGTCGGCGCCGCAGGGCGGCGACCTGGACGTGGTCGAGAAGGGCGCCTTGCCCAAATCGGTGGAAGACTCGGTCTACAAGCTCAAGCAAGGCGAGGTCAGCGATGTTGTCGAGTCCGAGTTCGGCTACCACATCCTGACCGTCACCGCGCTCAAGCCGGCTGTCGTCAAGCCGCTCGACGAAGTCAAGGGCGACATCGTCGCCGAGCTGAAAAAACAAAAGGCCGGCAAGAAGTATTCGGAATTGGCCGAGACCTTCACCAACACCGTCTACGAACAGGCCGACAGCCTGAAGCCGGTGGCTGACAAGCTCAAACTGAAAGTGGACACCGCCACCGTGATGCGCACGCCGTCGCCAGCACTGGGCACCGCCCCGTTCAACAACGCCAAATTCCTGACTGCGCTGTTCTCGGCCGATACGCTGAAAAACAAGCGCAACACCGAAGCCGTCGAAGTGGCGCCGAATACGCTGATCTCCGGCCACGTCATCGAATTCAAGCCGGCCTCCAAGCGTCCGCTGGCGGAAGTGGCCGACCAGATCCGTCAGCGCGTGACCAGCGAGGAAGCGACCAAACTGGCCCAGAAAGCCGGCGCCGAGAAACTGGCGGCGTTGCAGAAGTCCGGCGACGCGACCGGTTTCGCGGCCAGCAAGACGGTATCGCGCGCCAAGGCCGAAGGCATCAACGGCGCGGCGGTGATGCAGGTGATGAAGGCTGACACCAGCAAACTGCCAGCCTACGTCGGCGTGGATATTCCCGGCACCGGCTATGGCATCTACCGCATCTCCAAGGTCGGCCAGCCGGCACAGCCTGATGTGGCGCGCCGCAAGTCGGAAGAGGAGCAGATCGCCAATGCGCTGGCCCAGCAGGAGATGTTCGACTATGTCGAAGTGCTCAAGCAAAAAGCCAAGGTCAAAGTGTTGAAGCCGGTGACGTCCTTCTCGTCCACCCAGGCCGATCCGCAGTAAGCCGATCCGCAAGCCCGAGCAAAAAGCCGCTGTCCAGCGGCTTTTTGCTTTTCAAGGGTCTTTTTAATATACTGAGCAATTGCTCATTTTTGGTGACTCGATGGCCCGACTCAAATCCGGCGACAAACGTAGTGCGCTGCTCGAAGCGGCCATCGCGGAATTTGCCGCGCGCGGCGTCTGGAGCACGCCGACGGCGGCGATTTCCAAGGCGGCCGGCGTGGCCGAGGGCACGCTGTTCAGCTATTTCGCCAGCAAGGATGTGCTGATCAACGAGCTGTATCGGGAGATCAAGCGCGAGCTGGCCGACGTCATGCTGGCGGCCTATCCGGCGCAGGCCGACGCGCGCGCCCAGCTCGAACATATCTGGAACCAGTATGTGGGTTGGGGCGTGGCGCAACCGGCCAGGTTCAAGGTGATGGCGCAGCTGCGCATGTCCGAACAGCTGACGCAGGACAGCCGCGACGCCGGCGCCGCGCCGTTCGCCGCACTCGATGCGCTGGCCCGCGACTGCATCGCGCGGCGCGTCATCCGCGACCAGCCGGTGGCCTTCATCGGCGCGATGCTGGGCGCGATGGCCGAGGCGACGATGTTGTACGTGGCCGGCTCCGCGCCCCAAGGCTGCCTGCCGGACAACGCTGCGGCCTACGATTATTGCGCGGCCGGTTTCGATACCTTTTGGCGCGGCATCGCGCTCATGTGATAGCGGCGCCCCCGCGCGCGCACTTGCGGGACGCGGGATGGCGGGGCGCTGGTTCCGCTTATTCCGCCGGGCCGCCGGGATGCAGCTGGCGCGCCGCAGCCGCGAAGGCATCCGGCGAAATATCGTCCAGCTCCAGCAATCGGGCTTCGTCGAAGCGCGTGAAATTGCGGTCGATCGAGCGCAGGTAGGCAGGGTCGTAGTGGTCGGCCAGCAGTTCCTCGACCAGCGGCTCCATCTGCCCGCTATTGGCCAGCGCGTGCCAGCGCGTGATCTTCTCGCGGCCGTGCAGCGTCACGAGGCAATCGAGCTGCTTGTTCAGCGCCGACGGATCGGTCGTGAAGTGCGCGTAATCCTCCATCAGCAAACGCACGCGGTTGGCGCGCGACAGCGTCAGCGAGATGCACGACGAGGCGCGCATCGTTTCCATCAGCGCCGCCGGCACGCGCAGCTGGCCCACCTTCTTGCTCTCCGACTCGACGAACACCGGCAGCGCCGGGTCGAAGCGGCGCAGCTGGTCCCAGATCGCGCTCTCGAAGGCTTTCTGCGACGGCTGCGGATGGCTGGGCAAATCGCCCAGCACCGAGCCGCGATGCGCGGCCAGCTGCTCCAGGTCCAGCACCTGCGCGCCTTGCGCCGCCAGCACTTCCAGCAAGCGGCTCTTGCCGCTGCCGGTGGTGCCGCAAATGACCTGGAAGGCCAGCGCCGGCGCCACCTCCAGCGCCGCGTTGACATGGTTGCGGAAGGCCTTGTAGCCGCCTTCGAGCTGCACCACCGGCCAGCCTATCTTGGCGAAGATATGCGCCATCGAGCCGCTGCGGTTGCCGCCGCGCCAGCAGTAGATCAGCGGCGTCCACTCGCGCGGCTTGTCGAGGAACAGCGTCTCGATATGCAGGGCGATGTTTTTCGCGACCATCGCCGCGCCGACCTTCTTCGCCTCGAAGGCGTTGACCTGCTTGTACATGGTGCCGACGATGATGCGCTGCTCGTCGTCGAGCACCGGGCAGTTGATGGCGCCGGGCAGATGGTCGAGCGCGAATTCGGCCGGCGTGCGCGCGTCGATGATGGCGTCGTAGCGGTCGAGCTGCGCCAGTACTTCTTCAAAACTGAGGATGGCGGGATACTTCATCGGGCTTTCAAGGTCTTCTCTACGGTCGGCCAGATATTGGCCAGGATGGTGGGATGGGCCACGGCCAGCGGATGCAGGCCGTCGGCCTGGATCAGCTGCGGCTTGTCGGCGACGCCGTCGAGCATGAACGGCACCAATGGCACTTTGATCTCCTTGCTCAAGACGCCGTACATGGCGAAGAATTTTTCGGTGTAATCGCGGCCATAATTGGGCGGCATGCGCATCCCGATCAGCACCACTTTCGCGCCATCCTGCTGCGCGGCGGTGGCCATGGCGCGCAGATTGTTTTCGGCGGCGGCCACCGGCAGGCCGCGCAGGCCATCGTTGGCGCCCAGTTCTATAATCACCAGCGACGGATGATACTTGGCCAGCAGCGCCGGCAGGCGCGTGCGCCCGCCGCTGGTGGTCTCGCCGCTGACGCTGGCGTTGACCACGTCGGCGGCGATGCGGTCCTGCTTCAGGCGCGGCTCCATCAGCGCGACCCAGCCGCTGCCGCGCGTCAGGCCATATTCGGCGGACAGGCTATCGCCCACCACCAATATGGTTTTTGGTGCAGAATAGGCGCTCGCGGCGGCGGTGCTCAGGCACACAGCGGCCAGCGTTATCAATTTGGATTTCAACTTCTTACCTAACAAGATCAGCATGCCCGATTTTCCTCAAGCGTCTTCGATACCATTCGTCCCGGATGCACCGGCCACGTCCCCTGCGACCGCGCCCGTCGTCGCCGACCGCGCCATATCCGCCACGGCCGCGATCGAGGTCGCGGGCCTGAACAAGCGCGTGGCCGACGCCAGCGGCGAGCTGACCATCCTGCACAGCGTGGATTTTACAGTGCAAAGGGCCGAGACGCTCGCTATCGTCGGCGCCTCCGGTTCCGGCAAGTCGACGCTGCTTGGTTTGCTGGCCGGTCTGGACACGCCCAGCGGCGGCCGGGTGGTGCTCGATGGCGTCGACATCTACGCGCTCGACGAGGACGGCCGCGCCCAGCTGCGCATGGCCAAGCTGGGCTTCGTGTTCCAGTCCTTCCAGCTGCTGGCGCATTTGACGGCGGTGGAAAACGTGATGCTGCCGATGGAGCTGCGCGGCGAAGCGCAGCCGCGCGAAAAGGCCGAGGCGATGCTGGCGCGCGTGGGCCTGTCGTCGCGCCTGAAGCATTATCCGAAATATCTGTCGGGCGGCGAGCAGCAGCGGGTGGCGCTGGCGCGCGCCTTCGTCACGCAGCCGCCCTTGCTGTTCGCCGACGAGCCCACCGGCAGCCTCGATGCGGCCACCGGCGAAGCGGTGATCCAGCTGATGTTTGAACTGAACCGCGAGCACGGTTCGACGCTGGTGCTGGTCACGCACGACACGTCGATCGCAGCGCGTTGCGGCCGCACCATCACCATTGCGGCGGGGCGGCTGGTTTAACGCGCAGACGGCGTGCGTTCAAACGCTGTTTGACGGCCGCTGGCTGGCCGGCTGTCCGTTGGGCGCCTGCTGGACAGCCGCATCGCGCGCGCCGAGTGCGCGCTCAGTGCACGCAGTAGCCGCTCAGCGACCGTGGTACTGCACCATGCGGTTCAAGGCCGTGCGTATCGCCGGTATCAATTCGCTGGCCGTCAGGCCGATCGGCCCGCTGCCTTCGGTGACCAGCACGTCGGCCGCCATGCCGTGCAGCCAGACCGCCGCCAGCGCCGCCTCCCACTGCGGCCAGCCCTGCGCCAGCAGGCTGCCGCACAAGCCGGACAGCACATCGCCGGTGCCTGCCGTCGCCAGTGCCGGATTGCCGGTGGTGTTGATGACGGCGTCGCCATCGACGCGCGCGATCACGGTGCCCGAGCCCTTCAGCACCACCGTCGCGTTGAATTTTCGCGACAGCTTGCGCGCCGCCGCGACGCGGTCCGCCTGCACCTCGGCCGCCGAGACGCCCAGCAGCCGCGCCGCCTCCAGCGGATGCGGCGTCAGCAAGCTGCCGCCGGCGCGCGCGGCCAGCGCCTGCTGCAACTCCGTGTCGGCCGCGATCATGTTGAGCGCATCGGCGTCGGCCACCAGCGCGCTGGCGCTGTCGATGGCGCGCCGTAAAATCGCCTTCGACGCGGCGGCGTCGCCGAGGCCGGGACCGACCACCAGCGTCGCTTTGTCGAAATCGAAATCCTGGGCCAACCTGCACATTAGTTCCGGATGCGTGGGATCGTAGGCCGGCGCGTCCTGCGCGAACGCGACGAAGACGCGGCCGGCGCCGCTGGTGAGCGCCGCGCGTCCGGCCAGAATAGGCGCGCCGCCCATGCCGTGCGCGCCGCCGACGATGGCGACGTTGCCGTAGCTGCCCTTGTTGCTGTTCTGCCGGCGCGCGCGCACCTGCCGCGCGAAGAATTTTTCATCGTTCAGGTGCAGCCGCGTCGAGCGCAGCGTGGCCGCTTCCAGATCCAGCCGCGAGGTATCGACCAGTCCCGCCACATCGCGGCCGTCGCAGGTGTGCAGGCCGGGCTTGTCGCCGATGAAGGTGATGGTGTGCGTGGCGCGCACGGCCACGCCGTCGGGGCCGACGACGGCCCCGGTGTCGGCATCGAGGCCGCTCGGCACGTCCAGGGCCAGCACAGGGCAGCGCAGGGCGTTGATGGTCTCGACCAGCGCGCGCATCGCGCCGGCCAGCGGTCGCTTCAGGCCGATGCCGAACAGGCCGTCGATTACCAGCTTCCAGTCGGTGGCTGCGATGGCGGCGTTGCCGATGTCCGCGAACACAGCGTCGCTGCTGCGCGCGCGCTGCATGGCGAGCGCGCGCTCCTCCGACGGCGCAGCGGACGTGTCGAAGTGCAGGATGGTGACTTGTGCGCCGGCGTGGGCCAGGTGGGCCGCCGTTTCCAGCGCGTCGCCGCCGTTGTTGCCGGGACCGGCCAGTACCAGAACCTTGGCCTGCGCGGTGGTGAACGGCAGCAGGTCGAGCGCCGCGTTGGCGCCGGCCTGGCCGGCGCGCTGCATCAGCGCGCCCGCTGGCAGGCGCGCGGCGGCATCGTCTTCAATGGCGCGGATTTCGGCGACGGTATACAGTGGATTCATGGTGTGATCGCTCAGTGGGGCGTGGGCAGCGGCGCTGTGCAATGTGCAGCGCCGCTGGTCCATGGCATGGCTTGGGGCCTGATGTTTGGGCTGATGTTGGGACCAGTTAATGGCAATTTTAGCATCGAATAAATGACGGCGTCGCCGCGTACAAGCCCGCAATCGGCCCGCCCGCGTGGCGGCCCGCTGCACTACAATAGGCGCTTCTTTAGCGTAGCGAGGCTGTCATGGATTGGCAATTCTGGATCGACCGGGGTGGAACTTTCACGGATATCGTGGCGCGTCAACCCGATGGCCGGCTGCGCACCCACAAGCTGCTGTCGGAAAATCCGGAGCGCTATCGCGACGCGGCCATCGCCGGCATCCGCCACCTGATGGGCCTCGCCGCCAACGCCGTCATTCCGGTCGAGCGCATCGAGGCGGTCAAGATGGGCACCACCGTCGCCACCAACGCGCTGCTCGAGCGCAAGGGCGAGCCGACCGCGCTGGCCGTCACGCGCGGCTTCCGCGACGCGCTGCGCATCGCCTACCAAAATCGTCCGCGACTGTTCGACCGCCACATCGTGCTGCCCGAGCTGCTGTATAGCCATGTGATCGAAATCGAAGAGCGCATGGGCGCGCATGGCGACATCGTCGTCGCGCTCGACCGCGCCGCCGCGCGCGCCGGTTTGCAGGCGGCCTACGACCAGGGCCTGCGCACGCTGGCCATCGTCTTCATGCACGGCTACCGCTACAGCGCGCACGAAACGCTGGTGGCCGAAATCGCCCGCGAGATCGGCTTCAAGCAAATCTCCGTGTCGCACCAGGCCAGCCCGATGATGAAGTTCGTCGCGCGCGGCGACACGACGGTGGTCGATGCCTATTTGTCGCCCATCCTGCGCCGCTACGTCGACCAGGTGGCCGCCGAAATGCCGGGCGTGAACCTGCAGTTCATGCAGTCCAACGGCGGCCTGACCGACGCGCGCGCCTTCCAGGGCAAGGACAGCATCTTGAGCGGCCCGGCCGGCGGCATCGTCGGCATGGTGCGCGCCAGCCGGCTGGCCGGCTTCGAGAAGGTGATCGGCTTCGACATGGGCGGCACCTCGACCGACGTCTCGCATTTCTCCGGCGAGTTCGAACGCGTGTTCGAGACCCAGGTGGCCGGCGTGCGCATGCGCGCGCCGATGATGAGCATCCACACCGTGGCGGCGGGCGGCGGCTCGATCCTGCATTTCGACGGCAGCCGCTATCGCGTCGGCCCGGACAGCGCCGGCGCCAACCCGGGACCGGCCAGCTACCGGCGCGGCGGGCCGCTGGCGGTCACCGACTGCAACGTCATGCTCGGCAAAATCCAGGCCGCGAACTTCCCGCATTTGTTCGGCGCCGACGGCAAGCAGGCGCTCGACGCGGCGACCGTGCGCCAGAAATTCGCCGCGCTGGCGACGGATATCGAAGCCGCCACCGGCCAGCCGACCAGCGCCGAAGCGGTCGCCGAAGGCTTTATCGAAATCGCCGTCGGCAACATGGCCAACGCCATCAAGCAAATCTCGGTGCAGCGCGGCCACGACGTGACCGAATACACGCTGACCAGTTTCGGCGGCGCCGGCGGCCAGCACGCCTGCCTGGTCGCCGACGCGCTGGGCATGACGACGGTGTTCGTGCACTCGCTGGCCGGCGTGATGTCGGCCTACGGCATGGGCCTGGCCGACCAGACGTCCATGCGCGAAGCGGCGGTCGAAGCGCGCCTGAGTAACGATAACGGCGACGGCCTGGCCGATCTCGAAGCGCGCCTGCACGCGCTGGGCCGCCATGCCCGCGCCGACCTGCAGCACCAGGGCGTCGACGATGCCCGCATCACGCTGATCCAGCGCGTGCACCTGCGTTACGAGGGCACCGACTCCGCGCTGATCGTGCTGTTCGGCGACGTCGCCTCGATGCGGGCGCAGTTTGAAGCCGCCTACAAAAAACGTTTCTCCTTCCTGATGCCGTCCAAGGCATTGATCGTCGAGGCGGTGTCGGTGGAGGCGATTGGCAAATCCGACGCGCCGGCCGAAACGGTGGAGCCGGCGCCGCGCCGCATGCGCTCATTGATGCCGCACGCGGTGGCGCCGATGTACAGCGCCGGCAAGTGGCGCCAGACGCCGCTGTTCCAGCGCGACGCCACGCGCATCGGCGACATCATCAAGGGGCCGGCCATCATCGCCGAGACCAATGCCACCACCATCGTCGAAGCGGGCTGGCAGGCCGAGGTCACGCCCAACGACCATCTGGTGATGCGGCGCGTCGAGGCGCTGCCGCAGCGGCGCGCCATCGGCACCACGGCCGACCCGGTGATGCTGGAGATTTTCAACAACCTGTTCATGTCGATCGCCGAGCAAATGGGCCTGCGTTTGCAGAACACCGCGTACTCGGTCAACATCAAGGAGCGGCTCGACTTCAGCTGCGCCATCTTCGACGCGGCGGGCAATCTGATCGCCAACGCGCCGCACATGCCGGTGCATCTGGGCTCGATGGGCGAGAGCATCAAGACCGTGATGCGCGAGAACGCCGGCGCAATGCGGCCTGGCGACGTCTACATGCTCAACGATCCTTACAACGGCGGCACGCATTTGCCCGACGTGACGGTGATCTCGCCGGTGTTCGACGACGCCGGCGCGGACATCCTGTTCTACGTCGGCTCGCGCGGCCACCACGCCGACATCGGCGGCACCACGCCCGGCTCGATGCCGCCGGACTCGCGCAGCATCGAGGAGGAGGGCGTGTTGATCGATAATTTCAAGCTGGTCGACGGCGCCGCCGGTGGCCAGTTGCGCGACGCCGAGGCACGCGCGCTGCTGACCGGCGCGCGCTGGCCGGCGCGCAATCCGGACCAGAACATGGCCGACCTGCGCGCGCAGGTGGCGGCCAACCAGAAGGGCGTCGACGAGTTGCGCAAGATGGTCGCGCACTTCGGCCTCGATGTCGTGCAGGCTTACATGGGCCACGTGCAGGACAACGCCGAGGAGGCGGTGCGGCGCGTGGTCGGCACGCTGCGCGACGGCAGCTACACGCTCGCGCTGGACAACGGCGCGCAGATCCAGGTGGCGCTGCGCGTCGACCGCGACAGCCGCAGCGCGGAGATCGATTTCACCGGCACCTCGGCGCAGCTGGACAACAACTTCAACGCCCCATCGGCGGTGTGCATGGCGGCCGTGCTGTACGTGTTCCGCACCCTGGTCGACGACGAAATCCCGCTCAACGCCGGCTGCCTCAAGCCGCTGAAGGTGATCATCCCGCCCGGCTCGATGCTCAATCCGCGCTATCCGGCGTCTGTCGTGTCGGGCAATGTGGAGACCTCGACCTGCATCACCAACGCGCTGTATGGCGCGCTGGGCGTGATGGCGGCGGCGCAGGGCACGATGAACAATTTCACTTTCGGGAACGCGCGCTACCAGTATTACGAGACCATCAGCGGCGGCTCCGGCGCCGGGCCGGGCTTCGACGGGACCAGCGTGGTGCAGACCAATATGACCAACTCGCGCCTGACCGATCCGGAGATACTGGAGTTCCGTTTTCCGGTGCGGCTGGAGAGTTACGAGATACGCGCAGGCTCGGGCGGCGCGGGGCGCTGGCGTGGCGGCGATGGCGGCGTGCGCAAGCTGCGCTTCCTGGAACCGATGACGGCGGCGATCCTGTCGAACAACCGCATCCACGCGCCGTTCGGCATGGATGGCGGCGCGCCGGGCGCGGTCGGCGTCAACTCGGTGCTGCGCGGCGACGGCAGCGTCGAGCCGTTGGCGCACATCGGCAAGACCGCCATGCAGGCGGGCGATGTGTTTGTCATCGAGACGCCGGGCGGCGGCGGCTACGGTGTCGTGGAGATGCCGGCCACGCCGGAATAACACCCGCGCCCGCGCACTGCTCAAGCGGTGTGCGGGCGCGGGCGGCGTGGAGCACGGCGCCGATCAGGCCGTCGTCGAGATACCGTATTTGCGCTGGGTCGACGCATATTGCGCGGTCAGCGTTTCCAGCGTCGGGTGCCGCGGATCGATGCCGCGCATGCGTTCGAGCAGCTGGCCGCATTGTTCGGCCAGCGGGCCTTCCCAACCCAGATCGTCGAGCTGCTTGAGGATGGCCGCTGCCGCCACGGGCAGCAGCGCCATATTGGCCGGCGCCTTGCGCAAGGCGATGTTGAGCGTGTCGACGGCGGCGCGCAGCTCGCCCTGCTCGCGCTTGGCGGCGGCGTCGCTGATCAGCTCATCGACCAGCAGGTTGACCTGCTCGCCGACGCCTTCGGCCAGGTCGTGGCGGCCGGCTTTTTCAAACACCTGCACCGCCTCGTCCACCGAAACGCCGCTGTCGCCGTCGTTGACCATGTGCAGCATCAACTCCGACGCCTGCTGGTCCAGCTTGATGTTCAGGCAGCTGTGCACCAGGCCGATTTTCAAGCCGGTCGACAGGCCGCGGCTGGTGCCGACGGCGCTGACGGCCGAGGTCAGTTCGGCGGCGGCGGCGGTCAGGTTGCCGGTCAGCTCCAGCAGCAGGCCGGCGGCGATGGCGCGGCAGGCGTCGGTGTTGGCGTTGCCGCGCAGCGAACGTTCGAGGTCGCGGATGACGCCGCTGGCCTGGTTGACGTCGCCTTTCTTGACCAGCGTCTTGACCAGGTTGACGTGATCTTCCGGGTCGCGGAACTCCGAGTATTTGGCCTTGGCGACGACCTGCTTGAATGCCCGTTCGGCCACGCCGACGTCGCCGGTCTCGAAAGCCACCTCGCCCAGGTGGCGCAGCCGGCGCACCATGTGCGGCGAAATCGCCACCGCGTCTTCGAGGATGCGCTTGGCCATGGCGTTCTGGCCCATCGCCTCGTGGGTCTTGGCCAGCAAATCGTAGGCCGCCATGAATTTGGGGTTGTGCTCGACCAGCACGTCCAGCGTCAGCTGCGCGTCGGCGTAGTTTTGCTGGCCGAACTGGCACTTGGCCAGTCCCAGGTGCGCCCAGGCGACCGGGCGCGTCATCAGCACCGTCTGGTAGATCAGGCCGGCGGCGGCCAGCTCGTCGAGCGAGACGTGGATCTCGGCGCGCAGGCGCATGAAGTCGATGGCGTGGCGCGCATGTTTTTGTTCCGCTTCGGCGCAGGTCTCGATGGCCTTGCGCACGTCGCCCGCCGCCAGCAGCTGGAACACCGGCATGAAGATGGCGCGGCGCTCGATGGCGCGGGTGATGCGTTGCTGCAGCACGTCGATGGTGAAGGGTTTTAACACGTAGTCGCTGGGCGTCAGCTCGGCGGCGCTGATGACCTTGCTGTCGACGCCCTCGGAGGTGAGCATGATGAAGATGGTCCACTGGGCGATCAGCTTGTGGTGGCGCAGGTCTTCCAGCAGCTGCTGGCCGTCCTGGCCGTTGTCGCCGCTGCCGCTGCCCAGGTCGTACTCGCACAGCACCAGGTCGTAGCTGCGCTTGCCGATCTGGCGGATCGCCGTGCCGGAGCTGACGGCGTCGTCGATGCGGGTGATGCCCGACTGGTTCAGCATGTTGCGCAGGCTGGCGCGCATGCCGGGGTTCGGGTCCACCAGCAGGACGGATAATTCGGCGTAGTCGGGCATCATGGACTTTCGGTGGCGGAAGCCGGCGCCGGCGCTGTAACAGCGGTGGCGGCGATATCGGTGGCGTATTTGGCGCGGATCGCCGCGTATTGCGAGATCAGCCCCGGCAGCAGCGTGTTCTGCGGATTGTGCTCACGGATGCGTCGCATCAGGCCGGTGCACTGGGTGGCCAGCGCGGCGTCCCAGCCCTGGGCGCTGATCTGGCGCAGCATGGCGGTGGCGGCGGCCGACCACAGGCCGGTATGGTCCGGGCTGCGCTGCAAGGCTTGTTGCAGCACGGCGACGGCGCCGGCCAGGTCGCCGGTGCGGCTCTTTTCGGCCGCCTGGCGCACCAGCGCGTCGATGTCGCGGTCGAGGCGCTGGCCGTACTGCTGGGCCAGGTCCGGGCGCTCGGCCTGGGCGCAGATGGCTTGCACCTGCGCCTCGTCGACGCCGCTGTCGGGATCGGCCATCAGTTCGTCGAGCAGCGTCTTGGCCTGCTCGTCGAGGCGGTTGCTCAGGCAGCTGTGCGCCAGCCCCAGCTTGATGTTGGCGGACATGCCGGTGGCCTCGCCCAGTTTGTCCATGGCCTTGGTCAGTTCGGCGGCGGCGGCCGGCGCGTCGCCTTTCAGGTCCAGCACCATGGCGCGCGCGTAGGCCTTGCAGACGTCGTTGGCGGGACTGTTGCGCATCGAGCGGTCGAGGTCGCGCGCGACCGAGGCGGCGCCCTCGGCGTCGCCTTTTTTCACCAGTGCGCGCACCAGATTGACATGGTCGGCCGGATCGCGGAACTCGGAATACTTGGCCTTGGCCACCACTTGCTTGAAGGCCCGCTCGGCGGTCGCGATGTCGCCGGTGGCCATGGCCACGTCGCCCAGGCTGCGCAGGCGGCGCACCATGTGCGGCGAAATGGCGACGGCGTCTTCCAGCACTTTCTTGGCCGCGACGTCCTGATTCTGGCCGCGCAGCGCCTGCGCCAGCAAATCGTAGGCCGCCATCAGATTGGGGTTGGCGGCCAGCAGTTGTTCCAGCAGCGTCTGGGCCTCGGCCAAGCGGCCTTGCCGCAGCACGCAGCGCGCCTGGCCCAGTTGCGCCCAGCCCGGCGTTTTGGTTTTCAGGATCTCGATATAGACTTGCTCGGCCTCGGCCTGCCGGTCCAGGCTCACCAGCAGCTCGGCGCGCAGTCGCGCGTAGTCGGTGGCGTAGCGCGAGCCGCTCGCTTCGGCTTGCAGACAGGTGTCCATGGCGTCGCGCGCGTTGCCGTTGCCTATCATCTGGTACACCGGCAGGAAGGTGGCGCGCCGTTCCAGCGCGCGGCCGATGCGTTGCGACATCACGTCGACGGTGAAGGGTTTGAGCAGGTAGTCGGTGGGCAGCAGTTCGGCCGCGCCGACCACCTTGCTGTACGCGCCCTCCGAGGTCAGCATGATGAAGATGGACCACTGGCTGATCACGCGGTGGTGGCGCAAATCCTCCAGCAATTGCTGGCCGTCCTGGCCGCCGTTTTCGGCGCCGCCGTCCAGGTCATACTCGCACAGGATCACGTCGAAAGACTTCAAGCCCAGATGGCGGATCGCGGTGGCGGAGTTGGACGCATGGTCGACCTTGGTGATGCGCACCTGGGTCAACATATTGTGGACGCTGGAGCGCATGCTCTGGCTGGGATCGACGATCAGCACCGACAGATTGCTATAGTCTGGCATGTTTGCTTTCATGGTCCACCGACGGAAAAGGAAGGATTCGCTTTCCTTAACGGCGAGCGGCAGCGGTTTCCTGAGTAGCATACCCCAAGGCAAGGAAAAGTGCGCGAAAAGCCGTCGTTTCTCCTATGAAGAAGCGGGTTTTGCGCCGCATCGCCCAGCGAATGTTGCATTGAAGGCACTTTTGCGGAGCGCGCGGCCCGCAAAACCGGGGCGCGCCGCTGGATGGGAGCGGGGCGGAAGGGGTATAATGCGCGCAAAGGAATTCCGCAGGACAGTATCCAGTATGTCGTGCCCGTATCACGTGCTCTATCACCCTTTAATCCGCAGCCTTGCTGCATCAACCATCTCCCAACCATGTTGATTCTGCCGGGCTCCAATGCCCTGTCCGCATTCCGTAGCCAACGTCTGTTAAGCCAACTGCAAGCCGCCGTGCCGGCGGTGGCCGCGGTTCAGGCGCGCTTTGTCCACTTCATCGACGCTTCGGCGCCGCTCACGGCCGACGACGACGTCCGCCTGGCCGGCCTGCTGACCTACGGCGAGCCGGCGCACACCGAGCAGGCCGACGGCGTGCTCGAAGAATTCTTCGTGATCCCGCGTTTCGGCACGATCTCGCCGTGGGCCTCGAAGGCCACCGACATCGCCCGCAACTGCGGCATGGCGCATATCAAGCGCGTCGAGCGCGGCATCGCCTTCCGCGTCAGCCTCAAAGGCGGCATCCTGGGTACGGGGATAGGCGCGGCCAAGAAATTGAACGCCGACGAAGCGCAGGCCGTCGCCGCGCTGCTGCATGACCGCATGACCGAATCGGTGCTGCGCCATCCGGACGAAGCGGCCGGCTTGTTCCGCACGCTGGATGCGCGCCCGCTGGAGCGCATCGACGTCCTCGGCGCCGGCAAGGCCGCGCTGGAAAAGGCCAACACCGATCTGGGCCTGGCGATGTCGGACGACGAAATCGATTATCTGGACGCCGCCTTCACCAAGGCCGGCCGCAATCCGACCGACGTCGAACTGATGATGTTCGCGCAGGCGAACAGTGAACACTGCCGCCACAAGATCTTCAACGCCGACTGGATCATCGACGGCGTGGCGCAGGACAAGTCGCTGTTCCAGATGATTAAGAACACCCACCAGCTGCAGCCCAAGGGCACCATCGTCGCCTACAGCGACAACTCGTCGATCATGGAAGGCGCGGTCGTCTCGCGCTTCTTCCCGCAAGGCGAAGGCCAGGAATACGCGGCGCTGACGGAACTGACGCACACGCTGATGAAGGTCGAGACGCACAACCACCCGACCGCGATTTCGCCATTCCCCGGCGCCTCCACCGGTGCCGGCGGCGAGATCCGCGACGAGGGCGCGACCGGCCGCGGCGCAAAACCGAAGGCCGGGCTGACCGGCTTCACCGTGTCCAACCTGATGCTGCCGGGCGCCGTGCAGGCGTGGGAAAACGCCGCCGACGTGACGGCTGCGCCGGACCAGCGCGACACCTCGAAAGCTTACGGCAAGCCGGAACGCATCGCCTCCGCTTTGCAGATCATGATCGAAGGCCCGCTCGGCGGCGCCGCGTTCAGCAACGAATTCGGTCGTCCTGTTTTGGGCGGCTACTTCCGCACCTACGAACAAAACATCGGCAAGCAGTTCGCCGGCGCGCACGACACCGTGGTCGGCTACCACAAGCCGATCATGATCGCCGGCGGCATCGGCAATATCTCCGGCCAGCACACGCACAAGAACGACATCCCGGTCGGCAGCCTGCTGGTGCAGCTGGGCGGCCCGGGCATGCGCATCGGCATGGGCGGCTCGGCCGCGTCGTCGATGGCGACCGGCTCCAACACGGCCGACCTGGACTTCGACTCGGTCCAGCGCGGCAATCCGGAAATGGAACGGCGCGCGCAGGAAGTCATCAACGCCTGCTGGCAGCTGGGTGCTAACAATCCGATCATCTCGATCCACGACGTCGGCGCCGGCGGCCTGTCGAACGCTTTCCCGGAAATCACCAACGACGCCAAGCGCGGCGCCATCTTCGACCTGCGCAAAATCCCGCTGGAAGAAAGCGGCATGGCGCCGAAAGAAATCTGGTCCAACGAATCGCAGGAACGCTATGTGCTGGCGATCGCGCCGGACAGCCTGCCGGCCTTCAAAGCCATGTGCGAACGTGAGCGCTGCCTGTTCGCCGTCGTCGGCACCGCGACCGAAGAACGTCAGCTGAAACTGATCGACCCTGAACTGGGCAACGAGCCGGTCGACATGCCGATGGACGTCCTGCTCGGCAAACCGCCGAAGATGCAGCGCGATGTGCACCACGTGCAAAACGAATTCCCGGCCATCGACCTGACCGGCATCGATCTGGAAGAAGCCGCCAAGCGCGTGCTGCTGCTGCCGACCGTCGGCGACAAATCCTTCCTCATCACGATCGGCGACCGCACCGTCGGCGGCATGAGCGTGCGTGACCAGATGGTCGGTCCGTGGCAGGTGCCGGTGGCTGATTGCGCCGTCACCTCGATGAGCTTCGAAGGCTATCTGGGCGAAGCGATGGCGATGGGCGAGCGCACACCGCTGGCCGTCATCAACGCGCCGGCATCGGGCCGCATGGCCGTCGGCGAGGCGATCACCAACATCGCCGCCGCATCCATCAACGACATCTCCGACATCAAGTTGTCGGCCAACTGGATGGCCGCCTGCGGCCAGCCGGGCCAGGACGCGGCGCTGTTCGACACCGTCAAGGCGGTCGGCATGGAACTGTGCCCGGCGCTGGGCATCAGCATCCCGGTGGGCAAGGATTCGCTGTCGATGCGCACCACCTGGCGCGATGAGGAAAACGACGCCAAGGCCGTGGTCTCGCCGGTGTCGCTGATCGTCTCGGCGTTCGCGCCGGTGAACGACACGCGCAAATCGCTGACGCCGCAAATCAAGACCGACGCCGGCGACACCGTGATGATCCTGATCGATCTGGGTCGCGGCAAAAACCGCATGGGCGCTTCGGCGTTCGCGCAGGTCATGGGCCAGCTGGGCAACGATGCGCCGGACGTCGACAGCGCGGAAGATCTGAAAGCCTTCTTCGCGGCGATCCAGCAGCTGAACGGCGCCGGCAAGCTGCTCGCCTATCACGACCGCTCCGACGGCGGCCTGTATGCGACGCTGGCGGAGATGGCTTTCGCCGGCCGCAGCGGCCTGTCGATCAACCTCGATATCCTGGCCATGGAAGCCGGCCACGGCGCCGATCATGGCGATGCCAAGAACTGGGCCGGCCAGGTTTCCGAGCGCCGCAACGAGCTGACCTTGCGCGCGCTGTTCGCGGAGGAACTGGGCGCCGTGATCCAGGTGCCGGCGGAAGAAAAATCCGTTGTCATGGATGTGCTGCGTTCGCATAATCTCGGCGCGTGCAGCCATATCATCGGTAAGCCGAATGATCGCGGCGTGATCGAATTCACGCGCGACGCGAAAATCATCTACAACCAGGAACGCGCGACGCTGCACCGCTTCTGGAGCGAGACCAGCTGGCGCATCGCGCGCCTGCGCGACAACCCGGCTTGCGCCGATGCCGAATACGATCGCATCCTCGACCAGGCCGATCCCGGCATCACGCCGAAGCTGACTTTCGACCCGTCGGAAAACATCGCCGCGCCGTTCATCGCGACCGGCGTGCGTCCGCGCGTCGCCATCCTGCGCGAGCAGGGCGTCAACTCGCACATCGAGACGGCATATGTGATGCACCAGGCGGGCTTCACGGCTGTCGATGTCCACATGAGCGACCTGATAGCCGGCCGCGCCAAGCTCGATGACTTCCAGGGCGTGATCGCCGTCGGCGGCTTCTCGTACGGCGACGTGCTGGGCGCCGGCGAAGGCTGGGCCAAGACCATCCTGTTCAACGCAGCCTTGTCCGAGCAGTTCGCGCGCTTCTTCGCGCGCGGCGACAGCTTCGGCCTCGGTATCTGCAACGGCTGCCAGATGATGAGCAATCTGAAATCCATCATCCCGGGCGCGCAGGCGTGGCCCAAATTCACCACCAACAAATCGGAGAAGTTCGAAGGCCGCTTCGCGATGGTGGAAGTGCAGGACTCGCCGTCGATCTTCTTCCAGGGGATGGCCGGCACGCAGAGCGCCATCGCCATCGCGCACGGCGAAGGCTATGCCGATTTCTCGCAGACCGGCGACATCAACGCGGTGGTCGCGGCGATGCGCTTCGTCGACAACCGCGGCGCGCATACCGAAGCCTATCCATACAATCCGAACGGCTCGCCGCAAGGCTTGACGTCGGTGACCACGGCCGACGGCCGCTTCACGGTGCTGATGCCGCACGCCGAGCGCGTGTTCCGCACGGTGCAGCAGTCGTGGCACCCGGAGTCGTGGGGCGAGGATTCGCCATGGATGCGCATGTTCCGCAACGCGCGCAAGTTCGTCGGCTAATCTGACGGCGCTAAAAAAAAGAGCCGGGGTTCAGTTCAACTGCACCCCGGCTCTTTGACGTTAACGACGCCTTGATCGATGCGGCTCTAATCGCAGCTTGGATCGGCCTGCGCCGCTTCGCGCTTGCGTTGATAGGCGTCGACTTCGCCCAGCTTCATATCCTCCGGCAGATAGCGATGCTTGGAACGGCCGACGCGCTGCGCGCGATAGATGCCTGTGTGTCCGCTGAACAGATAGCTGACCACGCAGGCCAGCGCCGCGAACGGCGCGATCTCGGGTCCGAACAATTCGATCGCCATCACCGTCGACGCCAGCGGCGTGTTGGCCGCGCCCGCGAACACGGCGACGAAGCCCAGGCCCGCCAGCATCGAGAACGGCAAGTGCAGCAGCGGCGCCAGCGCATTGCCCAGCGTCGCGCCGAGATAGAATAGCGGCGTTACTTCGCCGCCTTTGAAGCCGCTGCCCAGCGACGTCACCGTGAACGCCAGCTTGCCGACAAAATCGGACGCTGGCAGCGGATGCTGGAATGCTTCGACGATCACCGGTATGCCCAGGCCCACGTAGCGCTGCGTGCCGACGACCCACACGGCCACGGCGACGACCGCGCCGCCGATCAGTGGGCGCAGCGGCGCATACCTGACGTGCCGCTTCATGCGGTCCGACAGGCCATGCGTGGCCGTCGCGAACAGCGATCCGGCCAGGCCGAAGACGGCGCCGGCGACCAGCGTCAGCGCCAGGCTGGCGGCGCCGATGGCCGGTACCAAAGCCACCAGGTAATGCGTATGGTGGATGCCCCACATCATGCCCACTTGGTCGGCGACGATGGCGGCCACGAAGCAGGGCAGGATGGCGTCGTAGCGCATGCGACCTATGGCCAGCACTTCCAGGCCGAAGATGGCGCCGGCCAGCGGCGTGCCAAACACCGACGCGAAACCGGCGCTCATGCCGGCCATGATCAGCAGGCGGCGCTGGCGCTGTGCCATGCTGAACAGGTGGGTGAGCTGGTCGGCCAGCGCGGCGCCCATCTGCACGGCCGTGCCTTCGCGTCCGACCGAGGCGCCGAACAGATGCGACACCACCGTCGCGCCGAGCACCAACGGCGCCATGCGCAGCGGGATGACGTTTTTCGGATCGTGGATTTCGTCGATCAGCAGATTGTTCCCCGCTTCGACGCTCTGGCCGATGTGCAGATAAATCCAGCCGACGCCGAAGCCAGCCAGCGGCAGCAGCCATATCAACCATGGATGCGCGAGCCGCACGGCGGTGACGTATTCAAGCGCGAACAGGAAAAAGGCCGAGGCGGAACCGGCCAGCACGGCGACGATGACGGCCAGCACCAGCCACTTGCCGATATACGGCAGCAAATCGATTTGTTCGGGGAGTCGTAGGTGTTTCATGGGTCTCGGGTGTAGATGCGAATAAACCCGGGCATGTCGGCTGATGGCGTGCACCTACAGCTTCCGTGTCCGGGAAGGGCTGTAGGCATCATCAGCGGCCCGGCGGCGCGGGCGGCGGTTCTGGCGTGAGCTTTCAACACCGGGGAGGAATGCCATCTCCATCGTGCAGCGACATAGTATCAAGTTTTTTTGTGGCGCACAAACGATGACTGGCGACGCGCATTGAACCATATCGTTTATACCGTTTTGCTGGTCGTGACCGGGGCCGGGATGCGTTTTGTTGTTTCCGCCACTATCAACATGAATCTAGCTGATGGGAGTTTCAATTGGCCTCCGATAGCAGTAGTATTGATTTTGATGGATTGATGTGGCGCAAGTTTTTACGAAGGTACTACTCATCAGGAGATGCGCATGTTGTCGAACTTTAAGGTCGGTACGCGGCTGGGCTTTGCCTTCTTCCTGCTGATCGCGCTTGCGATGGCCTTGGGCTGGATCGCGATCCACGAGACCTCGGCGATGAACGACCAGTGGCGCGTCATCAAGGAAGATGCACTGGCCAAGCGCAACGCCGTCAACCGCGGCATCATCGCGCACGGCGCCGCCGTCCACCACTTCAAGAACTTCGTGCTGCGCGGCGGCGACAATGCGCATGATTTCGGCGACGACATGAAGATCATCGACCATGTCGCCGACGACTACAAGGCCACCGGTTTCCTGACGCCCGATGAAGATAAGTTGCTCGCCCAGTTGCGTGACGGCGCGGCCGCTTATCGTCGCGACATGGATACGCTGGTGACGATGCGCGTCAAGACCGAGAATCCGCTGGAACTCGATAAGGCCGTCAACGGCGCCGACAAGCCGATCACGGCCGCACTGGATGCGCTGACCGAAAAAACCGACGCCTCGCTCAAGCTGGCCGATCAGCACATGAGCGAAGTGAGCGCGCAGGCGCAGACCAAGGTGATCGAAACGCTGGCCGTCATCGTGGTGCTCAGCGTGGCGGCCGGCGTGTTCATCACGCTCAGTATCACGCGGCCGATCGGCCGGGCGGTGGTGGTGGCCGAGACGCTGGCGCGCGGCGACTTGAATATCGAGATCGGCGCGACCAGCGAGGACGAAACCGGCCAGCTGCTGGCGGCAATGAAGAATATGATCGCCAAGCTGCAGCAGGTGATCGACGGTCAGCGCAGCGTCGTCGGCGCGGCCAACCGCGGCGACTTCGAGGTGCGCATCGACATGGCCGGCCTGCAGGGCTTCCAGAAGGAGATGGGCGATGGCCTGAACAATCTCGTCACCACCACCGGCGCCAGCATCCGCGACGTGGTGCGCGTGATGGGCGCCATGTCCGACGGCGATTTGAGCAAGACCATCGACAAGCAGTACGAGGGCGCGTTTGCGCAGCTCAAGGAATACTGCAACAACACCGTGTCTAAGCTGGCGCAGGTGGTGACGGAGGTGAACGGCAGCGCCGAGGCCCTGGCCAGCGCCTCGGAAGAGATCAGCGCGACGGCGCAGACACTGTCGCAGGCCGCCAGCGAGCAGGCCGCCGGCGCGGAGGAAACCAGCGCGTCGATCGAGCAGATGACGGCGTCGATTTCGGCCAACACGGAAAACGCCAAGGTCACCGACGGCATCGCCAGCACGGCGGCCAAGGAAGCGGTCGAGGGCGGCCTGGCGGTGCGTTCGACGGTGGCGGCGATGCAGCAGATCGCCAAGAAAATCCAGATCATCGACGACATCGCCTACCAGACCAATTTGCTGGCCTTGAACGCGGCCATCGAGGCGGCGCGCGCCGGCGAACATGGCAAGGGCTTCGCGGTGGTGGCGGCGGAGGTGCGCAAGCTGGCCGAGCGCAGCCAGGTGGCGGCGCAGGAAATCGAGCAGGTCGCCACCAGCAGCGTGGAGCTGGCCGAGAAGGCCGGCCGGCTGCTGGACCAGATGGTGCCGAATATCCGCAAGACCTCGGACCTGGTGCAGGAGATCACGGCGGCGTCGGAAGAACAGTCGGCCGGCGTTGGGCAGATCAATGCCGCGGTCGGGCAGCTGAGCCAGACCACCCAGCAGAACGCGTCGAGCTCCGAACAGCTGGCGGCGACGGCGGAGGAAATGAGCGGCCAGGCCGAGCAGCTGCAAAACTCGATGTCCTTCTTCAAGCTGGCCGGCATCTCGCAGGGCCATCAGGGTGGCGGACGCGGACAGCCGGCGCGTGCGCCGCGCAAATCGGCCGCGTATGGCTTCGGCAATCCGCGCGTGGTCGCGTCGGCCGATATCGACGAGGCGCAGTTCGTCAAATTCTGACGCTACACGCCAGGACGGGAACGGGCTAAATCGTTTAGTCCGTATAAATCGTTTATATCGTTGGTATCGTTTATATCGTTTGCATCGCTAGGACGCACCCAGCAGATCGTGCGCGTCCAGGATGGCGAAGACGATGTCCTCGTGCTGGCCGAGGCAGCGCCGCACCGCCGCCGGTATCGCTTGCCGGGTCTTGCGGCACAAGCCGGGACGCTGCTCCAATTGAAT